>OCZT010007158.1_pt1 | contig 10968 bp, 12 predicted proteins | sample 1539031 | NCBI WGS metagenome assembly OCZT01 (sample SAMEA3539308, study PRJEB22396) | soil metagenome | biome: tundra; feature: field; material: soil | place: USA | collected 2010-05 | depth 0.15 m
ACATCAACGCCGCAGCGAACCTGCTCAAACTCGCGGCCAGTGGGGCCGAGAGCCAAAACGCCTCCCGAGGGACGGCAAGACCCGGCCCCGCCGGGCACGCCCCGGTGAAAGAGGAACCCGGCACCGCGACCGCGGGCCAGACCGGGACCGCCAGCGGGCAACCACTGGCTGCGGGACAGGAGCTCGCCCATGCCCACTGATCCCGCAACGGTTAACGTAGACCCGTGACTGAGCGACGATGGGCGGCGTGGCTGCCCGGCTCACGCCCGCTCGCCGGGGACTCGAGCTACCCGGGCGCGCAGTTCGGCCTCCCCGAGCATGGCGCCCGGTCGGTGGCTGGCATGGGCAGGCGCCTGGCCGCCCTGTTCATCGACTGGATCCTGAGCACGCTGATCGGCCTGGCGATCTTCCACTCCCGGGGCTGGGCGACGCTGGCCGTGTTCGCGGTCGAGGTCTACATACTGACCGCGCTCACCGGGTTCACGGTGGGCAAGCGCCTGCTGGGTATCCGGGTGGCCCGGCTGGACGGCAAGCCCGTCGGGCTGGTCTGGGCGCTCGTGCGCACCGTGCTGCTGCTCGCCGTGCTGCCGCCACTGGTCACCGACCGCGACCTGCGTGGCCTGCACGACAGGGCGGCGAACACCATCGTGATCCGGGCATAACCAAGCCCTGCCGATCGCGAGGTTGGCGGCACCGGGCCCGCGGGATGCCAGGCAGACGCCCACGGTGCCGCTGGCCCGCGCGTAGCCGTCGGCCATGAACGCCGCCACCTGCTCGTGCCGCGCCGAGAGGTAGCGCATACCGGGCTGGCCGCCGACGGCGTCGATGAGGTGCATGACCGTGGTGCCAGGCAGCCCGGCGACAAGCCGGACCCCCTCGCGCCGGAGCGCCTCGATGGCGATCTGCGCGCCGTTCACCGGCCTGCCTCCATGCGGGGCCCGTCAGCCAAGCATAATGTTGAGCGTCTTGAGCTGGGTGTAGCTGAGCAGTTCATCGAGGCTTTCCTCGCGCCCCACACCGGACAGCTTGACCCCGCCGAACGGAACCCCGGCGAAGTGCGCGGCCGATCCGTTGATCCAGAGATACCCAGCGTCGAGCGCTGAGGCCACCCGGAAGGCCTGGTTGATGTCACTCGTCCACACGCTCCCGGTGAGGCCGTAGTCGACCGCGTTGGCGATCTCGATCGCCTCGTCCTCGTCCTTCCAGGTGATCGCGGCCAGCACGGGGCCGAACACCTCCTCGCGAGCGATCCGCATGTCCGGCCGCACGCCACCGAAGAGGGTCGGCGCGACGAACAGCCCGCGCTCGTCCTTCAGGCCCGGCGGGCGGCCGCCGCCGGTCAGCACCTGGGCACCCTCGTCACGGGCGATCCCGATGTAGCGCAGCGTCTTGTCGTACTGGGCCCGGGTGGCAACGGTTCCCATCTGGGTCGCGGGATCCAGCGGTGAGCCGATCCGGATGGCTGACATCCGGTCCACCACCCGGTCCAGCACGTCGTCCGCGATCGACCCGTGCAGCAGCAGCCGGGAGGTTGAGCCGCAGGACTGCCCGGCCGACCGGGCGAAGTTCATGCCCGCGACGGCGCCGGCCGCCACCGCCTCAGGGTCGGCGTCGGGGAAAGCGATCAGCGCGTTCTTGCCGCCCAGTTCCAGCGTCACGTCCTTGACCCCGACCTCGGCCGCGTCCCGCTGGATCGCCCGGCCGGTCGCGTCGCTGCCGATGAAGCCGATCCGCCGGATCGCCGGATGGCGCGCCACGCCGCGGCCTGCCGCCGGCCCGTCGCCGACAACGACGGACAGCAGGCCAGGCGGCAGGACACCGGCGAACAACTCGCCCATGCGCAGCGCCGAGAGGGGCGCGGACTCCGGGGGCTTGAGGATCACCGCATTCCCCGCCACCAGTGGGGCGGCGATCTTCCCCGCAGCGAACATGACCGGATGGTTGAAGGGGATGATCCGGCCGACCACCCCGAACGGCTCGCGGACGGTGAGGTGCAGGTTCTGCGCGGTAGCCGGGATGGTCGAGCCCTTGAGCTCGATGCCGAGGCCGGCGAACAGGCGCAGCATGTCGGCGGCGATGGCGACATCCAGGTGCATTCCGGTGACCGGGTGACCACCGTCGATCGCGTCGAGGAGGGCTAGCTCATCAGCGTTCTCCTGCAGCACCCTGGCCAGCTCGCCGACCAGGGCGCCGCGCTCCCGCGGTGGCACTCGCCGCCAGGCAGCCGCCGCAGGCAGGGCTGCCTCGACCGCCGCGCCGACATCAGCGGCGTCCCCGTCGGGGACGGTGGCTATGATCTCCTCGGTCACCGGGCTCTCGTCGCTGAAGCGCCGCCCTGACCGGGCCGGGGCCGGGTGCCCGCCGATGAGCAGTGACCACTCACGGTCCAGGATCGCGGGCAGGCTGGGTACTTCGGTCATGGCGGACACCTTCGTCGTGGGAGCACCATCGCCGGTAGAACTGTCACTACATACCTAAATATATGCCGAAGAGGAGGGCAGGCAAGGCCCATGCCCGCAACTCGCCGCCCCGGGGCTGAACGGGGCCTAGCCGCCGGCCTCCTGGGCGGAGGCGGCCGCTTCCAGCCGGTCCACCATGTCGAGTCCGGACCTTGCCCACTCGACCTCGCCGCGTGCGCGGGACACCAGGCCCCGGTACACGTGGGCCTTGTACGCGACGATGGCATCATGCAGGTGCTCCGGCCAGGCCGCGAGGCGAAGCCGGAGCAGGGAGGTGTCCCGGTTCTCCAGTTGCTCCACATGTGTTTCCCACTGGCGCTGCTGCTGCCGATGATGGGCCAGGTGCGCCTGGAACTGGCGCCTGGCGTTTGCGAAGCTGCCGAATTCGAAATAGGTCGCCTTGAGGTAGGCGCCGTCGCGCTCCGGCGGCGGCGGGCTGAGTTCCGCGACCCACCGCTGCAGTTCGGCGCGTCCTTCGTCGGTGATGGCGTAGGTCCGCTTCGTCCCGCGGACCCCGCGCGACTCCTCGTGGCCGGCGATGAGGCCGGCCTCCTCCAGGTGGCGCAGTTCCGGGTAGATCTGCGAGTGCGGGGCGTGCCAGACGAAGGCGGCGGACTGGTCGAACTGCTTGGCCAGGGTGTACCCGGTCATCGGCGTGGCAGCGAGCAGGGCCATCAGCGCATGACGCAGCGACATTAGACAATTATATACGTATAGCATTACCTAAGCGCGCCTCTCGAAAGCTTGGGCCTGGGCTATGGTGCTGGCGTGCCCACTCACGTCGCCCTGTTGCGCGGCATTAACGTCGGCGGCCGCAACAAAGTCGCCATGGCGGACCTGCGCGCGGTGGTGACGTCGCTCGGCCACGCAGATGTCGCAACGTACATACAGAGCGGCAATGTGGTATTCACCGCACGCGCCACCGACTCTGCGCTGCTTGCGGCTGACCTCGAGGCGGCCATCGCGCAGGCCTTGGATGTGCGGCCACGCGTGGTGGTCGTGTCACGCGAGGAACTGGCACAGGTGGTGCGCGATACTCCGTACTCGGCCGAGGCCAACCCGAAATCCGTACACGCGGTGTTCCTGGGCGAGTATCCGGCGGCCGAGATGGTGGACCACGTCGCGGACGCGCAACGGCAGGCCAGGCTGAAAGGCAGCCGCGATACGGCTCAGTACGTAGGCCGTATCCTCTTCCTGCATACCCCTGATGGCTTCGGGCGCAGCGAACTGGCCGCACTCCTCGCCCGGCCAGGCGGCCCGACCTCGGTGCGGGGGGCCGGCACGGCGCGCAACTGGGCCACCGTCACCAGGCTGCTCGCCATGTGCGAGGCCTGACCGGCGGCCAGCCCACGGCCGGCCGGGCTGACTGGGACCTTCGAGCCGCCAGTGCGATCCGCGTTACCGGCCCTGGCGGCCCTGCTTGGGCAGCGCGGGGGCGGCTTGGCGTTCCGCCGCACCGTCCCTGGCTGCGGGCTCGAACATGCCCAGAGCGAGCCGGTGGTGGTCGTGGCGGTAGATCGCAGCTTCGAGTTCCGGCATGTCACCTGCCTCGATGGCCTCGATCAACTGCCGGTGCACCTCGACATTCTCGGGGTTGAGGACCGGAGGGAGGATGAACTGCAGGCTCTTCTCGCAGGCGACGTCGGCCGCCTCTCGAAGATGGGGGCCAACAACTTCCTGCTCCACCAGCTTGGCCGGTTCGGGCTACTGGGGCTGGACCTGCCGACGTACGCCGACCGGATCAGGGCGGCATACCGGGAGGCATAACGGGAACCCGCCACGCGGGCCCGGTCAGCGGGTCCTCGGGCGCGGCGGCTTCGGCATCCTGCCGGACTTGGGCATCGGCCCCTTGGGTGCCTGCAGTGACTGCGGCAACGCCTTGAGCCGGTAGTTCAGCTCCGAGATCTGGGCCGGCCTCAGTTCCCGGGGCAGCCGCATGATCTTGCGCTGCAGCTTGCGGATCGGGACCTGCCCCTCCTCGTTGCCGACCTGGATGTCGTGGATGGGCACGTCGTAGGTGACCCGGGAGACCCGCTTCTTCTCGGCCGCGAGCAGGCTCGGCAGCCGGGTCGGCGCGCCCTCACCCACTAGGACCACGCCGGGCTTGCCGACCGCGCGGTGGACCACGTCCATGTTCCTGTTGGCTGACACAGCGGGAGTGACGGTCCAGTTGCCGCGCATGCTCTGCAAGATCGCGGCCGCGGCACCCGGCTGCCCCTCGACCGCCGCGTACTGCGCGGACTGGGCGAACCGGCCGAAAAGGATCATGGCGGCGAGCAGCCCGGTCGGCACGCCGAGCGGGATCAGGAGGCCGGCTGTCCCGGTGAGCAGGCCGACGACCACGCCGACCACGATGATGCCGACCCCGGTCGCGGCCACGATGGGCAGCGCCTTGGGGTTGGCCTTCCGGATGATCCCGGCCACCATGCGGATCTGCTTGATACGGCCGGGAGTGGCCGGATCCGCGCCGCCCTTCCGGTTCGCCGCCCCTGCGGGCTTGTTCGCCATGGAGGGCAGGATACGAGCCTGCGGCCGTTAGGGCGAACCTGCGGCCCTCCGCGCCGCTGCCTCCATGTGCAATCTGCCCGCCCGGTAGGACGAGCGGACGAGCGGACCGGACATCACGCCGGAGAAGCCGAGGCTCAGCGCCTCGTCGCGGAGCAGGTCGAATTCCTCCGGCGGCACCCACCGCTCGACCGGGTGATGCAGCGGTGACGGGCGCAGGTACTGGGTGATGGTGAGCAGTTCGCACCCGGCTGCACGCAGGTCGGCCATGGCCTGGCTGATCTCGTCCCGCTGCTCGCCCATCCCGAGGATCAGGTTGGACTTGGTGACCAGTCCCGCCTCGCGAGCGCTGCGCAGCACGTCCAGCGACCGCTCGTAGCGAAACCCCGGCCTGATCCGCTTGAAGATCCGGGGCACGGTCTCGATGTTGTGGGCCAGGACCTCGGGGCGGGCCGAGAACACCAGCCTGAGCCTGTCGCCCCGTGCGTTGAAGTCGGGGATCAGGAGTTCGACCCCGCAGCCGGGGATGGCCGCGTGGATCTCACGGCAGGTCTGGGTGTACAGCCAGGCGCCGCCATCGTCCAGGTCGTCCCTGGCCACCCCGGTGACCGTCGCGTAGCGCAGCCCCATGGTGGCCACCGACTCGGCGACCCTGCGGGGTTCGTCGGTGTCCAGCGGGGCGGGCTTGCCGGTAGCGATCTGGCAGAAGTCGCACCGCCTGGTGCACTGGTCACCGCCGATGAGGAAGGTCGCCTCGCGGTCCTCCCAGCACTCGAAGATGTTGGGGCAGCCGGCCTCCTCGCAGACCGTGTGCAAGCCCTCCCGTTTGACCAGGCTCTTCAGCTCCGTGTACGCGGGGCCGGTGCGAAGCCTCGTCTTGATCCACGGGGGCTTCCGCTCGATGGGGGTCTGGCTGTTACGGGCTTCCAGCCTGAGCAGTCGGCGTCCTTCAGGTGCAAGTACCACCCCACCAGCGTACGTCCCCCCCACTGGCACCCAACCCGGTGGCCGCACGTGGGTCCGCGCGGCCACCACGTGGGGCGGTGGCGCGAGTAACGTGGCACCACGCCGGCACGTGGCACCACGCCGGCGGCCGCCGTGAGTAACGATGTGACGTGGCCGGGCTTTGTCGGGGAGCATGGGCGCATGCCGATGCAGTTTGATCCCCCGTCGGGGACGCGTGATTTCCTTGCCGCAGACGTGGAGGCCCGCGAGCGGGCGTTCGCCACCATCCGGTCAGTGTTCGCGCGCTACGGGTTCGAGCCGCTGCAGACGCCGGCCTTCGAGCGCCTGGACGTGCTGCTCGGCAAGTACGGCGAAGAGGGCGACAAGCTCATCTTCAAGATCCTCCGCCGCGGAGAGCATGAGGCGTCCGGCGAGGCCGACCTGGCGCTGCGCTACGACCTGACCGTGCCATTGGCCCGCGTCGCGGCCGCGTACGGCAGCCAGCTGCCCAGGCCCTACAAGCGGTACGCGATCGGGCCGGTGTGGCGGGCCGACCGCCCGGGCCGGGGCCGCTACCGCGAGTTCATCCAGTGTGACCTGGACACCCTCGGCTCCACGTCCACGATGGCGGACGCGGAAGTGATCTGCGCGGTGCACGATGCGCTGGCCGAGTTGGGCGTGCCCGGATTCCGGTTCCTGCTGAACTCGCGGCACGTGCTGGCTGGCCTGCTCGAGGTGTTCGGCGTTCCCGCCGACCTCGGGCCCGACGTCCTGATCACCCTGGACAAGCTGGACAAGCTCGCCCCGGCCGAGATCACCGACGAACTCGGCGGCCGCGGCCTCGACCGGGCCAAGGCGGAGGAACTGGTCGCCGCGATGACCGCCCACGACGCGGCAGAACGGATCCGGGCGGCGCTCAAGCCCAGCGAGGAGGGCTCGGCCGGCCTGGACGAGATCGACGCCATGCTGTCCCTGGTGGCGGGGAAGGTGCCAGAAGACCGGATCGGGTTCACGCCCCGCCTGGTGCGGGGGCTGAGCTACTACACCGGCCCGATCTGGGAGGTGGTGGCCCGGGGGGTGCCCGGGTCGATCGCGGGCGGCGGCCGGTATGACCACCTGATCGAGCAGGCGGGCGGGCCCGATGTGCCAGCCACCGGAGGATCACTCGGCATCGAGCGGATAGTGCTGCTGCTCCCCGACGGCGGCACCGGCCGTCACAGCCGGCTGGATGTGGCGGTCACGATCATGGGCCCCGAGTACGCGCAGCGGAGCTTCGCCCTGGCGGGAGTCGCGCGGACCGCAGGCCTGCGGTCCAGCGTCTACCTCGGCTCGTCAGGAAAGCTGGGCCGGCAGCTCAAGTGGGCCAGCGACCAGGGAGCGCGCTGGGCCCTCATCTACGGCGGGACCGAGCAGGAGGCGGGGACGGTCACCGTCCGGGACATGGACAGCGGCGAGCAGGCCGCGGTCCCGGTGCCCGACCTGGCCGCGCACCTGGCCCGGCTGGCGGCTGGGAACGACCACTGACACCGCCGCGGCCGCTCCCGCGAGATACTCGTCCTATGGTGAATGACATCGCGCGGGAGCAGGCCATCTACCAGGCGCTCAAGGCGGCCGACGAAGTCGCGGCCGCACTGCAGACGCACCTCATCGAAGAGCATGGGGCGGATCCGGAGCGCGCCGCAGCCCAGAGCACCTTCACCAACTCGCTGAAGCTGCTCAGGCAGGCCCGCGAACGGCTAGGCGAAGGACTGCGCGCCGTCGAGGCGGCTGGCATCGCCGAGTCCGACAAGATCTCGCTCCGCAACGACTAGCCAGCTGCGGGCTCCGAGCACCTCCGCGAAATGACGTTCAACCGGCTCAATCAGGTCGGCCACGCTGACCTGGCGGCCAGTCTCGGCGGACAGGCTGGTGACTCCCGCGTCGCGGATGCCGCACGGCACGATGCGGTCGAACCAGCCCAGGTCAGGGTCGCAGTTGAGGGCGAACCCATGCATCGTCACGCCGCGCGATACCCGGATGCCGATCGCGCCGACCTTCCGATCCGGCCGCGCGGGGCCAGCGCCGCCGGCCAGATCAGCTGGCCTGGGGCCGGTCACCCAGACGCCGCTGCGCCCGTCCACCCGGGTCGTGGTCACTCCGGCCTCGGCGCAGGCGCGGATGAGCGCCTCCTCGATGGCGCGGACGTAGGCGATCACGTCAACCGGCTCGCCTAGCCGGACGATCGGGTACCCGACAAGCTGGCCTGGCCCATGCCAGGTGATCTGGCCGCCCCGGTCCACGTCGATCACTGGCGCGCCGGCCTCACCAACCGGCCGGTCGAGGGGACTCGTCCGCCTGCCCGCCGTGTACACGGCTTCGTGCTCCAGAAGGAGGCACACGTCCGGGATGGAATCGCAGGCCCGGCGCTCATGCACGCGCCGCTGGAGCTCCCACCCGGCCAGGTAGGGAACCGCGTCGGCGCCGAAGCCAGCATGCACGTAGGCAAGTTCGCTGGTCACGCGTAAAGCCTATCCGCTACCAACCGTGCCGATTCTCTCAGGATAGCCAGGGGGCAGTCGGGGAATAGCGGGACTAACGGGTCGTTACCGTCAGAGAAGGGGGTGTTCGCGTGCTCGACGAGACCGAACTCAGGCAGATGAGCCGGGGGGAGCGGGCGCAGCTGGCGCGCGCGATCGCCGCCATCGACCGTCCGGTCCCAGCCGGGAGACCGATGGCGCGGCGGCATCGCACCATCGTGCTAGCGGCCATCGTCGGGTGCTGCATCGCCCAGGCCTGCTGGATAGGCGTGCTCGCGGTCAAGCTGCCGCGCTACTACCGGGCGGGTGACTGGCGGGGCGCGTGGGTCGGCTTTGACCTGGCCCTGCTGGTCGCGTTCGCGGTGACCGCGTGGGCCGCCTACCGCCGTCGCCAGGTGCTGATCATGTGCCTGGTGGTGCTGGCTACCCTGCTGTGCTGCGACGCCTGGTTCGACGTCACCCTGGACCTGCGGACCAGCGGTTTCATGCTCAGCTTGCTGTCGGCACTCCTCATCGAGCTGCCCCTGGCCGCCATGGCGACCATCGGTACCCGCAGGCTCATCCGGCTCACCCTGGGCGCGGCACTGACCAGGGATCCTGGGCTGCGGGTGCCGCTGTGGCGGGTGTCCCTGTTCGGATCGGAGAACCCCGGTCTATCGGAGAACCCCGGTCTGCGGGACCTGATCCCGGTCCAGCCGCCTCGTCCCGCCGTGGAAGCCTGCGCGGGCGCCCCGGGCGGCAACCAGGGTGCCGTTAGCTGAGTTCGGCGGCCAGCGCGCCGGCCATGCTGGGGAAAGAGAACTCGAACCCGGCGTCGAGTAGCCGTCGCGGCAGTACCCGGGCGCTGCTCAGCAGATCGCTGGTAACCCCGCCGAGCGCCAGCGACAGCACCGGAGAGGGAACGCTCAGCACGGCCGGCCGGTGCAGCGCGGTGGCCAATGCCGAGGTGAAGGCGGCGTTGGTGACAGGTTCCGGGGTGGTCAGGTTGACCGGCCCGGACATCTCGTCGTGATCAAGCAGGAACCGGGCTATCCGGATCCAGTCGGCCAGCGCCACCCAGCTCATGACCTGAGTGCCAGGCCCGAGCCGTGCCCCCAGACCGAGCCGGAACGGCGGCAGCATCCTGGCCAGGACGCCTCCCTGGCGGGTGATGACGAGTCCGGTCCGCAGGGTGACCACGCGCAGGCCCGCCTGCCGGGCGGGGTCCGCGGCCGCCTCCCAGTCCGTGACCACCCCGGCCAGGAACCCGGTGCCGGCCGGCGATGTCTCGTCCACTTCCCGCCCGCCCGTATCCCCGTACCAGCCAAGAGCAGACCCAGACAGCACAACGGATGGTGGGCTGTCCATGTCGGCCAGCAGGCTGGCGAGCGCATGGGTACCCATGACCCGGCTGGCCCGGATCTTCTCCTTGTAGGACGTGGTCCAGCGATGGTCGGCGACGCCTGCCCCGGCCAGGTTGACCACGGCCGCGACGCCGCGCAGCGCAGCGAGGTCCAGGCCGCCGTGCGGCGCCTCCGGATCCCACGCCATCTCATCGGCGGACCTGGGCGCCCGGCGAATCAGCCTGATCACCTCGTCGCCGTCCTGGCGCAGAGCGCTCACCAGGGCGCTGCCGATCAGGCCAGATGACCCCGTGATCGCGATTTTCATGCCGTCACCCTACCCACGCCTGTCCCACCAACCACCCAGCGCAGACTCGACCCAGTCCTGCGAACGAGCCGAGGCATGCTCTGCTGGCCCGGGGGAGTCCGCTACAGGCCGAGTTCCGCCTCGAATGCGCCTTCCTCCAGGCGAGCCTTCACCGTGACGAGGAACCGGGCCGCGTCGGCGCCGTCGACGAGCCGGTGGTCGTAGGTGAGCGCCAGGTAGACCATCGAGCGGACCGTGATCACCTCGCCGAGCGCCGGGTCCTCCATGACCACTGGCCGCTTCACGACCGTGCCCGTGCCGAGGATTGCCACCTGCGGCTGGTTGATGATCGGGGTGTCGAACAGGGCGCCCCGGCTGCCCGTGTTGGTGAGCGTGAAGGTCCCGCCCGCCAGGTCGTCCGGGCTGACCTGGCCGGCCCTCGTGCGCTGCGCGAGATCGGCGATCTTGCGGGCCAGCCCGCCGACGTTCAGGTCGCCCGCATTGCGGATCACCGGCACCATCAGGCCGCGGGCGGTGTCCACCGCAACGCCGAGATGCTCAGCATCGTGGTAGGTGACCTGACTGCCGTTCGGGTCGATGATCGCGTTGAGCCTGGGGTGGACCTTCAGCGCCTCGACCGCGGCCAGCGCGAAGAACGGCAGGAATGACAGCTTGACGCCCTCACGCGCTTCGAAGTCCGCCTTGGCGCGGTCCCTGAGCCGGGAGATCGCGGTGACATCCGCCTCCACGACCGTGGTGAGCTGCGCGGAGGTCTGCAGCGACTCGACCATGCGGCGGGCGATCAGTTGCCTGGCCCGCGACATCGGCTCCGTTGTCCCGCGGAGCGCGGAAGGCTCGACGGGACGCCGGGTCGGCGCGGCGGGCCCTGCGGCCGGTGCGGCGGGGTCGCCCTG
>OCZT010007159.1_pt1 | contig 10968 bp, 9 predicted proteins | sample 1539031 | NCBI WGS metagenome assembly OCZT01 (sample SAMEA3539308, study PRJEB22396) | soil metagenome | biome: tundra; feature: field; material: soil | place: USA | collected 2010-05 | depth 0.15 m
GAAAACACAATATGCGGATTGTGCTTCCCGAAGGGTATGAAGAAAGAACAATTAAAGCAGCTGATATTGCTATCGCGGATGAATTGGCCAGGATAATCCTGATAGGGGATCCTTCTGAAATTAACTCACATGCTGCAAAACTCGGATTGAAGAATATTTCCAAGGCAACTATCATCAATCCAAAATCGCATGAAAAGAAGGATCTCTATATAAATATGATGGTTGAAATCAGGAAGAACAAAGGAATGACAGTAGGTGAAGCTTCAAGACTTATCGAAGACCCGCTTTATCTTGGCGTTCTGATGATTAAAAACGGCGATGCAGATGGTGAAGTATCAGGAGCAGACCATTCAACTGGCGACGTTCTCAGGCCTGCATTCCACTATGTTAAGACAGCCCCGGGAATTTCTGTAGTTTCCGGTGCCTTTATTATGATTCTTCCTGACAAAACCTTTGGAGAGAATGGTGTCATTATTTTTGCTGACGGAGCAGTTCATCCGAATCCGAATGAAAAAGAACTTGCTGAAATTGCTATAGCCTCCGCCCATACCGCAAGAGCAATTGCAGGATTTGAGCCCAGAATAGCAATGCTCAGCTTTTCAACCAAGGGCAGCGCCAGGAATGAGATGGTAGATAAGGTGGTTAATGCCACCAGGATAGCCAAAGAGATGGCTCCTGACCTTCAGATTGACGGGGAGCTTCAGGCCGATGCCGCCTTGATAGAAGCTATTGGTAAAAGTAAAGCACCGGGAAGCCCTATAGCAGGAAAAGCAAATGTCCTGATTTTCCCTGATCTGAACTCAGGGAACATAGCATATAAGCTTGTTCAACGCCTCGCTCATGCCGAAGCTATAGGACCGATCTTGCAGGGAATGGCAGCTCCAATAAATGATCTATCGCGCGGTTGTTCGGTAAATGATATAGTAAGCATGATAGCAATTGCATCAAATCAGGCAGCCGCACTGAAAAAATAAGTTTCGGATATGGAATAATCTGTGTTAACAAATAAAAATGAATCATATTTTAATAGTATAAGTATGGCTGAAAGTATTGAAAGGTTGGAGGACTACGGACTCTCTAAAGATAATAAGCCTAAAACCTTATTTTCCAGGGTCGGTATTGTGGGTGCAGGTTCTGTTGGACAGAATATTGCGAGAATGGTAAGCTCGAGGGGACTGGATGTGATCTTTCTTGACCTGAGTCAGGAGAAAATAGACCTGGCGTTTGTCGATCTGGCAAAAGAACTCGACAGGATGATAGAAAGATGGGGTATGACTAATTCTGAAAAACTGGGGATATTGTCACGCATAAAGGGTACTACGGATTATGCAGATTTCAAAGGATGCGATATAGTGATTGAAGCAATTAAATCATCCACACGTGAACATAGCCACAATGTTCGTGCGGAAATATTGAAAACAATAGAACAGCATGTCGACAGAGATACAATAATTGCTACCAACTCATCAACCCAGGTTATTACTGAGCTTACAGCCGATCTAATCTATAAGGACCGGTGTGTAAGTTTTCATTTTCTTACACCAGAGGCAGATGCAAGAATTGTGGAAATAGTAAAAGGTCTCTACACTTCACAGAAGGCTTATGAAAACACTATAAAGTTTGCCAATCTTATAGGAAAAAAGGTAGTTCCGGTAAAAGAATCTCCCGGTATTATCAGCACACGGCTGATTGTTCCTTTTATAAATGAAGCCTGTGAAATATTGATGGAAGGAGTTGGAACAATGGAGGATATCGATCTGACAATGAAAGTAGGATTTGGTCTTCCCCTTGGCCCTTTTGAGATGGCCGATAAGATCGGTCTCGATAAGATACTCAGATGGTGCGAAAACCTATATGATGAATTTGGTGATCTGAAATACAAATCTTCACCGTTGCTTAAAAAGCTTGTAAGGGCCAACCAATGGGGAAGACGAACGGGCAGGGGATTTTATGAATACAATAGGGACGGAGTGAAGATCACTAAAAACACATTTATTGGCGAGTGAATTCATCATATATTTTATACTATACATATTAAAATTTTTTTATAATGAAAATATTGGTTCTTAACTGCGGTAGTTCTTCAATTAAATATCAGCTTTTCGATATGTCCTCAGGTGTGGTTCTTGCAAAGGGTATTGTTGAAAAAATAGGACTGAAAGGATCGTTTCTGAAAAATGAAAGATTTGACGGAGATAAAGTGAAGCTTGATGGTGAGATACTTGATCATCAGACCGGAATTGAATATCTCCTTGGGATATTGATAAGCGATAAAAGAGGAGTCATTAAAAACCTGAATGAAATTGATGCTGTCGGACACCGCCTCGTGCACGGAGGAGAAACTTTCCAGGGAAGCTGTTATCTTGATGATATTACAATAAAAGGAGTTGAAGATTGTTCAGACCTGGCGCCGCTTCATAATCCGGCCAATCTCAAAGGGATATATGCAATGAAAACTGTCCTTCCTAACGTCCCCCAGGTTGGCGTTTTTGACACATCATTTCATCAGACTATGCCCGATTATTCATTTATGTACGCTCTGCCTTATTCTCTCTATAAAAAATATGGAATAAGGCGTTACGGTTTTCATGGAACGAGTCATAGTTATGTTTCAAAAAGGGCATGTGAGATTCTTAACCTCGATTACAAAACTCCAAAAATTATTACATGCCACCTGGGTAATGGTGCTTCAATAACAGCAATAAAAGATGGCAAATCGCTTGATACTTCCATGGGACTTACGCCGGTTGAAGGCCTTATTATGGGAACGAGATCCGGAGATGTAGATGCCGGAGCACTTACATTAATTATGGAAAAGGAGGAAATAGATTTTTCTTCCCTGAATACACTTCTGAATAAGCATAGCGGTGTGTTGGGCATCTCAGGTATATCCTCAGATATGAGAGAGGTGGAATCAGCCGCTGAAGAAGGTGACGAGCGTGCCGTGCTGGCTCTTAAAATGTATGATTACCGCGTCAAAAAGTACATCGGAGCGTATGCCGCAGCCATGGGAGGAGTGGATCTCCTCATTTTTACTGGTGGTATAGGTGAGAATGCATGCGAAGCCAGGGAGAATATATGCAGGGACCTTGAGTATATGGGACTTGTGTTTGATAAGCAGAAAAATAATGGGGTGCGCAGCAAAGAGGCAGTAATCAGTAAGAAGGAGTCGAAAGTAACTGTAATGATTGTTCCGACAAATGAAGAATTTGTTATTGCTTCTGAGACACGCGAAATAGTTGAACATCATATAGCTTAAAAGTAACCTTAAAATCGTATTCAATGGTGTTGAAAAACCTTAATGACCTTAGACATCTTGTCGATGGAATTCCCATAAGAAAGCTTGTTCTGGCTGCAGCTAATGATCAACATTGTTTGGGTGCAGTTTACAAAGCATGGAAAGAAAATATTATTGATCCGATCCTGGTAGGCGATGAAGATGAAATTCATAGTATATGTTCATCATATAATTATGACATAACCGGTATCAGGATAATTAATGAACCTGAAGCTGAGAAGTCAGTAGAAACTGCCGTAAAAATAATCAGCTCTAAGCAGGCCGATATTCTGATGAAGGGAAAGATTGGTTCGGCTACTCTACTCCGGTGCGTGCTTAATAAGGAATGGGGACTCAGAACCGGTAATCTGCTCTCTCATTTTGCCCTGTTTGAAGTCGATACTTATCAAAAAGTAATTGCTGTGACTGATGTGGCTATGAATATTGCACCGACTCTTCATGAAAAAATTGCTATTGTCAATAATTCAGTTGCATGTCTTAACAGGCTGGGCTATAAAATGCCCAAAGTGGCAGTTCTCGGTGCTGTGGAAATGGTAAATGAGAATATGAAGGCGACTTTGGATGCCGCTCTTCTCTCAAAAATGAACCAGCGCGATCAGATCAGGAATTGTATTATTGATGGCCCTCTTGCCTTCGATAATGCTGTCAGCCTTGAAAGTGCCCAGCTTAAAGGAATCAAAAGCGAGGTAGCCGGCGATACTGATCTGTTGCTGATGCCTGATATTGAGGTGGGCAATGTGTTATACAAATCATTGGTTTTCTTTGCTAAAGCTAAAGTAGCATCAATAATTCTCGGTGCCATGGTTCCTATTGTACTTACGTCGAGATCCGATTCGGAACAGGCAAAATTCGACAGTATACTTTTAGCTGCCGCAGCCAGCAAATATTAAGATTATGATCAGTACACTTGATCAAATGGAGCAAAAGGTGCTTGCACTTAAAAATAAGCGCCGTGTTGCTGTTGCATGGGCTCAGGATAACAATACCATTGGAGCTATCAATTTCGCTGTAAACAAGGGCCTTATTGAAGCAATTCTTATCGGGAAAAAATCAGAAATCAAAAAAACATGCAAGGCAGAAGGAATTGATGAAAGTAATTTTATTCTGATTGAAGCGGACAATGAGAAAAGTGCTTCTTCTGAAGCAGTTCATTTGGTAAAAGCAGGTGACGCCGATATTGTTATGAAAGGGCTTGTCGAAACGGATATGTTTCTTAAAGCCGTTATGGATAAAGAAAAAGGATTAATGCTTCCTGGTGCTGTTCTTAGCTATGTATGTGCACTTGAAATTCCTGCATATCCTAAACTTCTGTTCATAACTGATCCTGCGGTGATACCATTTCCTGACCTTGATCAGAAAATTGCTATGGCCGGTTATGCTATCGAAATGGCTAACAGGTTTGGTGTTGACAAGCCAAAGATTGCCTTAATAAGTGCAACAGAGAAGATGGGACGTCATTTTGAGAGTACGGTTGATTATTCGATAATGTGCAAGATGGCCGATCGTAATCAGATAGCAAATTGCATTATGGACGGCCCTTTAGATATATTCATTGCTTGCGATAAAAAAAGTGCAGAAATTAAAGGACTTGATACTCCGATAAATGGTGATGCAGATATCCTTCTCTTTCCGTCACTCGAATCGAGTAATCCTTTTTACAAGGGACTTATGCTCTTTGCGGGCGGAGAATTGGCAGGACTTATAAGGGGAACTGAAAAACCGGTAATTGTAATGTCGAGAAGCGAGAGCGAAAAATCGAAATATTTCTGCATCGCTTTGTCATGCCTGATGGCCTGATCCAAAAGAACAAACTGAAATTTCTTTATTTATGACAGACCGACTAATACTGGCAATCAATCCCGGTTCAACATCGACTAAATTTTCTCTCTTTGAGGAAGACAGATTAATTTTCGAAAGAGCACTTAGACATACCTCCGAGGAATTAAAAAAATTTAAAAAAATTACCGACCAGTTTCATTTCAGGAAAGATCTGATAATGTATGAACTATCGGAAAGAAAGACGGATATTTCAAAAATTGCAGCCGTAGTGGGTCGGGGTGGTCTTGTAAAGCCTATTGAATCAGGTATTTATAAAGTTAATCAAAGAATGAAGGATGACCTGACAGCAGGACTTTCAGGTCAGCATGCCAGTAATCTGGGAGGACTTATTGCTGATGATATTGCCACTTCTTTGTGTTGTGCAACCGCGTATATAGTGGATCCTGTTGTAGTGGATGAACTTCAGGCAATTGCCAGAATATCAGGTCATCCGGAAATAGGAAGAAAATCCATATTCCATGCCCTTAATCAGAAAGCAGTGGCACGAATTTATGCCACATCTACTGGCAGAAAATATGAAGACTTAAGCCTGATTATCGCTCATATGGGGGGTGGTATTAGTGTCGGCGCTCATAAAAACGGAAAAGTAATTGATGTGAATAATGCTCTGAATGGCGATGGTCCTTTTTCTCCTGAACGCTCGGGAGGCCTGCCATCAGGACAACTGGCTGACCTTTGTTTCAGCGGAAAATATTCACAGGATGATATTAAGTCATTGATTACCGGAAAAGGAGGAATGATGGCCTACCTTGGTACCAATAATTTTATTGAGGTATGTAAAAGGGCCGATGCAGGTGAAGAGAGGGCAGTTCTTATCAGAAATGCTGCTGCATACCAGGTTGGAAAAGAAATAGGAGCTATGGCTGCTGTTTTAAAGGGGAACGTTGATGCTGTCATTCTTACAGGAGGTATGTCTTATCAGAATAATTTTATCAGCGAAATCAGCTCCATGGTCAGTTTTATTGCTGAAGTAAAGGTCTACCCTGGCGAAGATGAACTGAAGGCGCTTGCATTTAACGGTCTGCTCGCATTGGATGGGAAAATTGAGATTAAGACATACATCTAACCCTATTTCAACCCGCCTTTCCCCTCATACGGAGGGTTTGGGGGGTAAAATCACGGATTGCCAACTGCTACTGGCAATATTTTCCCGTTGAAAAATTTATGTCCGGTCAGGGCAAAACCACAAATGAATTCTGCCATCTGTTTTGCACTGACGGGAGCTTTATATCCCGGGAATGCTTCATTAAGCATTTCTGTCTGAACGGCACCGAGAGCCAGACAGTTTACACTTATCCCATAGACCGTAAATTCACTTGCAAGACACTCTGTCAGACATGCCAGGGCAGCTTTGGACGCGCTGTAATATGAAAGACCCTGGTACTTTGCGCTTCCCTGAAAACCTCCCATACTGGAAACATTGACTATGTGAGATCCGGCTGGCATCATTGGTTTCAGCACCCTGATAAGCGATGCCGGACCAAAGAAGTTTGTCTCCATTATTAACCTGCCTTCACTGCTTGTCATTTCAATGAAGTCTTTAGGAACCAGGAACCCGGCAAGATTTATAAGAATATCAACTTTTTTGAAAAATGCCAACAGTGCTTCTTCAAACTTTTTAGTCTGATTATCAAAAAGTGACATGTCAATTGAACAGGTTCTGACGTTCTTATAACTTGAAGAAATGTCTTTTAATATATCTTCATTTCTTCCAGTAACAAAGATTTGATTATTAGTATCTTGAGACAGGTTATCTACAACCTCTCTTCCGATACCTCTTGTACCCCCGTTGACAATGATATTCATTCGCTTTATTTTTTTCTGTTTATATATGTGCCGGGCAATAGATTTAAGTGAAACACAAAGTTACACAAAGGAAGAATCAAAAAACTCTTTTATCATCTGGATTAAAACTCTTTATCCATAATACTTAAAAAATGAAATTCTTCTGTCCTGAAGATATTTATCAAGAACCAAATTGAATTTTCTATGAAATTAAATGCATTAAAATCAACAAATATAAAATATCAATCAATACGGCAAGTTTTAATATCATATTCAAACTATTAATTTTACATTTGCAGTCAATTGTATCAATACTAGCTAAATATATATTAATTTAAAAATAGTAATGAGCATAGTGCGTTATTTTGTTTTTAATTAAAAACATAAATAGGGAGATGACAGACAAAAAAGTAGCAATTATAGGTTGCGGGAATATTGGTATATCAATATTGTTGGGATTGCTTAAGAAAGAGGCTATTCCTGCAAAAAACATTACTGCAACCAGACGAAACATCGAAGAGCTTTCCGCTCTTATGGAGTCTGGAGTACAACTGATTTCTGATAATATCAAGGCTGTTAAGGAATCGAACCTTATTATAATCGCCGTAAAACCTTATAACATCATGAACGTTCTGGAAGAATTGAAGGATCACCTCAATCCAGGCAAACATATTCTTATATCCGTAACCGCAGGTATAACAATAGGAAAGATACAGGAAGTAATAAATTCCGCGGTGCCTGTTTTCAGGGCAATGCCAAATATATCGGCAAGTGTCGGAAAATCGGTTACCTGTATTTGTCAGAACGGAGCCAAATCCGAAGACATTGAATCTGTGAAGTTTCTTTTTGATATGATAGGGACTACTATGATTATTGAAGAGGAACTAATGGAATCGGCAACGATCCTTGGAGCTTGTGGTGTGGCGTATGTTCTGAGGTTTATCAGGGCAATGATCCAGGGCGGAATTCAGATTGGTTTTGATGCTGCAACTGCGAGTGCTATTGTGAATCAAACTGTTAAAGGAGCTGCAGAACTATTAATTGAAAGACATCAGCATCCTGAATTTGAAATCGATAAAGTGACCACACCTAAAGGATGCACTATAGTCGGGTTAAATGAGATGGAACACAACGGTTTCAGTTCCTCCCTGATTAAAGGATTAGTAGCTTCATTTGAAAGAATCGAGAAGTAAAAGTCATTAATGAGTTCGTTGGAAGATGTTTAGTATTATTTTTTGCTTTGCAGCCTTCTATTTCGTTCATCTTCTTAATACCCCTGCATTTTCATCTCCGAAATATTTCTTTAAAAAAAGATTGAAGCGATAATATATTATTGCATGCATTTTTTCGTTTATTTGTATCATTCACCCTTAATGTAACAAATCTGTAAAAATGACACTCCATAACCAGATAACAGCAAAAAAAAGCCAACTGCGAAGCATCGTATTGATTATACTGTGTATATTCACATCATTTTCAATGATATCAGGGCAGAATGCCAAGGAAGATCAATTCCCTTTTGACCAGAAGGATAATAATGGAACACCCTCTTTTAAAGATAGACTGTTCTATGGTGGGAACCTTGGTTTACAATTCGGTACAATAACAGATATCCAGGTTTCACCAGTAATTGGATACTGGCTTTTGCCCAGGGTTGCAGTTGCGATTGGTCCCACTTACCGTTACTATAAGGACCCTTCTGCCGAAACAGCAATATGGGGAGCTAAAGCCTATGTTCAGCTTGCTGTAATTCAGGATCTTAGTTCTGTTATTCCACTGGGCAGCCATACAGGCATTTTTCTTCACGCAGAAGATGAATTGCTCAGCCTTAACTCCTATTTCTGGAAATGGCAAAATTCTTTTACTCCTCAAAACTCCTACAATTCTGAAAGATTTTACTTAAACACAATACTTGTTGGCGGAGGCATAAGTCAGCATTTAGGACGGAGATCTGCGCTCAATTTCATGGTTTTGTGGCCATTAGATAATCCTTATAGTCTCTACAGTAACCCTGAGATAAGAATCAGTTTTATTTATTAATCACTTCCGGAATTAATATTTTTTGGCGGGATTTTTTAATAATTGTCCTGAAATTGCTTATTGCCTGATCAGTGGTTTTGCAAAATGAATTATATTTGAACCTTTAAAAATTCAGCTTGGATGAAAATTGAAAATAATAAAATGGTCTCCCTGATATATGAACTTAGGGAAAATGATTCAAATGGCAGAATTATTGAAACTCTGGATGATGCCAGACCGTTGAAATTTATACATGGAACTGGAAGATTGCTACCGGCATTTGAATCAAATATCAGTCTTTTGAAATCCGGAGATGAATTCAGGTTTACTCTAAAATCTGAAATGGCATACGGAGAAAAAACTGAAGAGATGATAATCAACGTTCCAGTAGGAGTATTCGAGAGCGACGGAAAATTAAATGAAGACATTTGCATGGTCGGCAACGAGGTTCCAATGACAGATTCGGAAGGCAATCCGCTGACAGGAATTATTAATGAAATAACCGATTCCTATGTAAGAATGGATTTTAATCATCCTATGGCCGGAATAAATCTGTTTTTTTCAGGTAAAATTGTAGAAGTCCGCGATGCAACTGATCATGAACTGGCTGCTACAATGAACTCATGCTCAGGTTGCAGCAGCAAGGAACATGCTGATTGCTCAGGTAGTTGCGGCTGATCAGTGTTAGCTCTCATTTCAGCGTGCATAAAATAGATATTTAATGCAAAAGGTGTGGAAAGTATTTCCTTATTTGCTTGCAAGTGCCATTAGCATTACTGCAGTTTTATTAGCTGTCAAAGTCAACAATATTCTTGCCATTCCTTCCTATATATTGCTGATATTTAGAATTTTATCTATTACTCTTCTCCTCATTCATGCTCTCCGCAAGAAATCACTTACCACATGGATACTTGTCAGCATGGTAGCTGGTGCTGAATTCGGCTATGATGTTCCTGAAATTGCAAAGAAACTCCAGGTGTTCAGCGACATTTTCCTGAGGATGATTAAAACCATTATCGCACCGCTTCTGTTTTCCACCCTCGTTGTTGGCATTGCAGGGCATGCAGATATTAAACAGGTTGGCAGAATGGGCTGGAAATCGCTGCTGTATTTTGAGATAGTATCCACTCTTGCCTTATTTATTGGTCTCCTGGCAATAAATATCGGGAAGGCCGGAGTAGGTGTTGTTTTGCCGCCGAACCCCGATGTGCCTCCAATTGCTTCCATTAAGGCCCAGACTGCAAGCGATTTTATACTTCACATTTTTCCTGAGAATATAGCAAAATCGATTTTTGAAGGCCAAATATTACAGATTGTGGTCTTCAGCATTATTTTTGGGATTGCAGTAGCAATGGTCAGGGAAAAGTACAGGGCGCCAATGTTAAGGTTCAGTGAAAGCCTGGCGGAAATTATGTTTAAGTTCACCAACATTATCATGTATTATGCTCCTGTTGCAGTATTTGCAGCCATAGCCTATACTATTGGACATATGGGACTTGATATTCTATATACTCTTTTTAAATTACTTGCCACACTATATGTAGCTTTAATTGTTTTCCTCGGTTTCGTTCTGCTTCCTGTCGCTTTGATTTTCAGGATACCTGTACGGCCTTTTATAAAAGCAGTTTCCGAGCCTGCAACGATTGCGTTTGCAACCTCAAACTCTGAATCTGCACTTCCATCTGCCATGGAATCGATGGAGAAGTTTGGAATTCCCAGGAAAATTGTTTCATTCGTTATACCAACAGGTTATAGTTTTAATCTTGACGGGACAACGTTATATCTTTCTCTGGCATCAATCTTTGTAGCTCAGGCAGCAGGTATTGACCTGCCGATAGTAAAACAGATAGTTATCTGCTTTACACTGATGCTTACAAGTAAGGGAGTGGCAGGGGTATCAAGGGCTTCTCTTGTGATATTACTTGGCACTGTTGCAAGTTTTGGCCTACCCGTAGAACCTGTTTTTATCATTCTTGGAATCGATGTATTGATGGATATGGCACGTACTTCTGTCAATGTAATCGGTA
>OCZT010007161.1_pt1 | contig 10966 bp, 6 predicted proteins | sample 1539031 | NCBI WGS metagenome assembly OCZT01 (sample SAMEA3539308, study PRJEB22396) | soil metagenome | biome: tundra; feature: field; material: soil | place: USA | collected 2010-05 | depth 0.15 m
TTGGATCGGCGGATCAGCTGATGCATGGTTTCTCCAGGCAAGATGGGTGCTGAACCCTGGTGCAGGATTTTGCCTTGATCAAGCTTTTCGGACATGGTGTGGATGGTAATACCTACCGACTTCTCTCCATAGAACATCTGCCAAAAAGTAGGCATCATGCCCTTGTATCGGGGCAGCGGCGCATGGTGAATATTGAGTGCATCCTGAGTGGGCAGAGTTAGCAAAGGGGCTTTGAGAATAAATGGGCAGGCTACGGAAACGAGTATGTCCGGCCGGTGTGCCGCAATGCAGGCGACATTCTCAGGACGGTTAGGGTTATTGATACGCTTGAAGGGGACTCGATAGGTGGTGGCTACCTCTTTCAGAGAATGGTGCCTACGCACAATGGCACTCAGTCTCGCCATCGCCATCAGTCGTTCCCATGCCTGCAAGCCGAGTAGCTTTGCAAAGCCAGGCGCACCATAGAGCGACAATAGTTCACGCAACAATTTGGTTCGCTTGCGATTGCCCATTGACCGGCAAGCAAAGATACCCGTTACCTCGATCGTCTCCATGTCGAGGCCGAAAAAGCTTTCGAAGAACGGCAGGATGTATAGTGGATCTTCCTGCGTGAGAAAAGTAACACGCATTGACTCTACCTCCGAAGCGGTTGCCACACGTTGTACTCACGGCCTCGAATTACATAGAACATACCCAACAGAAAGGCGGTGTTGATGGTGCAAAAGTAGAGTGGCAGGCTTAACAGGCGCGAGCGCTTCATTGCCGGCACCAGCATGGATGCGAGGGCAAAGCCATAAAAAGCAATTTGCAATAGGAGAAGCCGCTTGAAGATCGGCTCGGACGCAAGCAAACCACAGCCGGAAAGTACGCATACCAGGAAAAGTGGGATGCACCAACGCACGATCTTATGCGACCAAAGCTGAAATGCAATCCAGGGATGGCTCAATGGGTTGAGAAGCGAAGGAACTGAAAGTAGCCCCTTCATGCCGCGTGTGGCGACCCGTACCCGCATGCGAAACTCATCGCCTGCCGTCCGTGTCGACTCTTCCCACGCCTGTGCGCGTTCCTGAAACGACACGCGATGGTGTTGGAGCAAGACGTGAAGCGGTTGCACCAGATCGCTGATGATCTCTGGCGGCAAATCACAGTAGAGGCTACGCCGCACGGAGTAGATGCAGCCACAGCAGCCCGACAGTGTGTCGATCCTCCACTGCATCCGCTTGATCCAGTTTTCAAGATTCCAGAAGGCGGCCGAGCCGGAACCAGCCGGCGAACCGGCCGTGGGATCGTAGTAATCGTACCTGCCGCTGGCAGCGCCGATGCCTGGATCGCGATATGCGCCTGCAAGATATCGCAACACCTGCGAATCGTATACCGTTGTAGCATCTGAAAAGACCAAAACTGGATTTCGTGCCTGCCTCACCGCAATGTTCTGCGCATTTGTTTTGCCTAATCGGTTTTCTATGGCGACGAGTTCCACACCCTGGATGGAAAACTCGCGCACAATCTCGTTCGTGCCGTCAGTCGATCCATCGGAGGCGACGATAATCTGAAGCTTTTCCCGGGGATAGTCGAGCGCCAATGTCTCTTCGAGTTTCTTTCTGATACTTTTTGCCTCATTGTGCGCCGCAATAATCATGGTCAAGGCCAACTCTTCGGACCACACGCATGGCCTGGCAGGGCGGAATCGCGATATCATCCAAAGCACAAGCGGATAGCCCACATAGGCGAAGCCGATTGCAGCCACACCGATACCGATCAGCGCCATGCCTGCCCAGACTCCAGAGCTAGTCGCTGCGAAGAGCTGAGTCATATATCCCTTCCAATTGTGTGATCATCCGTTCAAGGCTGAAGTGCTCCTCCACTCGACGGACGGCCGCATCCGACATTTCGCAGGCGAGTCGATCAGACTTCAGCAATGCAGAGATTTTGTTTGCTGCCCTCTTCACATCTCCAGCGCCGACCAGGAATCCCGTAGTGCCATCAACGACTAATTCTCCTGTGCCCCCAACATCTGTAGCGACCACCGGCCGACCTGCGGACATCGCCTCCAGCACGACGTTAGGTAAACCCTCTGTATGGGAGAGCAGGCAGACGACGGTAGCTAACTGATAGAGCGGGCCCGTCGAAATAACTTCCCCGAGGTAATGAAAGTAATCATCGAGTCTGAGCGTGCGGCGTAAACTCATCAGCGTGGAGAAGAGCGCGGGATCTGAATGCGCTCCTGCCACTACGAAATGTGTATCTGGATGTTCCGCGTGAACGAGCGCTGCGGCCTCCAGGAATTCCTTGTGGCCCTTCCAAGCCAGGATGTTAGCAATCTTAAGAACCACTGGTGCACCAGGTGGTAGATCCAAATGCCTGCGCGCCTCGAGAATCGCGCCCACGCTGAGTTTTGGTATCGGCGCGATTCCTGTATAGAGAGTCGTGACACGGCTGGGGTCCAGACGGTCCTCTCGGACGACAAGACTGCGTACCGAATCCGACACGGTCAGTACACGGTCGCACATGCGGCCTGCAAGACGGTAGGCAAGGTGGTGTTTCGTCGAGCGCAGAAACCCCATATCGCGACGGCTTGAAATCAACACCTTCGCGCCGGACAGTCTGGCGACGAACCCTCCCCAAAGGTCTGAAGTCTCGAAGAACGTATGAACGATATCAACTTTTCCGTCGCGAATGAAACGCCTGAGTTCAATGGCAGACGCTAGCGCGTGCGGTGAATATGTGCGAGCGAGGGGGATCACCTTCAGCTGGACGGGCAGCAGCCTGCCGACATCGGGATGCACATTGCCGCGAAAAGTTACGACGCTGCAGCGGAAGCGTGAGGAGAGACTGCGGACGATCTGCATCATCGCTCGCTCGCCTCCGCCGAGTGCAGAAAGCTGGTCGACCAGAAACAGGACGTGCACCTGTTTCGCCATGGATGCGTACCCGGCCGCGTCCTTCCTGGCGCCTCCAAGTTTTTGAGGCACAGTGGAAAACATCGTTTCCGTGGGTGATGGCGCACTCATGCTGAAGTAGCTCCCGTGTTGGACGCCATGCACACACCTGCCATCTCTCCGCGTGTTTCGCCTTCTTCATGGGATGCGCACTCGATCTCCTGGAGGGCGTGATCTTCTTCGATCATTCTTGCGCGGCATACAAAGCCCAGGAACGTCCACATGTAGGCTGTCACCTGCTGATACATCCATCGATCCCCGAAGACATTCACAAAGGCCGTGCAGACAATGAGCGCTGCAAATCCAAGCCCGATACTTCGGAAAAATGGATCGTTGCTCGAACGAAAGAGGCGTATACCCTCCCGCATCATCATCCACAACAGATAGATGAAAAGACCTAGTCCAATAAGGCCCGTCTCGACAGTGACCTTCACGTAATAATTGTGGGTGTCAAGATAGTCGGCGTTGCGTCCCAGATACCGATAGGTGTCAAAACCGGTGCCAAGAATCGGATGCTCGGGGATGATGGTAAACGCGTCTTCCCAAAGCTGCAGGCGCTCGTTCGCCGAGCTTTCCACTTGCTGGCCATCGTAGGTCATTAAGATGCGCTCGCGGACAGCATTCGGCACGACCGTCTGCCAGGTGGCCAATAACACAGCAACCACGACAAGATACTTACGCTCTTTTGCGACGCCGAGAAAGATAAGTCCGGCCAGGATACCGACATACGCTCCCCGAGAGAAACACAGGAGAACGCAATAAGCCGCCAACAGCACCGAGGCGTACACGAGGGCCTTATACCAGAGATTGCGTATGCCCGAGACTAGAGCTAGAAGGAAAATCAGCAATTCCGCCATGAACGCTGCCAATCCATTTTGCCCGGCATAGCCGAAGACACCTGAATAGCGGAGGTTATTGCTGAAGTGAGAAAAGTCTCTAGTCGATACTGTGTGATAGAAGCCCAGATTAGCGCGCAAGACCGTGATCATCATCAGCGCCAGCAGAGTCATCATCTGCTTCTTGTCTTTGACAGCTGCTGTCACAATCAGGAAGAGGAGTGGCATCTCGACTGTGTTTTTCCAGACCGCGAATCGATCGTTCGAGGGCAAGATGGGCCATGGCAGGTCACGCATGAACGATCCCACCCACAACATGACATAAAGGAAAATGCAAAACCCAAGAAGATATCGATTGAGGGAAGTCCTGGGAAGGACAGTGGGGCCATCCCTGTGTAAGAACAATCCCAGAAGCACCGAAAGAAGCAAGGCGTCCACCAGTTTGTCACCGAACGGCAAAGCCTGCAAGTGGTAACGCATAGTCTGGAGAGGCATCAGGGGTATGAGCATATACACGCCCATGATCGGCCGCCAGAAGATGGACAGGGGTATGACACAAAGGGCCGTCAGGTACACCGTCAGGGAGGTGACACCAAGACCGCCGCCAAACGTGACCATGGCTAGTGTTGGGGCATACATGATTGACCCCCGACCACTCGCGGCATTGGTGCCCTGCGAGCAATTTGCTGGTGGATTTCAAACAGTTGGCCCGCGCGGGACCCCCAGTCGAAGTCGCGGTGAGCCCTGGCCAATCCCGCGTTGCCCATGCGGGCCCGGAGGTCTGCACTCCGCAGCAATAGACGGAGTTGCTCGGCCACGTGAGAGGGGTTGCCAGGTTCACATAACAGCCCTGTTTCTCCGTCAACAATCGACTGACCGGTCCCCCCCGACCTGCCCCCGACGACGGGCTTGCCGGCTGAATTTGCTTCGATGAACACCATCCCAAACGACTCGATGTCGCCCGATTCATCGCTTTGGTTGATCATGCAGAAAATGTCTGCGGCGCGATAGTAATCGCCGAGTTCAGCGTGTGGTACGTTGCCAACAAAGGTGACATGTGCGCCGAGCCCGCCTTGCAACACCAGTTCCTGCAGATGGGTCCGTTCCGGTCCATCTCCTACGATCAGGTAATGCAGATTTGGAAAGTCTTTGAGAATTAGGGGCAAACAGCGCACCACGGTTTCGTGCCCCTTTTTCTTCACCAACCGTCCGACGGTAAGGAGCACCGGATCCTCTCCCAGCGAGAACTTTGACCGGATCCATTCTGGACGTGGACCAGGTGAAAACACCTTGAAGTCCACACCCGGGGTGATCATCGTGATACACGCGGTGGAACCAAGAATGACTGTCAACCTGTCATAAGCAAAGCTGTTCGCTGCGACCAGCGCGTCGGCACTTCGATAAACGAGGTCCCTCACCCGCGGTTGCAGTCTCCGGCCTTGGGTCTGGCTGATCTCGTCTCCATGCACATAGATGAGCAAGGGAAATCTTGCGATCCGCCGCAGGATCGCCCCCGCAACGTCCTGAGGGAAAAGGTCGCCGCAGTGTATCGCACTGGGCCTCGTCTGTGCGGCAGTGATGGCTGTGTGGAGCAGTTTTCTGGCCAGTGCAGGCGCACGTTTCGCCTTCCAGTCAGGCAGGCGCTCATCCCTCCGGCGAATGCACAAGTTGGAATCAGAGGCCGCGAGATCGAAGGGTTGCTCGCCTGCACAATGACTCGTATCGACCATGATGCGGCATCCGAACTCTTCTGCCAGCCGCCGGTACAGGTTGTGGTAATAGGTGCGCGATCCACCGGACCACGGGAGGTACGCGTCTACCTCCAGCAGCACATCCCATTGCGTGTTTGCAGGCGTCACGGACGTGTGCATTCTCATGTTATTGCCCCACCGTCGTCAGAGTTTCGCACTCGCGGATGCGCGGCAGACGATTCCTGAGAACTCTTCTGCGAAATTCCGGTCGCAACAGGGCGAGGCCGGCCGCATAGAGGCAAAACGCCAATGGCTCCTTGATAAGGAGATCGAGCCAGGGAGGTGACACAGCACCGAGCCGCATGGCAGCTTGAATGACAGTGACCAATGCAATGCAGCTGAGAAACGTATTGACCGGAAGGCGAAAACGCAGATAGCGTCTGGACACTACCACGAGCCCTGCGACCAACAGGGCATAACTGAGCAAGGTAGCCACGGCGGCGCCCATGATGCCCATCCGCGGCAACAGGACGATGTTCATGGCAAGGTTGGCAATGCAGCAGACCGTTGTCACAAAGGTGAGCACAATCGACTTCTTGTGAATCAGCAAGGGCGCATTGAAGAAGATGTGCAGCGCGTAGACAAGCAGCCCACATACCAGAACAGGAAGCAGCGAATGGGCTGCGGCAAACTTGTTTGACGCAAGAATGCTGATAAGGTCTTTGGCGCCCACATACACCAGGAGCGCAATCATGCCACAGGCCATAACGAACATGTCCAGCGCCTGCGATAGAAAGCGGGCAGTCGCCAATTCGCCATGCTCAACCCATACCTTCATGTAGGCCGGGAACAAAGCAAGGTTCACCGGCGCCATGAGCGCTTCTTCAGCGTACGTCGCGATGGCATAGGCTGCCGAATAGAGTCCGAGTTGGTTAAAGCCGAGGTAACGGCCAATCAATATCCGGTCTCCTGAGTCCAACACCACGCTTGTAAGTTCGTATGCAATCAGCGGGACTGAAAACCGGAGGGCGTTCAACGCGAACCGCGGCTGGACACTCTTAAAGGACAAGAGACCAGCGTGTTTGAACCAGATGGCCACGGCGGCGACAACTGCGCCTTCGGCGACAACCAGGCCCGCCAGAAAGTAGTGCAGGTCAATTGCGATGAGGCTGAGAGCACCTATCGAAAGGACGATGCCCAGCGATTTGCCGGAGAGCTCACATACGTTGAATAGCCACGTGCGCTTTTCTGCGCGAAGTATTCCAGAGAATACGGGCTGAATGGCTCGCACCGCCACCAACGCCACCAGCAGAGGCAGCAGGCTGGTGATTTCGCGTCCAGGATTGACAACATGTAACCGTACAAGAGCGAAGCCAAGAACAGCCATCGTCGCGGCCAGCAATGCCGAGCTGACAATCAGAGTCGAGGCACAAGTGCGCTTGCTTTCCGGGGATAACTTGCTTTGTTCCGGGAAAAAGCGGAGCGCGGCGTTCTGAAGCCCGCACTTACTCAGCACGGTCCATAGCAGACCGATCTTGAGGACTAGGCTGATCTCACCATATTGCGCAACAGGCAGAAGGCGCGTCAGCACGGGAAAGGATAAGAAGCCGAGCAGCATCAGTCCAGCGCGTCCGGCCAGATAGTGGCTTGCATGAGTTACAAGCTGCCGAAGGTTGCTCACTTCCCTGCACCTCCCGGACGCATGGAGACCAGTGGAGTTCCGATCAAGTGATACACCATGTAATTGTCGCTGGAGTAGATTGCCGTGAATCTCGTTGAATCGTGAAGCTGCGTCAAGAGCTCATCGTAATGATCCTGCCATTCGCCTGTAACTCCCATTCTTTGGGGATCGCGATCCACAACCACAAATTCGGCGGATGGGTGATGATAGTCCAGCAACCGCAATGTCTGGTAGATCTGGTCGCGGTTGGCGGCAAGCGGCAGCATATAGCGAGGAACCGCCACCGCCGCTGTGACGGGCAGCGCTCGAGCGATCTGCCTTGCTTCTGTCTGCCAGCTTGCAGTGTGCCACCAATTCAGTTCCGCATCCCCAATTGAAAGGAGGGTTGTTCCTGCGCTCGCCATCGTTAACGTGAAAGCCAGCAAAGACGGGGTCAATGACCGGAATGTGGGGCGTGTCCCCATCCATCGAACTGCGAAAACCAGGCCAGGCAGTAGAAGGATCGAAGGAATGAGGGAGTAATGACGGAATACGATGGCAGCATTGCAGCCCGGATCCCCTGCAAGATTAATCAGAATAAAAGGTAGCGAGAGCAGGCCCACGGGCGAGAAGAAAGGCAAAAAGATGCCAAACGGGGTAAACATCTGTTTCAGATACACGATCGCCTTGTGTGTCATGATCAATTGAGGATGCACGAACATCGTCCGCAACATCGCAATCGGTGTATTCCCCAGATAAGAAAAGCAGCTCTCAACTGCCGACGTCGCGCCTTGCTGGAAGTGCGGCAGCAAGATGATCCACGTGAACAGAGCCCAAACAAATCCGATGACGAATGGTGCGATGAACCACTTGCGTGGGCGCCGCGCTAACATGGCGATCGCTCCCATGCCCAATACAACCAATACGAGATCCTCCCTGACGAACAGACATAGCAGGAGAGAAGCCAGATAGGGCAGGTAATGTTTCTGGTAGAAGAACAGAAGGCTGAAAAGGAGCGGAAGTCCGGCCAAGCTCAACGGTGCGTAGTCATAGAAATTCTGGAAGAGAATTGCCGGCGCACACAGGAATGACACCGTCACCAACGCTGAAGGAAGAGCGGCGAGGCGATAGCGCGCAAGCTGATAAGCCGGATAGGCCGATAGGGCAAGACACAAGTTGCGAACCACAAAGAGGGTTTCGGCATGGGGATATAGCCAGTAAATCGGCAGGAGAAGAAAGAGGGCAGGCTGATTGTGACTGGCAAAATCGCTGGCCACTGTCCGGGTGTAGAGCAGATCGTGATACTGATTGCTCGAAAACAATTTTCCGTGCAAGCCTGTGTAGAGAGCCTGCATGAAATACCCGATGTCTTGCCCGACGTAACCGAAATCATGAAGTTTACGGATGGCGAGAACCGTCACAACCACGCAATACAGCGCGGCGCCGCCTGCAAGCCACGCCGCAGGATGATGGTGACGGGCGTAGGACGCTTGCTTTCTTTGCAAACGGAGGGCCAGCGTTTGAACTGCAAAGCAGATAGTGGCGAGCAACAGGGGCACCAGGTGGGGCGCGACAATCTTCACAGACCCGGTCAGGTGTTCGGGCAGATATAAACCCAACAGAAATACCCAGACGGCCGGCGAGTAATTGCGGCCCGGCCCCGCCAGGCGAAGGCTAAGCAGGACAACTCGCGGTAACAGAAGGCAGAAAGCCAACAGGAGCAAGAGAACCGAATGTTTTCCGTACTCCAGGAAGTGGCGACCAGCCCCAACCATCCACAACGTGCAAATGAGCAGCTCCGCGACCGTTAGGATTACTCCAGGCTGCAGTGCACTGTGTGGCTCTCGAGCCGCGTCGGAGATAGAGGCAGTCTGGGTGCTCACGCTTTTTCCTTTCAGTGGTAAAGCGCTAATAGCTGATGACGCTTAAGTTGGAAAAAGCTACCGGCTGGTTTGAGACATCCAATGCTATGGCGCCTGTGGGATAAGTGGAGTCAGTGATCGAGAGAACTTGCACGTAATCGACGAAGGCCGTAGTCGTCGACCCCTTTACGTCGATGCGGATATGGTGCTTGCCGACCGGCAGGCTGACTTTCGAGGCGGTGATGAGCGTGGAACTGCCTGTATCGATGCTCCAGTTCGGTGCTTTTATCAATTTCACCTGGCTGACGCTCGGATAAAGCCACAGCGCGTAACCCGATCCGGTGGCCGTATTGAGACGAAAGCGGAGGCCGCCCGGATAATTGTTCGCGGTACTGAGATTGACATCGGCTTGCAGGGTGTAATCGGCCCATGACGAGCTGCCCGCATATTGCTGTGTCGCGCCCCCCCCGTTGTACGCAAACGTGTTGTTCACGATGGTCCAGCTGGTCCCGTGACCCAGTGGAGAGACCGTCCAGTTCGTACTGGAGGTGAAGTTATCGCTGAAGAGTAATGTCCCGACTCTCAGCGAGACCGGTAATTGCAGCGAGGTCAAGCCGCTGCCGGCAGGCGGAACAAGCGTGAACGTGTCGGCGTACGTTCCCGCAAGCTGTCCGGAGGAATTTGCAACAACCTGGATCGTAGATGGTGTCGTCCCCGCCTGGGTTGAGGGACTGAACCACGTACTCGTGTAGGAACCGGTCCAGTCCACTGCGCCGCCAAAGCTCTTGGTGATGGTCACGTTCTGGGAAGGCGAACTGGAGGTGGTCGAACCCACGAAACTCAGAGATGCGGGCGCGGCGACAAGAGCCGGGTTAGAAACCGTTAGTTTCACCGTCACCGTAGTCGTCGGATTCATGGCGCCCGGCGCAGATATGGTGAGGTGCCCTGTGTACGTACCGACGGCCATGCCTGCCTGGTTTACCGTCACCTCCAACGAGGCAGATGTAGTTCCTGAAGTTGGACTCGTGAGCCAGTTGGAGTCGCTGCTGACAGAGAAAGCCAGACCCGCGGTAGTGGACGAGAAGTTGAGGCTCTGGGCACCTGGCGCGGTGCCGCCAACTGCGCCGGCGAACGTGAGCGAGGCAGGCGAAACAGTCAGTTGGTTGGTGGAGGGCTGAGTTACATTGACGGTGATGGGAAGGGTGACGGGGCCATTAGTGGCGCCGAAGGAACTGACATTGAGTTGGCCGCTGTAACTTCCCGGCGCCAGCGAGGTCGCGTTGACCTGCACGGTAGCATTGCCTGGGGTCGCCCCCGTAGGTGATGTCACAGTCAGCCACGGTAGAACCGATAGAGCCGACCAGGCCGCTATGGTGCCGTCACTGGTACTGATCTGAAGTGCCTGCGTTGAACTCTTTGTGCCAGAAGCGACCGTGAAGGTATAGCCGCTCTGCGGCGAAGTCAGCGCCGTGTTGATCGCCTGATTGCCGGTCACCAACACGTTCGCGAACTGGATGGGCTTGCTGGATACGTCGAGCGCGATCATGCCTCCACTCAGAGTGGCATCGGTGGCACTGACGGCAGGAATACCATCGTAGTACGCCACGATCTGGCCCGCATTCATCGAGAGTGCCAACGTGTGCCATTTCACGTTGTCCATCGTCAGGTGAGACGAGGTGCCCAGCAGCGTGGCGCTGGTATTGATACTCCAGACACTGGTGCGCCACAACTTGATCACTCCCTCGGCTGGATAGAGCCACGCCGCATAGGACGCTCCCGTGGATGGATTGATGTATCCACGAATGCCGCCTGGATAGTCCGACAGCACAGACAGCAGGAACCCCGTCTGCACCGTGTAGTTCGCCCACGTGCTATTGTCCGCGTAGATCTGGGTTGCACCACTGCCGTTGTAAGAAACTGCACCGTTGCTCAAGCTCCATCCGGTCGGCAGGCCTTGCGGTGAGTAGGCCCATCCATC
>OCZT010007162.1_pt1 | contig 10966 bp, 11 predicted proteins | sample 1539031 | NCBI WGS metagenome assembly OCZT01 (sample SAMEA3539308, study PRJEB22396) | soil metagenome | biome: tundra; feature: field; material: soil | place: USA | collected 2010-05 | depth 0.15 m
TCAAACGGCGGAATGGTCCGCCGGGACGCGGGCGGTCAAGTCCGCCAGGTACACACGCCAGGAGGAGCGGTGATCACTCATCGGTCGAACGGTACCCAGCGCATTGAGATGGTGCGTCCCGGCAACCGGACCATCGTCACTAACTCCCGCGGGCGCGGCGGTTACATCCAGCGGCCGCTCATGGTTTCCAACCGGCAGTATATCCAGCGGACATACTCGGTCCGCGGCGTGGCCCATGCCCGGGTCTACCGGCCGATCACTTACCGGGGAGTGTCCATGCACGTGTACACTCCAATGCATTACTACCGGCCCGCGTTCTACTCGTACGTATATAACCCGTGGGCCAGGCCGATTGTCTATGACTGGGCTTGGTCCGGCAGTCCATGGTACGGCTACTACAGGGGCTACTTCACACCCTATCCGGCGTACGCAAGCCCCACACTCTGGTTGACCGACTACCTGATTGGATCCGTGTTAGAGCAGGCTTATGAGGCGCGAGGAGATAGCGCTGGTTTTGCCCCAGGCCAAGCCGGTATTACACCGGATGTGAAGGAGGCGCTCGCCGAGGAGGTTCGCCGGCAGCTCGATCTGGAGAGGTCCGAAGGCCAATCGCAGAACGCGGCGTACGGCGACGTTCCGCCCATGTTTGCCGACAACGCCCGCCATGTCTTTGTGGTGTCCGATGTCCTGGAGGTGAGTACCAGTAGGGGAGAGTGCATGGTCACCGAAGGCGATGTACTGCAACTCTACGGAGCACCGTCCCCGACCGCGGCTAGCGCGGATGTCATCGTGCTGGCCAGTAAGGGTACGGACTGCCGCCGGGGTAGCATCGCTTCCGTGCCAATCCAGGAACTGCAGGAAATGCAGAATGATATGCGCGCCACTCTCGACCAGGGTCTGGCGGACTTCCAGGCCCGCCACGGTAGGGGCGGACTGCCCACATTGCCTCCCTCTGCCGCGGGCGTGGTGAATGCGTCCTTTGCCGGGAGCGTGACCCCCGATGCGAACGTCTCTACCGAACTTACACAGGTGGCGCAGGAAGCCGACCGGACGGAGCAGGATGTGGTGAAACAGGCGGACGCCACGGCAGGTTCCAATGGGCCTCTTACCATCTCCTACGGCCAGACCATCGAAGAAGTGGCCGCGATTATGGGCCAGCCCGAGAAGGTGGTCGATCTCGGAGCCAAGAAAATCTACGTGTACAAGGACATGAAAATCACGTTCACAGATGGGAAGGTAAGCGACGTTCAGTAGGCGATCGGCCACGGACGATCCACTTGGCGCCGGTGGCGTTAGAGTCCTTATCGCTCGACCGCCGACCGGCGCGCCACCTCGCGCCGCATCATGATTGCCAGACGGCGGAATCCGGCGGCCCAGTCGGGGAAAAAATCTACATACTGCATCTCCCGCTGGATCGAACGCGGCACCGGGCAACGGTTCAAGCGGACCGGCACAATGAAGATTTCGTCCAACGGGATTTGGCGTGCGCAGTCCAGCGCGTAGCGGATCTCCGCCTGGAACCCGCCCTTCTTATTGACTGAGTTCTGCGAATAGCACGCCACGAAGAAATCGGAGGCTTCGATGGCCAATTCAATGGCCCGCGGCCAGTTCTGGCCCGGAACCAGCTTGCGGGCGTCCATCCACGGGCTGAATCCGGCGGCTTCGAGCGCATCGTACAGCAGTTCCGCCACTTGCGCGTCCTCTTTTACGTGAGCGACGAACACCTGCGGCAAGTGACGCGGCTCGAAGCGGAAGCCCCAATCCGCATCGGGCACGAACGAGCCCAGCCCGTCGATCTCCACCACCTGGCCCTTGCCGATCCCCTGGATGACGATCCGCGCCAGTTGTTCCACGGTAGACCGATCAACCATGGCGCTTGCCTCCTTCCCGTTGGAAGGCCGGCCGGCCGTTGGGTCCGGTCCAGAATTTGCCGAGCCCGGGCAGGGCGGTTTCCTTCCCTTTTCGCAAGTCCGCGAGTATCTGATGCACCACGCGGTCCAGGCGGTCCGCCGCCTCGGCCTGGCTCACTCCGGACCGGCGCGCCATCCGCTTCGCAATATCAGACTTCTTCATGCGATTCCAATTTAGCAGCGCGACCTCGACTGCCTTGTGCATTCCGATTTTGGGATTGCCTTTAACAAATTGAAAACAAAATAGTTGTTATGCAAAAATAAAGTCGGGTTTGCTGTGACTGGCTTTTTTGTCCCTAGATGAAGTGATTTTAATTACAGATTAAGGAACGATTCATGTGCGGTTCGCTATCATGAGCGCAGACGATGAAATCGTCACAATTCTAAGGAGAACCGCCAATATGAAGAAACTGATGACGCTGATGTTGGGTGCTGGGCTGGCTTTCGGAGCCGTGACCGCTTTCGCCCAGGGCGAAAAGAAGGAAACCACCAAGAAGACCACCACCCCCAAAAAGAGCAAGAAAAGCACGAAGGAAGCCCCCAAGGGCTAATTTCGCTTCGGCGAACGGAATTTGCTGGGAAGCCGCGCAGTGCCACGGGCGCGCGCGGCGGACCACTTGTCTGCCCTATTTTTCCGTATTTCTCCCTCCCTGGCGCGCCCGCGCCATTTGCACGTCTCCACCCCGAAGGTCTACAATCTCTACTGGGATACAGGTGTTTGCTTTCCCTGACTTTCATGAATATATCCGTCAAAGGTGAGTACGCATTGCAGGCGATCTTTGACTTGGCCGCGCAGCCCGCTGGCGGGCCGGTCCGGATCGCCGATATCGCCCGCCGCCAGCACATCCCGCAGAAGTTTCTGGAACTGATTCTGGCGGGATTGAAGCAGGGCGGCTTCGTGGAATCGCGACGGGGCGCGGAAGGCGGGTACTTGCTGGCCCGCCCGGCCGACTCCATCACCGTCGGCGAGGTGGTCCGCTTCGTGGAAGGGCCGCAACAGACCAAGCACCGTCCGCGGCCGAAAGCGGAAACACCTTTCACGGAGATGTGGGAGCAGGTGGACCGCGCCGTATCCACCATCATCGATCGAACCACCTTTTCCGAACTGCTGCGCGGCTGGACCGAAAAGCAGAACAAGTTCGTCCTGAACTGGGAGATTTAAGTTGAGAGTTTTCGACGACAATTCGTTCAGCATCGGCCACACGCCGCTGGTACGCCTCAATCGCGTGACGGATGGCGGCGGGGCCACGGTCCTTGCCAAGATCGAAGGCCGCAACCCGTCTTATTCCGTGAAGTGCCGCATCGGCGCTTCCATGGTGTGGGACGCCGAGAAGCGCGGCATCCTCAAGCCGGGCAAGGCGCTCATTGAACCCACCAGCGGCAACACGGGTATCGCCCTGGCGTTCGTGGCCGCGGCGCGCGGGTATCCCATCACCCTCACCATGCCGGAGACCATGTCGGTGGAGCGGCGCAAGGTGCTCAAAACGCTGGGCGCCAACCTGGTGCTCACCGAAGGACCGCAGGGTATGGCCGGGTCTATCGCCAAGGCGGAGGAGATTGTGGCATCCGATCCCGCACGCTACGTCTTGCTGCATCAGTTCAAGAATCCCGCCAATCCTGAAATTCACTTCCGCACCACCGGGCCGGAGATTTGGGAAGACACGGACGGCGCCATCGATGTGCTGGTCTCCGGCATCGGCACGGGTGGCACCATTTCCGGAATCTCCCGCTATCTCAAAAAAGAGAAGGGGAAGAAGATTCTATCCGTGGGAGTGGAGCCATCCGGCAGCCCGGTGATTACGCAACGGCTGGCCGGCAAGCCGCTCACCCCCGGACCGCACAAGATCCAGGGTCTGGGCGCCGGCTTCATTCCGGACACTCTAGACCTGGCGATGGTGGACTGTGTGGAACTGGCGACTAACGAGGAAGCCATCGAAATGGCTCGCCGCCTCTCCAAAGAGGAAGGGATCTTGTCGGGCATTTCGAGCGGTGCCGCGGTCGCGGTAGCCGTGCGTATGGGGAAAAGGGCGGAGTTAGCGGGAAAAACTATCGTGGTCGTACTGCCCGACACCGCGGAGCGCTATCTCAGCACTTCGTTGTTCGAAGGTTTGTCCGACGATTAGGGCGAGAGTGGTGTCACGTCTAGTGCGTGACGACAAACACCGCGAGACCCAACGCCGGCACGAATGCCGTCGTGGCAGGCGGTCCGAAGGACACGCCCGCTCCACAAAAATGGGCCGGACAAAATTGAAAAAGCGGGCGCAGTTTGGGTGATAGGGGTGAGTGCGCCCGCTGTCGTAACGGGGATTTACCAACTAGACGACTAAACCCACGAGCGAAGTTACAGGTTGCGAGGAATTTTGTCGATTTCCGAAATAGTCATTTACAAATAGCTCTTTTGAGCTATCGGCCCGCGGCGTTACAATTTGGGCAAGCATGAACTTCCGGTCCTCATTCTGGATTCCCTTCTTCTGTGTCTCGTTTTCGGTTTGCGCCCAGGACCAGCAGCCCGCCGTTCCCGTTCCGCAGCCTGCTCCACCGCCGCCCGCAGTGCTTGAGAATAGTGGCAAGCCAATGGTCCTCCCGCTTCAGTGCACGCCTGAGGACACACAATGGGCAGGGCTGAACTGCACTGAGGAAGAACCCTGTCCGGTTTATCTGGAATTGACAGCGGCCACCTCTTCCGGCGACAAGCTCTTCACGATAGGCAATATTCATACCGCGGCTGTGACGCTCTACTCGGTTCTGCTAGGCAGCATGGACGGGGGGCGCACCTGGCGGGAACTGCACCCGCGCATACGGGGCGCCGGCCTCGACCACCTGCAGATACTCGATTCCGAAACAGGTTGGGCAGCGGGGCAGCAACTCTCCCCGATTCCCCAGGACCCCTTCGTGCTTTTCACGACGGATGGTGGGAAGAGTTGGCGCCAGCAATCGGTCTTCAACGAGAGCGCCGAAAACCACTTCGGCTCGATCCTGGAGTTTCGCTTCGACTCCAAGACCGCCGGCAGCCTGATCGTGGACCATGGTCAAGGCGGGGGCACCGGCCGGTACGTCCTGTACGAATCTCCAACGGGCGGCGAAACATGGATGATCAAAGAGGAGAGCAAGAAGCCGCTCCGCCTCAAGCCCGCATCACCTGCGCTAAGCGACTGGCGGGTGCGGGCCGATGGTCCGACGCAGTCGTTTCATCTGGAGCGCCGCCAGGGCGACCGTTGGATCTCACAAGCCGCATTCGCGGTGAAGCTCGGCGCCTGCAAGCCGCCGCAGTAAGAACGGGGGCCGGGGGCCGGGGAGTGGTAGCCCTGCGGGCGGCTCTTTTTTTGAATTGCTTCAACTCGAGACAAGGCACCGGCGGGAGAGTGGCCTTCTTCCACGGCGCCAATCCAGAGATTGGCGGCACATCGGGCGGCGAGGTGGAAACTATCTTCTGTTGTGTAAAGGAAGTTGCGGTACAGTCTGCGGCCGACAATGGACGGGGAACAAGGCAGATTGAAGGTTTTTGAAAGAATAGCCTACGGTCATTGAATTGCTTCGCCGATATGTTAGAGGTGAGGGACCTTTATGATGGTCGCCGCGGGACTCGGGGTTTTGGTGGTGTTTTGCTTGTTGCTGTCCATGGTGCAGAAGCCGCCGGCTGTGGGTAGATAACACAGGGTCGAGCCAATCCGACACAGGCGTTACTCCGCCCAGGTCATTCCTTGAGCCTTTGGGATTTCCAAGCGTATGCCTTGCTCTTCTACAGGTGACGGTGTATATGTAGAAGACACAGGTGTACTCCATGTCTACGCAAAAGGTGGATCTTCCCCAAGGCACCCTGGATTTGCTGATTCTCCGGGTGGTGAATCTCGGCCCTCTCCACGGATACGGAATCGCACAGCGAATTCAGCAGATGTCCCAGGATGTTCTCACAGTACAACAGGGGTCACTCTACCCGGCTCTTCATCGTCTGGAGAATAAGGACCTTTTGACCGCCGAGTGGAAGGAATCCGATACGGGCCGCGAGGCCAAGTTCTATAGCCTGACGGCAAAGGGCCGCGCGCAACTCAAGGGCGAAACCGCCGATTGGGCCACCCTGACGGAAGCCGTCGCCCACATCCTGCGGCTGACCGAAGGAGAGGCGCTATGAACTGGCGGAAGGGGCGGCTTTGTGAAGGAGTGGGTGTTTCCATGCGGGGCCGACTGGTTTGCAGTGGCTGCTTCCAAGGCGCCAATCAGCCCCTGCCACCGGTGGGGCCGAACCAAACGTGGCTGTGACTGCGTATTGCGAAGTGGAGGAACTAAACTCATACGCCGGCGTGAACGCCGCCGTGGCAGGCGGGCCAGAGGCCACGGCCGCTCTACGGAGGCGGCGAAAGGGTATTGGAGGGGTAGTCATAGGCCAGGAGATTGGCGTTCCCGGGGCGGCGAACTGCGAGAACTGCGAGCCCAGCGAGCCCAAGAGCAAGTTGTACCTGCCCCATCCCGTGATCTATACTAAACAATTGAGCTAAAATGCCGAAACGTACCTTTCAACCGAATAACCGTCACCGCGCGAAGACGCACGGCTTCCGCAGTCGCATGGAGACCAAGAATGGCCGCGCGGTGCTTTCGCGGCGCCGGGCCCAAGGCCGGAAGAAACTCACCGTCAGTTCCGAGAGGTAGTATTCCATCTCTGGTTTCCCGAAACGTGTCCGCCTTCTGCGATCGAAAGATTTCCGAAGAGTCTATGACGAGGGTACCCGCTTCTCCGGGCCCCTCTTTGCCGCGTTTTGCCTCCATGAGCCGCAGACCGCCGGGCCCCATATCGGATTCACCACGCCTCGCGCTCTGGGCAAGTCCGTGGCGCGGAACCGCATCAAGCGGCGCGTGCGCGAGGCTGTGCGCTTCCACCTGGATCGGTTGAGCCCAAAGTGGTCCATTGTCATCAATCCGCGTCGCAAGGCCCTGGATGCTCCGCTGGCGGACCTGCAGCGGGAAGTGGAACGTCTCTTTCTCCGGTGCAATGGATCATAACGCGGGCACTCCGCGTATATAAGTTTTGGATCTCTCCGCTGCTGCCGTCGGCTTGCCGCTTCCATCCGACTTGTTCGGACTACATGCGCGAGGCGGTGGAGCGCCATGGAGCGGCGCGGGGAGTGTGGATGGGGTTGCGACGCCTGGCGCGATGCCATCCTTTTCATGCCGGCGGGTTTGACCCCGTCCGGTGACGCCAGGCTCGAACGGAATTCTTTGAATGGCCGAATCTCAAACGGGCGGTAGCAACAAAAAAGATCTGTCGATGGAGACACGGCTCCTGCTGGTGTTTCTCCTGATGGGCGCCATCATGTTCCTGACGCCCTACTTCTTCCCCTCCGCCACTACTCCCGCGAAGAAGGGCACTGCCAAGCAGACCGCGCAGACCGCGCAGCCCGCTCAGACCGGGCAGCCCGTAGCGACTCCCGAGCCCGAGCCTCCGGCTCCGGAACCCCCGGAGACCCAGGGAACCGCGCCCACGTCTCCGGCCACCAAAGCCAAACCCGAACCGGCCTTCACGATCGACACGGACGTTTTCCACATCGTATTCGGCAATCAGGGCGCCACCGTGCGCAGTTGGTTGCTCAAGAAGCATAAAGCCGGCGGCAAGGCCCTGGAACTGGTGAACGCCGCGCCCGCCATCGAAGACCCCTATCCCTTTTCCTTGTACATGCCGGACCGGAAGAACCTGGCCAAGAAGCTCGACTGGGCTTACTATGCGCAGACCCCCGAGCCGGATGGACTGGGTGTGAGCTTCGAATTCTCCGATGGCCATACGGTGGCGCGCAAGACGTTTCGTTTCGAGAAGACCAGCTACCTGGCGCACGTCACTTCGGAAGTGGCGACCGACGGCAAGCCCGTGCCGCACATGATCGAGTGGCGCGGCGGCTTCGGCGATCTCACGGTGGCGAATCCCTCCGCCACCGAAAAAACTCTCTACTTCGACCTGACCAACAACAAACTGCAGGAGCAGACCGCCAAGGGTGGCGACCCCATCACCAACAGCGGCAACTTCTCCTTCGCCGGCATCGAGGACACCTACTTCACCGCGCTGTTCCTGCCGGAAGGCAACGCCTCCATGCAGTTGACGACGCTGGCCGACTACATCGTCAAGACGCCCGGTGAGAAGCCCCAGCCCTACACCGGCGTCGCGGTCTCCAGCGGAGCGGCAAATCGCTTCGAACTGTTCGTCGGCCCCAAGGACCTGGATCTTCTCAAGCGCGTCAACCCCAAACTCGAGCAGGTGGTCAACTTCGGATGGCTGTCGATCCTGGCCAAACCGCTGTTTCTGATCGTCAACTGGATCAACGACAACATAGTGCGCAACTTCGGTTGGGCCATCGTGCTGGTCACCACGGTCATTAATTTCATCCTGTTTCCGCTGAAGCTTGCCAACATGAAGTCCATGCGGAAAATGCAGGCCCTCAAACCGCAGATCGACGTCATCAACGCCAAGTACAAAAACATCAAGATGACGGATCCGCGCAAGGGCGAGCAAAACCAGGAGGTGATGGCCCTTTATAAGAAGTACGGCGTCAACCCCATGGGCGGCTGCGTCCCCATGCTGTTGCAGATCCCGTTCTTCTTCGCGTTCTATAAGGTGTTCACGGTGTCGGTGGAAATGCGCGGCGCCCCGTGGCTGTGGGTAACGGATCTCTCCCAGCCGGAGCATCTGCCCATCAAGATTCTGCCGGTGATCATGATCGCCAGCCAGTTCGTGATGCAGGGCATGACGCCGCAGCCCGCCGGCGACCCCAATCAGCAGAAAATGATGAAGTTCATGCCGCTGATTTTCGGCTTCATGTTCTACAATTTCCCCAGCGGCCTGGTGTTATACTACTTGACCAGCAATCTGGTAAGCATGGGGCAGCAGTGGTTCTTCAACCATACCGAATCGGCGCAGGAAGCCGCGCGATCCGTGGAATTACCCAAGAAAAAGAACGGCAGGAAATAGCCCGTGACAGATCGAAAGTACACCGTAGCCTCCACTGGTTCCCGCATCGATGCCTTCTTGCGGCCTACGCTCGCGAACGGGAACTTCCAGGTCCACTACGAGATTCGGGACGTCGTATCGTCGGACGATGATTTCGAGACTCCCGACGTGACCGTGAAGTTTTCCGGTCCCGACGTGGACCTGCTCCTTTCCAACCGCGCCGAACTGCTGCTGGCGCTGGAGCACGTCGCCATGGAGTTTCTGCGGGCGCCGTCGGAGGACCACTCACGGATTTCCTTCGACGCCAACGATTATCGCCTGCTGCGCATCGAAGAACTGCGTTTGAGCGCCATGGCCGCGGCCGAGAAAGTAAAACGCACCGGCGTACCGTTCCGATTCAACCCCATGAACAGCCGCGAGCGCCGCGTCATCCACCTGGCCTTGCGGGGCGAGACCACCCTACGCAGCGAGAGCGGCGGGGCCGGCCCGCAAAGGCACGTGGTGGTTTATCCCGCCGGAATGGCCAGCCTGCCCGATCCGCCGTATGTTCCGGAAATGCGCCGCTCCTCGGGGCCGCCACGCGGCGATCGCAGTGGTCCGCCGCGTGGAAGGGATCGTGACCGGGGAGGACGGCCGCCAAGGCGGCCGTAAGGACGTGCTTGGCATTGCCCCACAAGCTTGAGGCTTCAGGACACCATCGTTGCGATTGCTACTCCGGCGGGGCGCGGAGGGCTGGGGGTGGTGCGCATATCGGGCAGCGAGGCGCGGCGCGTCGCCGGTGAGATCCTGCGGCCGCCCATCTCCTGGCAGGCGTGGCGTGCCCAACTTGTCGAACTGATCGACGTACACGGACAAACCGTCGATCAAGCTGTCGCCACTTTCTTCGAAGCCCCGCGCTCCTACACCGCCGAAGACCTGATTGAAATCTCCTGTCACGGCTCCCCGGTGGTCCTTCGGCATGCGATAGAGCGCGCCCTCGCCGCCGGCGCGCGCCTGGCGGAACCCGGCGAGTTTACGCTGCGCGCATTCCTCCACGGCCGCATCGACCTGCCACAAGCCGAAGCCGTTCGCGACCTCATCGAAGCCACCACCCTGTACCAGGCCCGCATCGCCGCGCAACAGGCCGGTGGCTCGGTCTCCCGCCGCCTCGCTCCGCTCAAGGAACCACTTCTGGAACTGATCGCGCTACTGGAAGCCGGCATCGATTTCGCCGAGGACGACATTTCCGTAGCGCCGCCCGAAGAGATCCTGCGCCGTCTGGTTCCGATTATCGAGGGCATACGGCAGCTCGCGGAAAGCTACCGATATGGGGCCTTGGTCCGCGAGGGCATCGCGATGGCCATCGTCGGCCGCCCCAATGTGGGCAAGAGCAGCCTGTTCAACCGGCTTCTGGAACAGGACCGCGCCATCGTCACCGATATCCCCGGCACCACCCGCGACCTGGTCTCGGAGACGGCCGCCATCGGCGGCATCCCCGTCAAACTCTACGACACCGCCGGCATCCGCGACGCCTCCGAACTGGTGGAGAGCCTGGGCATCGAGCGCAGCTACCAGGCCATGGCCGACGCCGACCTCACGCTAGTGGTGGTGGACCTGTCGCAGCCCCTGGAACGGGACGATTTCGCGCTGATCGCCCGCGCTCAATTGCAGGGGCGCCACCTGGTGGCCGGCAACAAGTGCGACCTGCTTCCAAACCGCGACCGTGAGGGATGGGAGTTTTCCGGTATCCCCGTCTCCGCGCTCACCTGTGAAGGCATTCCGCAACTCCGCCAGAAAATCCTGAACGACATCGCTCCTCACGGCGCTTTCGAACAGGAGACCGGCTGCATCACCAGCCTGCGCCACGAACAGCTTCTGCGCGAATCCGCGACCTACTTAGAGAAAGCCCGCGGCGCCGTCGAATCTCACATCCCTCACGAGATGCTGCTGCTGGATCTCTACGCCGCTCTCCGCCCCATCGACGCCATCACTGGCGCCACCACCGCCGACGATATCCTCAACCGCATCTTCTCCACTTTTTGCATCGGCAAATAAATTCGCTTCGTCCCTAAAATCTGTGGGTCAGTGCGCTTCCCTGGGATTGGTGGAGACTCTGCTATCTCATTCGTAAGCCACACTGTTTCAATGG
>OCZT010007163.1_pt1 | contig 10964 bp, 5 predicted proteins | sample 1539031 | NCBI WGS metagenome assembly OCZT01 (sample SAMEA3539308, study PRJEB22396) | soil metagenome | biome: tundra; feature: field; material: soil | place: USA | collected 2010-05 | depth 0.15 m
ATCAAGTCGTGTGACAACACAAGACGCTGTTACGCCTGCTCGAAACATGCCGAAGCCACCGTGCCGGCGCTGGCGGATTGGGAAAAGGAATGGCGGGAAAATCCGCAACGCAGCAGGCAATCAAAGTTGCTGCCGGTGGATTTCCGGTCGCCGTTGGCTGCCATCGCGCAAACGAGTTAACGCACTCTGCCTGCGGTTCGCTATCTTTCACCGCCAATCAGTTGACGAACCTCTTGAAACAGCGCGTTGCGATCTGGTTTGGATACATCATCGGTAAGACCCCACGCTCCATACCGGTTATAGGCGCCCGACAAGGTGAATTGCATCGCGAGATTGCCTCCTAAATCCCAGAAGCAGTCAACGAAGTTCCGTTTGTAAAGATCTCCCTGCCGCGGGTCACGAACGGCTTTGATCCGGTTTGCAATGTTCACCCGGCTCCCCCCGCCGATGTCCGGGCCGCTCTCATAAGCACAGAAGCCGCCGGGCAGATCGAATTTTTTGGCCAGTGCAATCATCGCCATTCGGTCCGCCCTGGTATTGTCAATTCCCGTCTGCATATTGCTGATCAGTTGATCAACCGAATAATTCCCGGTGTCCGTCTCCCCGGAAGCGCCTTTTCCGCCATAGTAGGCTGGCATGGAGATCGCATAGATGTAATTCTTTGGATCGCCGTCCACCGCCTTCAGATAATCCAGCATGCCAGCCAATCGGCCGCCGATAAAGAATCCATTGGGATCTGGCGTCACTCCCGCAAGAATACCCCGGAAGCGCCGGTTCACTTCTTCCTTCCCGAAGACACCGGCGAAAATATCAACGGCATCTTTGACTTTCTGGGCATGGCGTCGCTGTCCCCAGATTTCCTCATTGTTGACGTGATCGTAGTTGAACTGGACATTTCCCTCCTGAACCTCTTCTTTGGCCCTGGCCTTGTTCCAGGCATATTGTATGAAGCCGAAGTTCCACACTTCATTGCTGTGCTCAATATAGATTTTCAGGTTTGGCTTGAGTTTGGCTTTGATGAGAGCCGCAAGGCTGCGGATATAGTCGTCATCAACCGAGACGGGAATGTTGATCCATATGTCCATGTCCGCCTGGTTGCAAAGCTGAATCACATACTCCCAAGGCCAGCCGTCCTTTTTATTGAGCGGTTCGATGGGTTCCACAGCCGCGTCAGCGGGCAGCTTGCGATTGCTCCAGGACTGCGTCTTTGTGTGATCCTTCCCCCATTCGACATTGCCGTTGATCCCCAGCACACCCATGAAGCGGATCGTTGAAAACGCGGCGCTCTTCAAACACGCCAGATATTCGGTCGTGAACACCTGCGACGTGTCAGCGGAATAACCGGGGCGAATGAGTCTGAAATCATTCAGGCCGCTGTTTGTTGGATTTGCGGACGAACGCCGGGTGTCTCGGAATTCCAGAATGATCAGGCCGTGATTTGCCGCCGGTTTCGGGATGACGAGATCGAAGGTTGTCCTGTTTGCCCGCGCATCGTAGGCTTGATTTTGGATCGAAACCGGCCCGTCAACCCGAACCAGCCGTGCCTCCCCGATGAATGACCCTTTGTAGGTCCCGCTGCGATCCACCCGATAGGCTTCAGGATCATCAATTTCACCCGCCCATTCCGCGCAGGGCCGCAAGTCCATTATCCAGCGGCAGTCGGTTTTGGGCCAGCCATGCTCGTCCACGTCCTCGCGCAGAACCTTCGTCCAGCCACCGTGGCCATCCGGTTTTTCCCAGCGGTAACTCTGTTTAACAATATCGACAAACGCATCGGCTGATGCCTCCACGCCGAGCCGCCCAGGAAACGGTGGCGCGGCAATTGATACGGAGTGGCACGCGGTCAGTAACGCCGCGACCAGCCAAAAACGCAAAAATCTATTCATCACATTCATAGGATCACCCGCGCAAACTCGCATCTGAACCGACATTTATCATAGACGTGCTTGCTACGGTCAAATGGCGTTCGTTTTATCGGACTTTGAAAATATATTTTGACGGCGGTAAAATACCGCTGTCGGCGGAATTGTCACCTGCAAACATGGACGCAGTGCGTGCATCAGTTGTTTTGCGACAAGGGCATCGTTGGGTTCGCAGCCATTTAGCGGAGAATTCAACGCCGCTCTGGTCGCACCATTCAATTCCCAGGAGGGACGAAACTTGGCTGCCGGAATGGAGCGGCAAACTGGGCGTTTAAGAACTGACGGTCGCGACTTGTCTCGCTGAAATCAGATGAAGGCGGAACGTGTTACGGGAATTCATTTGACTCAATCCAAACTTAATGTAAGGCCGCCCTGAACCAGGGCGACCGAGTTACGGATAGACAGTCCTGTAAAAAACTGCATTAGGAAGCGGGCCGGAATCAGCATAGTGACCGACCCCATCGGAACCTACAGGCCATGAACCAAGCGTAGACCAAGGTCCCGCAGGATTGGTTGCACGCAGCACGCGGTAAGTATTGCCAGCAACGCCATCAAAATCAATAAACAAGCCTTGACCAGCCTTGACCAGCGGCCGCATCCGACTGATCAGGGTTACACGAAAAGCATTGCCGGCACCAAAACTTCCGGCGAATGATGCCGTTCCGTAAAAGTTATTGTCACAGGCTTGGATTACGCCGGATTTAGGATTCGCTCCGGTGGTAGAGTCGAAGGACACGAGTGTGGTCAGCGTTCCATCCAAGGCCACCCGGTAGAGTGCGCCAAAACCCCTGGATCCACCGCTGATGGTGGAGCCGTAGAGAGCTCCGTCAGTGCCCTGGACCAACGGACCGGTGGGGTAACTCGGCAGCGGCAGTGATCCAAAGACACATAGATTGGTTAGCACGCCATTCGTAGTCAGATGAAACACCGTTCCATAACCGCTGTTACCCGTGGAGGTGAAATATGCCGTGCCGTAAAAGGATCCGTCCCGTCCCACTAACAATGGTGAGCGTGGATACATTCCTTTGCCGGAAGCGGCATCAAAAGAAGCCAGAACCGTCAATGTTCCATTGGTAGTGACGCGAAACACCGTGCCGGCATTCTGACTGCCGCCGCCAGAGGCAGTGCCATAGAGCGCTCCATCGGTTCCAAATATGACTCCGGCTTGTGGAAAGGCACCGTGAATGGTGTCGAACGAAGCCAGATTGTTCAGCGATCCGGTCGGCGTTAGTTGGAATATGGCACCTATGGAGTTGTTGCCACCATTCTGGGCTGTGCCATAGAATGAACCATCAATGCCCTGCACCAAACTGCCGTTAGGATAGGCACCATTGGTGAAGGCAAAGGAAGCCAGCATCGTCAACACTCCGTTAGTGTTCACACAGAAGATCGTGCCCACCCCGGCATTGCCTCCCCTCAGGGTCGTGCCGTAGAATTTGCCATCATGACCTTGCAACAAGCTGCCGGTGGGATTGGCTCCGTTGGTTCCGCCAAACGAGACCTGACTATTGACTACCCCATCGGGTGAGATGCAAAATACCGTCCCGAAGCCGGCAATCCCACCAGAGTAGGCGGTCCCATAAAGGCGGCCGTCATTTCCTTGCACCAGGCCACCCTCGGGATCGCTGCCGGGAGTTGCTTGAAAGGAGGCAAGCGTCGTTTGGACGCCGGAAGTGGTCACCCGAAATATAGTCCCGGCATTGGCCGATCCACCGCCATAAGTTGTTCCATACAACGCACCGTCATTGCCCAAAGCCATCTGGTCACAGGGTCCGCTACCGTTGGCTCCCGAAAATGAAAAGACAACCGTTCGCTGGCCATTAGGTAGCATCTGGAACACCACCCCTGAATAAGGATATGCCGTGCCACGGCTTGTGCCATAAAAGGCTCCGTTTAATTCGGTCAGGCACGATTGTGAGTAATCGGAGGTAAAAAAGCTGGATAGATTGGTCAGAGTTCCAGTGGTGGTGCATTTGAAAACCGTGCCATTACCGTAAGTGCCGCCAAAATACGCGGTGCCGTATAGTGCCCCATCACTGGCTTGCATCAATCGGGACGACGGCTGCGATCCATTGGCGTTGTTAAAATAGGCGATGGTATTCCACGAACCGTTAGTGGTTGCACGGAAAACCGTCCCGTAACCATTCGGGCCGCAAGCTGATGCTGTGCCATACAAAGCCCCGTCGGTTCCTTGAACTACCCCTTCGGAAAGCCCCCCGTCTGTGCCGAAAAAGGAAACCAGACTCGTGAATTGGCCATTGGTTGTGATCCGGAAAACCGTGCCTTGATCACTGGTGCCACCATAGTAGGTCGTGCCATACAGCACGCCATCATGGCCTAAAGCCAACGCCCTGGGATAATCTCCGGCATATGCCCCGCCAATTCCGCTGAATGACACCAAGTCGGTCAGCACTCCGTTGGTTGTCACGCGAAAGATGGTTCCTTTGGATGCTGTCCCGCCACTGACTGTGGTTCCATATAAAGCCCCGTCGGGACCCTGCACCAACGGAACCCCTGGACCGGATCCATTCGTCACGGCAAAAGATGCGAGGGTGACGATGGTTCCATTGGTATTAAACTTAAACACTGATCCATAACCGCTGCTGCCACCTTTGGAAGTGGTTCCATAAAATGCGCCGTCAATGCCTTGAATTAAAGAGGACGGACTGGACCCCGATTGAAAACCGTAGATTTCCTGAACTGTCCCAGCCGAGACAGATAAGGCTGTCATCAACACAACAACGACAAGCGGGAGGACAAGCGGGAGTATAGTGACACTCTGAATAGTTGCCTTATCAGGATTCACATTAGCAGCCATATTCAACAGATTAAATAATTTAAGCGCATTGGTCAATTAGAATTTTGATTTGACCGCAAATGCCTTAATTTTATGTGTTGGAAAAATGCGGTGTAATGTGTCCTAAAGCGGTCATATTTGACTTTCAATCCTTTTACCATGGATTCAAAACTGATTCTCGCAGTGGCGCGCAAGACAGTCCGTGCCGGACTGGCTACCGGATCGTCGGCATCGGTGGCCGTCTGCCAAGACCGGCGGGCGTGGAATATTATCACGTGGATTATGTCGGGCTGCGCAAACGGTTTTACAGCGCGGAGGGCGAGATGATGGCCACGTCCATCAATTTCAAATATTTGTAGGAGTCGAGGTGACGAGGCTCATTTCAATTTCGGGTTGGCAATTGCGGATTGCGGATTTTTCGATCAGAGCCTCCTCACGTCGTCTGCTACGTTTTAATGTCCGCCGCCGCGTTGCGCGCGAACATCCTGGACAGCCAGCGCAACGGGCAGAAGTATCGCGATTTGCCGGACAATTTGGAGTGCGCGGACATGTCCGCGCTTTCAAAGCGGCGACATGTCGCCGCACTCCACAGCGCCGGCGGTGTGCAGGACTACATCGCCTTTCTGCGCGGCAAACGCGGCACGGAATGGAATCAGGTTTAATACCTGATTCGGAAAAATTTTGCCGGGGCGGACATATCCACGTTGGTGAAGCAATTCCCCTGAATTGGCATGTCAGTAAATGGGCCGGTTGGTGAAGGTGCCCACTGCAACACACCAGAGCCGAGCCACTGAATTGTCAATCCAGCTGACGTCATTTGTGCCTGGAGGGAGGTGGTAACTGGAATCAGAGCCAGCCCATGATAATTACCGGATGCGACGGCAACGGCATTCATCACGGTTGCAGGCACACTGATTTGTCCATACGAGTCATCACCCCAACCGACGACAGTTCCGTCGCGACGAAGTGCCAGCGTATCAAAATCTCCGGCGGCGATGGCGACGACATTGGTCAGGCCCGCCGGCACGTTGGTTTGTCCGTAAGTATCGTCACCCCAGGCGACCACGGTGCCATTTGAACAGAGAGCCGCACTGTGCAGATAGCCGGCAGCGATGGCGATGACATTGGACAAGCCGGCTGGCGGAGCGGTTTGGCCATAGGCATTGAATCCCCAACCGACCACCGTTCCGTTGGTGGTCAAAGCGAGGCAATCCAGGCGACCAGCAGCAATGGCGGTGGCCCTGCTCAATCCCTGCGGAACGGCAGTCTGGCCAAACGAATTGTCGCCCCAAACCACAACCTTGCCTGAACCAAGCAACGCCAGGCTGTGCGCATCGCCTGCGGCGACTGCGAGGACATTATTCGTGGTGGTGGACGGGATGTTGATCTGGCCATAATCATTGCGTCCCCATGCCGCCAATGAGCCGTTCTCCGTGATGGCCAGGTTGTGAGAGGCACCGGAAGCGATTCTGACAAAACGAAGCACGTTTGTCGGGACGGATGTCTGTCCATCTCCATTATAACCCCAAGCTATCAAAGTGCCATCGTGGCGGAGAGCCAGGCTGTGATAATCGCCGCCCGAGACCGCAACGACGCTGGCAAGATTGCCAGGAACATTGGTCTGACCTCCGGAATTGTCCCCCCATGAAACCACCAACGACTGCGGGCCGAACACGCTGACGCGTCCGGTTGAAGAAGCCGAGCCGAATTGATTGGTGACCGTGACGCTATAATAACCGGATTGTGAAAGCACAATGTTGCTGATGGTCAGGCTCGGATTCGAGCCGGCAACAGGCACTCCATTCAATTGCCACGAATAAGCGAGCGTTGGGCTGCCGAGCGCAGACACCGCGAGCGTCACTGTGTTGTTGACATCCACCACCTGATTCGTCAGCGGCTGGAGGATTGTCGGGTTTTGATAAACGGTCAGTTGCGCCACGGCACTTGTTGAAACGTTGACGGCGTTGGACGCCAGCAGCGTGTAAGCACCACTATCATTTAGGGCGAGATTATTGAGCGTGAGTGTAGTCAATGTTGCTCCCGGAAGATTAGTGCCAGCATGCTGCCATTGGTAGCTGATGGGTTGCGAGCCATTCGCCAATCCGGTGAAGGTGCGGCTTGAACCGGCGCTGACCGCTCCGCCGACAGGCTGGGTGATAAAATAAGGTGCCATCGGCGTGACAGTGAGCGTTGCGACGGCGCTGGTTACCGAGCCGAGCGAGTTGGATACGACCACTTGATAACTGCCGCTGTTGCTGGATTGAATGCCGCTCAATATGTATTGCGCACTGTTCGCACCGGAGATGCGATTGCTGTTGAAATACCACTGGTAACCCAGCGGCTGGCTTCCGACCGCAGTTACACTGAAAATGGCATTGGAGGATGCGGGCAAGGTCAGCGGTGCGGGATTATTGATGATGATGGGGGCGGAGGGCGTAATGCGGACCGAAATCACGGCTCCGGTTACTGTCCCGACTGAGTTTGCCACCACCGCGCGATAAATCCCTTCGTTGATAGATTGCACGTTGGCGATGGTCAGGGTCGGGCTGGTTGCGCCGGTGATGGTGGAATTTTCAAACAACCAACTGTAGGTGAAAGGTGACGAGCCCACGGCATTGACGAACAGGCTGAGTGTTTTGCCAGCGGCTACATTGGTGCTCGCGCTTTGGCCGGTAATGGACGGAGGCACCAGCACGGTCACTTGAGCCACGGTGCTGGTAACGGAACCAAACGCATTGGCCACGATTACCTGATAATTGCCTTGATGCGACGATTGGATGTTATTTATCGAGAGAAAGTAATTGGTATTACCCGGCAGATTGGTTCCTGACATCGTCCATTGATAGGAAAGCGGCGCAAGTCCCATCGCCGTTACTGTGAGATAAACCGAACCGCCGGTGGTCAATGACGTGTTCGCCGCCGGCTGCGTGGTGATGGTGGGCGATTCGATCACGCTCATGGGCACACTGCCCAGAGTGGCAGTGGTGCCATTGAAATACCAGAAACGTTGATTTTTGCCGTCAACCACGGATACGGTGGTGGAGGCCGGCAAATTGTAAATTGCCTGCCGCGTGGTGGTGTCAAATGCCTGGCTGCTGCCAAAAGCGACCGAGCCGTTGGTGGAGCAGGAATAAATTTCCGTTCCGAGAGTGCCATACTCCGTGAGGTTGGTGTCGTAGATGTAACTGTTCCAAAACAACCGGCTGCCATCGGATGACATCACCAAATTACGCGTGCCATAAGGGTGCTGGTTGCTGCCGGCAATTTCCACCGGAGTGTTATTGGTCATAACAAATTTATGGAGGTAAGCATCCGAAATGTTGTTGTCACAATGGTAGTAAAAATTTCCTGACGGGTCGCATTCGCCGTCACCTTCCCGCTCGGGATACGGAAAATTGCCGGCAATTGTTCCGCCAGCCGTGTTGACAAGGTTGACCGCAATCCACTGATTTTCTCCCTCAGTAACGATTTTCCCCGCCGCTCCTGCGTTAACTTTATAGATGTCCGTGCCAAGATTTAACGAAGGGAGCAGTGTTTGCGCATTCAAATCCACGACATAATTCCACGTTTCCCCCCAACTGGCGATGTATAGCCTGCCCTCAAAATAATTGATCGAAAGATCAACCGGGTTCAGGCCGATGGTCAGGGCCTTGTCAACGTTACCGTTGGTCGTGTTGATGAAAAGCAGCAGCCCGTTTTGTCCAGAAAGCGGTGGTGCCTGGAGTGCATAAATGTAAGGACGCTGCCGGTCCGCCGCCATTTTTACGATGTTCAATGGGTAGATGATTATTGTGACCGGAAGCTCGTATTTAATTCCGCTGGAGGCGAATTCGATGTTGTTGGTATATGTTCCTGCCGCAAACATAGAGGTGTTAAAGGTGATGGTAGCATTTGTCGGCGTCGCGCCGTTGCTCAGACTCAACGTCAACCAGTTGCCGCCCGTCACTGCTGCCGACCAAGTCGTCGCGGGCAAAGAGCTCGTGATGCTCAACGTTTGGGATGCTGGGTTAAACCCCGCAATCGCGCTTAGGTTGAGCTGGGACGGATTGATGAACAGTGACGAAACCGTAAACGACCAGACGCTGCCAGTGTTGGTGGAGTTGAAGCCGATTACGTCCACCCGCCAGTAATAGGCTGCTCCCGGTGAAAGAGGCTGCGGCAAGTTCTGGCCAGGAGTGCTCACGCGCCCCAGATATTGCGATGAAGTCTGGGTCGCACCGGCAACTTGCGCCTGATTGGTGCCAAAATAGACATCATAAGCCAGAGCCACCGGTGACACCGTCCAAGTCAGGTTTGTCAGGGGCGGGCTAATAACCGAACCATCCGCCGGCGTCGGCAGAATGGTTGTGCCGCTGACCGAAGCAATGCTGGCCATGTCGTAAATCACCACATTGGTTGCGGCGCTGTTATAGCGGAATAATTTCTTCTGGTCGCCCGAAAGCGTTTGAACCGTGGTTGAAAACGAGAAGTTGGTCAGGGTTGCTGCCGTCTGGGTGTTGAAAACCTCCGTTGGTCCGAATGCGATGGTTCCATCCAAAGAAATACCATAGATGTTGTCGGAAAATTGATTCAAGAGGACCGATACATTCGTCGCGGCGAACATCTGTTCTTTGTTGAAAACCCAACGCTCGGCGGCATCGAGAAATACCGGGGTGTTCAGCGGATCACGGCGCCAAGAGGTGAAGGATTGTTCGAGCTGCGTCAGGGTGCCAAAAATGGAGGCTTCATATCGTGTCACCCAGGAATTTACGTTGCCCGCTCCCCAGCCATACTGGGCCCATGTGTAAAGAGTATTTCCAGATCTTGTCAGCGCCATTCCACCCGCGCCAAAACCCTGATTGCCACCGGTGTTCAAAACCAAAGTGGCGGTCGCTGAATTGTAATCGAATGAATAAATTTCCGGCCCCCAGGCTCCGTCAGTGTAATAAAGTTGGTTCGATTGACCGGCCACCACATAGAGCGGAGCGGAGAGACTGTAGGTATTGGGGGTGGATATGGCTTTCTCTGACACGACCGAAAACGTATTTAGGTCTATTTTGGAAATGGTGCGGCTGCCTGTGTTGACTACAAATAGCGCATCGCCGGCGGGGGTGACCGCCATGTCCGATGGATTCAGATCAACCGAAATTTCGTTCATGATTGCGCCATTGGTGGGATTCAGCGCCAGCACTGTGCCGGGAACGGAACCGTTGGCTTGATTCAGCGCGAGCACCCGCGGATGCACATAGTCAGGGAGAAGTTTGATGATTGAGCGGCCCGGCAACGCAATCGTCACCTGTCCAAACGCATTTGCGGCAATGAAAATCGCCCAGACCACGAAAAGAAAATATCGCTTCATAAGCAAATTTTGGAACCTTTCCAAATTCTTTTATCCCTAGGTCAATCCGGTGACAAGTATAAAAAAAGTTTTTTTCTCTTACCAAGCAGCAGGCCTGTTAAAATTAGTGAAATTCGTGTCAAAGCCCCGTTTGATTTTTCTTCATTTTGCGCGGAAAACTTTTAATCCTTGGGTGGAATTAAAAACTGATTCTCGCAGCACCGCGCGGGACGGTCCGTGCCGGACTGGCCACATAGTCCTGCCGAACTGGCCACCGGGTCGTCGGCATCGGTGGCCGTCTGCAAAGAGCGGCGGGCGTGGAATATTATCACGTGGATTACGTCGGGCTGCGCAAACGGTTTTACAGCGCGGAGGGCGAGATGATGGCCACGCCCATCAATTATGAGGGCCTGCCGCCCGTCGCTCCGGAGTTCGATGCCGCCGCGTTGCGCGCGAACATCCTGGACAGCCAGCGCCACGGCCAGCCGTATCGCGAGTTCACCCGGCGCGGTCCGTGCCGGACTGGCCACCTAATTACTGGTAGGGCGGCGGTGCCCCGCAGCCCATTATATTTTGGCGGCGCAGCAGCGACCGCCCTACCGATGGCGGCAGGCGCGTCACCTACTGGGGTCGCACCGGCGATCAGCACACGGAATGGTTCCCCGGCGCTGGGCCGATTAAAAAAGATTGAGCCGGTAATTTATTATAGCGGTGGCCTGTTGTCCGACAGGACTACTTTAAGAACCAACAATTACGACTTGTCCCGGAGTCAATCCCGGCAGGAGCGCGAGAACTTGGGGCATCAACGGCAAGGTTTTATTAAGCTGCTTGCCGGAACGAAATCAAACCGCGCTGGGAATGTGCGGAAATCCGCGCGCGCCATGCCAGAAGCGGACAATTTCAAGGCTTTGGTCGTTGTGATTCATCC
>OCZT010007164.1_pt1 | contig 10964 bp, 5 predicted proteins | sample 1539031 | NCBI WGS metagenome assembly OCZT01 (sample SAMEA3539308, study PRJEB22396) | soil metagenome | biome: tundra; feature: field; material: soil | place: USA | collected 2010-05 | depth 0.15 m
ACGGCGTAGTCGTCGTAGGCGTATTCGAGTGTCTTGGTGACGCCGGCTGAGCCTACGGTCTCCACCTTGGGGTTCTCGATGTCGATCTCCGAGATATAGCCCTTCTTCATATACTCGGCGATGTGCGGACGCGTGCCACCTTCCACCGTTGCATTGCGCAGTAGCAGTCGATAGGCGTCCTTCACGTCGAAGCCGTGCAGACCGCGCAGATACGAACCGGCAATGAAGGCCGCCGCGTGATCGCCATGGAAGAAGGTCGGGATAAAGCCGGTCTTGTCGCCACGATCAATCAGCGAACGAATCACGTCCGTAGCCACGTCCGGCGAGAGCATCCCTAGCAACACCAGTTTGTTCCGGTAATCGTCCCACAGCGAAGGCAGCGTGTAATATTGGAAGTCCGCTTTGGCGACATTGCCCTTCTCGTCCGTATATTCGCCGTTCACGTCGCTGCGTAGAGCAGGCCACAGGAACGAGCGGTAGAGGCAGGAGTAGAAGAGCATCTTCTGCCGCTCCGTGCCACCGGTAACGGTGATCTTGCCCAGCAGCTTTTCCCACGTTGCATGGGCCTCGGCCTTCACTGTCTCGAAGCTCTTCGCGCCTAGTTCCTTTTCCAGATTCTCCTTGGCGTTTTCCGTGCTCACGAAGGAAAAGCCGATGCGAATCTCCACCGGCTTCGAACCCGTCTCGAAGTCCACCACCGGCAGCTCTGCCTTGCTCCCCTTCAGCCGTTCAATCTGCTGAATGCCGTAGTTGGAGACGGCGTAGAAGTAGATCTTCTCGCTGAATCGCTGGTAGCCCTTGAAGGCATGGTCGCCATCCTGCTCGATCTTCCAGTCGCGAATCCGCTCGTTGGAGACCGCCATGTTCACCACCAGCTTCTTCGCCGCGCTCGCATCCTTGTAGGTGTAGCGGTGGAAGCCCGTGCGCAGGGTCGAGGTCAGCTCGGCGTTGATGTTGTAGCGCTCCAGCAGCACCTGGTAGTAGCCCGGATGCGCCGACTCCGTCGCGTGGCTGAAGGTGGAGGCAAAGTCGTCCGGATTCACCTCGCCGCTCACCGGCAGGATCGGAATATTGCACAAATTCCAGTGGCCCTTGTTCGTGTGCGCAAAGGCGTAGATCTTCGGGTTCTCGTATTCATAACCGGCGCCGCTGCCGAACTTGGTGATCGGGCTCAGCTGCACCATGGCGTTGGGCACCGATGCGCCCGGAAAAACCAATCCTGCCCATACGCGCCAGGGCGGATTGAATCCGATGTCGGCAGGATCGGTGAGGGGCGCAGTGCCCAGAAACGTATTCACGTACTCCGTGGGCCGCTTTTCAGCCCGCAGAGACACCGCAGCAGTCAGCAGCAGGAACAAGGCAACAAGGCTTTTCTTCATCAGGCTTCACTCCGTGAAAGTTTCGTGGTCGAGCAATTTTTCTAGTGTTCTGTCTCTGAAGTTCGAATCCTCATGGCAGTTATCCTGAGCGGAGCAGGTCGCCTATTTTGCGATCTGCGCAGTCGAAGGACCTCCCGCAAAGCCGGCGCTCAACTTTAAAGCTCTTCGAGAATGGACGGATGCGACGCGGCGACACGAGCGACAAGTTCGCCAAACAGTGAATTGCACCAGGCAAACCACGAGCGCGTGTATTTGCCTGGGTCCTTGGCATCGAAGGACTCATGCATGAAGCGGGTTCCAGCGTTGGTGTCACTCAGCATCCGGAGGCAGTGGGCGATCTCGTTCGAATCGCGGCTTGTCAAAGCCCGCATAACGATGGACAGCGGCCAAATCATACCTGGACCGACGTGGGGGCCGCCAATGCCTTCAGCCACACCGCGGAAAAAGTAAGGATTGTCATCGCTGAGGACGAACGCCCGCGTGCGCTGGTATGTAGCGTCTTCGATTTCGCAGCAGCCGAGATAAGGCAGGGAAAGCAGGCTTGGCACGTTGGCATCGTCCATCAGTAGGGAATTGCCGAAACCGTCGATCTCATAGGCGTAAATCCTGCCGTGCGTCGAGTGATTCACGACGGCATATTTCTCGATCGCGTCATGCAACTCGTCGGCGAGCCGCGCGGCATCGCCGGCCAGATCCTGGTCCCGCAGCACGGCCACCGCAAGGTGCTGTAGCTGGCGGAGAGAAACCACGGCAAACATGTTCGATGGAATGAGGAACGGGAACAGGCAGGCATCGTCCGAGGGGCGGAATGCCGAATGCAGCAGGCCGATCTTTCGCGTTGGATTGCCGAGGCCACGGTTGGGCGAGTTGTCGTAGAACATCGTGGTCAGGCGCTGAAAACGGTACGGGCCATCACTTTTGAGGCGCTGCTGTTCGCGGAATGTGGCTACGATCCGCCGCGCAGCCTCATGCCAGTTCTCGTCCAATGGTTCGGCGTCGCCGGTAGCGCGCCAGTACTTATAGGCAAGGCGTATGGGATAACAGAGCGAGTCGATTTCCCATTTGCGTTCATGCACGCCAGGGCGCATCTCGGTCAGGTCCGTGACGAACGCGCCCGTCTTATCGGTTGCGTAGAATGCGTTGGCGTAGGCATCCAGGCGGATGCAGTCTGCCTGCCTGTGAATGAGCCCCTGAAACAGGGTCTGAAGCTTCCTCTCTTTTGGCGCAAGATGCACGTATGGCAACACTTGAGCCGTGGAATCCCGCAACCACATCGCGGGGATGTCTCCAGTGACGACAAACGTATCCGGTTTGCCGTGCCGCTGCGAAAACTGCACGGTTGTGTCGAGCGTGTTTGGATAGCAGTTTTCAAAGAGACTTGCCAATCGAGGATTTCGGATAGTGCGCTTGACGTTGACGATTGTGTCCTCGACGGCGTCGCTGATAAATGCGCGCTGAGCAACCGGAGGGCGACCTGTCGCTGTAAAGCCGGATAGGGCTTCTGTGCTCTCTTCTCGTGCAGGCGCGGGTCCGGTCTGCGCTACCGCCTCTAAGCCCTTCGTCAAGTGAGCGAGCGCAGCTAGAGTGGACATGCTTCCGAAGGCGAATTGGCGGCGGTTCATTTGTTCTCCTGGCAGATCGTCAGTTGAGCCTAAACGCGGTTGCAAGCATCGGGAAGCAACGGCAAGCGTCAGCGCCACGAGCCAGAACACATTCGAGACAATCGAATGCCAATCGGAGCGGCCAACCTTCCCGGGCTAGTCCCATCCAAGTTCTCTCTTTTCCCGAGGTTGGACAGTTCGCCGAAGAGCCATAGCTGTGCTATCGCGAGCAACGCATTGCGGTGTTCTGCTGAAAGCAGTATACGACTGAAAAAAGATATTGACAGCGTTGTCATTATGAGCGTAGGTTTTTCCCGTCGCATTATGACAACGCTGTCATTCCGGCAGAACGGTACTCGTACCCGGGTCGTGAGCCCCTGGTAGGCAGGACAGTTAGGCAGGACAAACGACTGAAACACCACTCAAGAATGCGAATTCATCGCCTCTCAAGCACGGGGGCAGACGAGCATTCTTGTACAGTATTCCAACTTCCAACTCGTTAGTCTGCAAAGGTCAAAATCGTGCCGAGACTCCACGCCAACGTGGACGCCGGCGGGAAAGAAAAACGGCTGTACCACAACATTTAGGAGGATGAATTGACACGCTATCACAGTATTGCTGGCGATCAAGAGGCTAGGCGCACTGGTCGTGCGCTTCTTTGGCTGTGCTGCATTCTGGCAGTCATCTGGCCTGTCCTTTGTTTGCATGCGCAGGAGTATCGTGGCATCATCACTGGGCAGGTGACCGACGCGAATGGCGCGGTCATACCAAATGCCAGCGTTGTGGCTGTCGGTCCACAACAAACCTATACAGCGACGACGACCTCCAAGGGCGACTTCACAATTCCCCTTATTCAGCCCGGGGAATACACGGTTTCAGTCGAAGCGCCCGGCTTCAAAAAGGATTCTCGACACGGCGTTATCGTCGATGTCTCTGCGAAGCTCAATCTCACCTTCTCCTTGAATGTTGGCGCGGTGACGGAGACGATTTCCGTTTCGGCAGACCAGGCCGCTGTAAACACTTCCGATGCCTCTGGCGGTACGCTAATCGACCCGCAGCAGGTCCAAAGCCTACCCATGAATGGCCGCGAGGTCTACTCGCTGCTCACCCTGACGCCGGGTGTCAAGACGCCCAATGTGGGAAATTCGGCGAGCGAGTTGAACGAGTCCAATGGGTATTCCTTCAACGGGCAATGGGGCAACTATAACCAGTTCGCGCTCAATGGCGCACCGGTATCGCAGCAGAATGGCGGTAACTCGGGTGCCTGGAACATCTCCCCGAGCGTGGACGCCGTAGAAGAGTTCAAGGTCATGACCAACACCTACGACGCGCAATACGGGCGCTCCAGCGGTGGCACGGTCAATACCATCCTGAAGAGCGGCACGCCGCAGTTCCACGGTGATGTCTTCGAATACTGGCGGAACTCCGTTCTGGACGCCAACAGTTTCGCCCTGGACCAGGCTGGTGACCCAAAGCCGGGTCACAATCAGCACCAGTTCGGCGGCGTGGTGGGCGGACCGGTCCCTGGTCTAAGAAAAAGCACTTTCTTCTTCTTCAGCTATGAAGGTTGGCGCGAAGCTGTGCCCAATAGCGTGACGACAACAACTGTTACCCCGGACATGTTGCCGGGGAGCGATGGGAGCGTCAACCTGTCCGGCTATCTGGCCGGGATTGGAAGAACAGCGATTTATGATCCGTTGACAACGACGTGCGCTGTGTCGGGACAGGATCCGTGCGAGGGTTACACACGCACTGCCTTCGCCGGCAATGTGATTCCCGCCAATCGAATCAGCTCCATCGGCACGAGTCTACTCAAGCTGCTGCCGCTGGCGAATCGCCCCGGATACACAAACAACTACGTTGTCTCCGCTCCCGGCCGGAATCGTTACAACCAGCCAATCGCCCGTATCGACCACGACTTCGGCGCTAAGACCCGTGTATACGGAATGTTTGCGTGGTGGTCGGGAACGCAGTACAACAACGCGTCAGGTTTTCCGGGAGCCGCGGCATACAACAACAACGGCATCGATAACTATCAATCCACTCTCACCCAGGTTCTCGACGCCACCCACACCTTCCGGCCGAACCTGTTTGCCGATTTCCGCGCGTCCTACAACCGCGCCTACAACATGAGCCCGGATGGAGCTGAGTCTGCGGGTCTGAGTAACGTCACGGTCCAATCGATAGGCTTGACGATGCCTGCGCTCCCAACCACCACTCACAGTTACTTGCCTGAACTCTCCGTCGGCGATGGCGCCCTGCCGAACTTTGTAGGCAACCAAGTCAATCCATCGATCTTTGAAACCTACGACTTCGCTCCATCCGTGACGCACGTCGTGGGCAGGAACAACCTGCACTACGGGGGCGAACTTTCCTTCTATCACGACGTCGCGAACGGAATCAGGAATGCAAACGGCAGCTTTAAATTCGATTCAGGATTGACGCAAAAAAACCCCAAGGTGGGCAATAACGACGGATCGTCGATCGCGGGCTTCCTGCTCGGCTACCCTATGTCGGGCGGGGTCGAGTACAACGACCCCACTTACGAGTCCTATCACTCCTACGCGGCCTTTATCCAAGACGATTGGAAGGTTAACCACAGACTATCGTTGAACCTTGGATTACGCTACGAAAACGAATTATCCCCGACGGATCGTAACGGACGATTACAGGCTGGCTTCTGTTATACCTGTACGAATCCGATCAACAGCTCGGTCTCCGGCGTCACTCTTCCCAATGGCACTTCCTTTGTCAGCCCGATTTTGGCAGGACTTGAGTTTCAGAAGAACCGCTCGCCGTATCAGAACACCTGGGGCATTCTGTTGCCCAAGTTCGGTGCTTCGTACACTCTCAACAACAAGCTGGTGATGCGCGGCGGGTGGGGCTTATATCGCGCGCTTGGATTCGAACTCGGGGGCACCTCCACGTGGGATACCACGACCAGCTACAACTACTCGCTCGACGACGGCCTGACCCCCAATCTGGCCTTCGCCAACGGCACACCGTTCCCGAATGGATATACAACTCCGCCAGGCGACTCTCAGGGGCTGGCCTCCGGCGATGGGGACGGCATTTGGGCTGACAGTTGGGCTCGCAAGATTCCATACGCGCAGCAGTTCTCCTTTGGTTTCCAGGGGGAAGCGCGTGGGGGCATTGTGTGGGATGTTGAGTTTGTAGGCGCTCATACGGTAGATCTTCGTGCCGGGAGCCAGAAAGACCATATAACGCCAGCGCAATTCGCTCAAGGACATGCGACTCCTTCGTACCTTGATCAGGAGATTCCTAACCCCTTCTATGGCAATTCGCTAATTCCCGTGTCGGACTATCTGGGGTCGCACGCAACGGTCCCCGTCCGGGAGATGATGGCGAATATGCCGCAATATGACAGCCAGTATGGCCCCGAAGAGTGGGAATGGAATACGCCTTGGGGCTATAGCAACTACACTTCTCTGGTCGCGAAGGCGGAAAAGCGGTTCTCCGGAGGCGGCCTGCTCAGCAACGGGCTGAATTTTACTGCCGCTTTCACATGGGGCAAAGTAATCAGCGCTACCAGCTTGTTGAACAACGGGTTCCTCGTTGATCCGGGGCCCTACTATGGTATCGACAACAGCGACCGTCCGTTCCTGTTCAGCTTCGGTGGCAATTACAAGCTTCCCATCGGCAAGGGCGGCAAGCTCCTGAATAACGCTCATGGCGTGCTCGACGAGGTCGTTGGTGGCTGGCAGCTTAACTGGATTGTCAACGACCAAAGCGGAACTCCGGTCAGCTATCCGAACGGCCTGCTCTACACCTGCGGAACATTCAACATCAAGCCGGCCCATAAGAGCTGGGGAAGTTATCTGAACAACTCCAGCCCTAATTGCTTCAGCGGTTTCCCAGAGTACACGGCTACCACACAAGGCCCATATTCGGTCGTGGTTCGTAATCCGTGGGCTGAGCAATCGCAGGTCGCCGTTCAAAAGCAGTTTGGACTCCTCGAAAAAACCAAGCTGCAGTTCCGGGCCGAGGCTTTCAACCTGACGAACACGCCCATCTTCAACGGTCCCAACACCAGCAACCCGAACTCGGCAATTCAGCGTGTGGCTGGTATCCCGGCAAATCTGCCGGGTGCGTATACGGGCTATGGCACCGTCGGAACATCGACCCAGAACAGTCCGCGGCAATTGCAACTGTCGCTGAAGATTCTGTTTTAGTCATCACTTGTTTCCTACCCGTTCACGGAGGGAGAGGGCGCAGAATATTGCGCCCTTTCCCTCTCTGACGGCGATGTTCTGATGCCCGAGGTCAAGGGCGAAGGCTTGGCGGCAGGCGCAATCCTCTTCGTGCGGTCCATGGGCCTCGTGCGTGAAGCGACCAATAAGCGAAAGCGTCGAAAGGGAATGGACCTATGCGGCAGATAATGCGTAGACTCTGCGTCTCGGTTTTCACAGGTTGTGTATTCATAGCATGCGGCGGTGCTGCCTCTGGGACGGATGGGGGAGGAATGAACCCTCCTGTGCTGAACCCCAGCCAGGTGCAGCGGGCGGCCAGAGGAATACAGACATTGCAGGGATGGTATAACCAATCTACTGGGCTGTACACGACCACGGCGTGGTGGAATTCGGCCAATGCCACAACCGTGCTGGTGGACTATGCCCGCGTAAGCAAGTCGACGCAATACAATCCGGTGTTTGCAAACACATTTACCGCTGCTCAAAAGACCAGCCTGAACTTCCTTAATAACTACTACGACGATGAGGGCTGGTGGGCGCTGGCCTGGATCGATGCCTACGATTTGACCGGAAATCAGCAGTATCTGTCTATGGCCGAGACCATTTTTGCCGACATGGCCGGCGGCTGGGACAATACCTGCGGCGGCGGCATCTGGTGGAGCAAAGACCGCGGCTACAAGAACGCCATCGCTAACGAACTGTTTCTCTCCGTAGCCGCGCATCTGGCGAACCGCGACACCGCCAACAGCGCGAGCTACCTGAGCTGGGCAAACAAGGAATGGACGTGGTTTGCACAGACGGGGATGATCAATTCCAAGAATCTTATCAACGACGGTCTGGGCAGCAGCCGCGGCCAGACCAGTGCAAACTCCTGCGGCAACAACGGCCAGGCCACCTGGAGCTACAATCAGGGCGTCGTGCTCGGCGGGCTTGTTGAGCTTTCCAAAGCGAATCCCGATCCATCCCTGCCCCAGGCCGCTCAGAAGATTGCCACGGCGGCTATCACTTCGCTTGTGGATGCCAACGGAATCCTGCACGATCCTTGCGAGCCCAACTGCGGTGCCGACGGGGTGCAATTCAAAGGAATCTTCGTCCGCAACCTGATTGCTCTCAACAGCTCTTATCCTCAGGCAGCGTACAAATCTTTCGTCAATTCCAATGCCAACGCCATATGGACGAAGTCGCAAGGCACAAACTTTCAGTTCGGCCAGGTGTGGTCCGGCCCATTCGACGCGGGCAATGCGGCCAGTCAAAGTTCCGCGCTCGATGCTATAGTCGGCGCTGCCATACTGCAAAACGCAAAGTGAATGTTCCCGTTGTGGGGCCAGGCGGTAGTCTGTTATCAGTACCTTAATGAACAATCGGATGAAGAAGCGGTTGTTAGTCTCGGTTCTGGCGGGCTCATGTTGCGGGCTGCTGTTCGGTTATGACATCGGCGCAATCTCTAGTGCAACACCGGAGCTGAGGAAGCATTTCGCGCTTTCAGCCCCCGCGCTCGGTATTGCTGTTTCTTCCGCGCTGTTCGGCACCATTGCAGGTTCGGTTGTCGCAGGATTTGTGACCGATGCAATCGATAGACGAGGAGCGCTGCTGGTCTCGGGATTCATGTACGTCATCGCTTCTCTGGGGGCTGCCTTCGCCCCCGGCTTTGCACAGTTCGCGATGTTTCGTTTTGTGGGCGGCATAGCAATCGGACTCATCTCGGTAGCGACTCCGATGTACCTTGCTGAAATTGCCCCAGCGCACTTGCGGGGGCGCCTGGTCGGTAGTTTTCAAATCAATATCAGCATCGGCGTGGTCCTCGGGTTTGCCCTGGGCTATTTCTTTTCATTTCATTCCCAACACGGTGCGGCATGGCGATACTCGTTGGCGTGTGGAGCTGTTCCCGCGCTCTTGTGCGAGGCTTTGCTCCTCCAGGCCGCTCCAAGCCCGCGCTGGCTCGCACTGAAGCGTCGCTTCGCCGAGGCGCAGGATTGCCTTGCCGCTCTGGGCTCAGCCGATCCGGCGACCGATCAAGAGCGCCTGGCCGATTCAGTCCATGAGTTCGGCGGCTTGCGGCAATCGAAGCTGTTCTCGCGCCGGTACACCCGGCCCATCCTCCTGGCTGCCAGCATTGCCATTTTCAACCAGCTTACCGGCGTGAATGTGTTTCTTTACTACATCCTTGATGTATTTACCGAACTCGGCTCGGGACGTTTGAACGGGCGCAAGGATGCAATCCTCGTGGCTGCATTTAGCCTTCTGGTAACCATGGTCGCTGTTAGCGTCATCGACAAGGTCGGACGCAAGCCGCTTTTGCTGGCTGGCGCAGCGGGTATGGGCGCCTGCCTCATCGCCCTCCCTGCCATCCGCTACATGGGCTGGCCCGCCACCTCCGTGATCATCATCCTGTTGTGCTACAGCTTGTTCTTCGGTTTTTCTCAGGGCACGGTAGTATGGGTCTACCTTAGCGAAATATTCCCCCTGCCTGTTCGTGCCCGCGGCCAAAGCTTCGGAAGCACTGTGCATTGGGTGACCAATGCCCTCATCGTCGGGTCTTTCCCGGCGATCGCAAACATCTTTGGGAGGGAAATATTCGTGGCCCTTGCTGTTCTCATGGCCATTCAGTTCTTTGTTGTTCTTTGTGTATATCCAGAAACGAAACACACTAGCCTGGAGTCGTTGGCGTCTGGCATTAGCTAATAGACATTGACCAGAGGCAACGGAAAACTGGCAGCCGGAAAGGGCGAGGATCAAAAAGTGATAGTCAAAAACGGTTCCGCAACCTTGGTTGATGTAGCACGAGCGGCCGGTGTATCCCTGAAGACGGCCTCGCGTGCTCTGAACGACTCTCCCGAGCTCCGGCCCGCAACCGCCGCCCGCGTGCGTGAAGCCATGGTCCGGCTACGCTATCAACCAAACGAGTTGGCCAGGGGGTTGAAAGCGAAGCGATCAGCGGCGATCGCGATGATCGTGCCGAATCTGGCTGACCCATTTACTGCGACCGCTGTACAGAGTGTTCAGGGCGTAGCCCGTGAGCACGGACACATCGTTATCCTTGCCAGCTCTGGCGGAGATGTCGCCATCGAGGAATCGGAACTTCAGGTCATGATGAGACGTCAGATCGATGGCGTCATCCTGATCGCGGCGAGCAGCGGCAAGAGCAACCTCAAGCCGCTCCTGGCAAAAAACGTGCCGGTTGTTGTTTTCGACGAGCCTCTCCGTGGCCAAGAAGTGGATACCATCACCGTGACCAACCGCAAGTCGGCTCGCAAAGCCACCGAGCATCTGCTTGCGCATGGTTACCGCCGGATTCTTGCCATTGGCGCTCGACCCCATTTGTTCACCTGCACTGAGCGCGTTGCCGGTTATCGTTCTGCAATAAAGAGCGCGGGGGCAGAAACGATCGAACTGTTGGTTCAACATGAGAACGACCTGACCCCGGAGCTTCTTTCGAAATTCGTCTCAGGCCCCAACCGCGTGGAGGCCATCTTTACTCTGAACTGGGTCTGCACCATGCTGGTCCTGCGCGGGCTCGCTGTTCTAAAGAAACAGATAACTAAAGATGTGGCGCTCATATCCTTCGACGACTTCGAACTTGCCGAGATGATTCCGCCGGGCTTGACCGTGGTGCGCCAGCCGTCACGTGAACTGGGATGCCAGGCCGCGAAGGTTCTCTTCGAGCGAATAGAGAAGACGAAAAAGCATCCGGCGCGCAAGATCGTCCTCGATACGGAGTTCATTATTCGCGGGTCTTGCGGATGCCCGTCCACGGTTTGGGTGTAATACTCAAT
>OCZT010007167.1_pt1 | contig 10963 bp, 8 predicted proteins | sample 1539031 | NCBI WGS metagenome assembly OCZT01 (sample SAMEA3539308, study PRJEB22396) | soil metagenome | biome: tundra; feature: field; material: soil | place: USA | collected 2010-05 | depth 0.15 m
CAAATCTTATTTTCAGACCTTGAAACATTGTTTTGAAGCTTTGAATTCTTGTTTTCAAGTGCTGATTTATTAAAATCAAAAGCTTGTTTTCTTTTTTATGTTCAGCATTAATTACAGGCAGGTCATTTATAATCATTATAAAACAAGCATTTAAACTCCTGATTATGGAGTTTAAGACTGTTTCTTGAAATTTTATTGACTTTTTCATCCGCTTTAAATTTATAATGTAAAATCAGGACTTTAATCAAGGTAAAAAAACCGATTAGGGTGAAATCAGGAAAATATATTAAAACAATAATGTACCCTATTTATCAAAAAGGAATTATCACCATTGTCAGAAATAGTACCTGTTATTTCCTTTTCAAATACCAGATCAGTAAATCATCATATTAACTGAAAATCAGGTTAAAACACCTTACTGAACACAAATTTTTTTGGCAGGGTTAAATAAAATGCTTAATTTGCACCCATTAAACAATTATTAAGCACATAGTAATAAAGCACAAGTACTCCATTAAATGAGCGCCATCATTTTTGTTTTCCTTCTGATTTTCTTTTTCTCAGCCATTATTTTCACATTAACTGTTATGCATTTGAGGGGAAGTCGTATACTTATCAATAAACTTAAGGATTCATTAAAGGTTCAAAGCGAGGAACTTATTGTGAATTACCTTTATAATAATACTGCCACAATTGAGGATATCAATAACTTCTTTAAAGTTAAAAAAGAACGATTCGATATTAAACACGTATTCAGTGAGAACATTATTAAATACTTTGTAAATGAAAGTACGATGCGGAAGGAAGCTATGCTTGGACAATTAATGGAGCTTCATAAGAATATTACCGGCGATGTGGAGAAGAATATCCGCGAGCTTTATAACGAATCTGAATTGAAACATTACTCCTATCAGAAACTTAAGAATAAGGCTTGGAATGTGAAAGTTCATGGAATCAGAGAATTGACAGAAATGAAGGTGGTGGATGCTCTGCTTGATATTGCTCATTATATAAATCATAAGCATTCGGTTTTGCATACCGAGGCGCAAATGGCTGTTACTCGCCTTAGCCCCGATAAAGACCTTTCTTTTTTAAATCATCTGACAACCCGGCTTACTATCTGGGAGCAGATGCATATTTTGAATGCAATTGAAGAAAAAGGATATGAATATGTTCCTGAATTTTCGCAGTGGCTTGACTCAAAGAACTATTCTGTAGTTTTATTTGCTATCAACATGATTGCTTATTATAAACAAGACAGGGCGCTGGTTCCTCTCACAAAATTAATGGCGCATAAAGACCCTAATGTCAGGATTGCAGCAATTAAAACTTTAGGTTCATTGATGAATCAGAGCAGCCCTGAAAGCACCATTTATTAATCCCGGAAATAATATATGAATACTGCGAAAGAGATTTTTGAACGGGGATTATTGGAATATTCATTGGTGCTTTTTCTTTCCTACCTGTGTATGGCTGTTATTTCTGTGGTGCATATTATGGCATACCTGAAGAAGAACAGTTTCGTTGATTACAACATCATTTTAAAATCACCTCTTGCACCTTCTGTTTCATTGATAGTTCCTTGTTTTAATGAAGGAAAAAACATTGTCGAAAATGTGAATTCATTACTTGCCCTTCATTATGGAAAGCTTGAATTGATTATTGTTAATGATGGAAGCACGGATGATACTATGGAAAAACTCATCAATTCATTCGGGCTTAAACCCGCGGATATAATTATGAAACATAGACTGGAAACCAAACCGATTATCGGAGTTTATAAATCAACCAATCCTTCCTACAAGCATTTAGTTATTGTTGATAAAATGAACGGAGGCAAATCAGATGCACTGAATGTTGGCATTAATGTTTCTTCGAATCGTTTGATTTCTTGTATTGATGCTGATTGCATCGTTGAAAAGGATGCTCTGTTAAAAATGGTTAAGCCTTTTATTGAAGGTGCAAAAAGTAAAGTTATTGCTGCCGGTGGAGTTATTCATTGCGCCAACTCCTGCGAAATTGAAAATGGGAATATTGTTAAGGTTCACATCCCTGAAAACTTTTTGGCAAGAGCACAGGTGTTGGAATATATCCGGGCATTTCTCTTAGGACGTATGGCATGGAGTAAACTTAATGGCTTATTGATTATATCAGGTGCTTTCGGAATGTTTGAAAAAGATATTGTTATAAAAGCAGGAGGTTATAGTCCGAAAACTGTTGGTGAGGATATGGAATTGGTTGTTCGGATGAGGAAATATATGCACGATATTGATCAGATTTATAAAGTAGAATATATCCCCGATCCATTGTGCTGGACGGAAGTTCCGACTACTTATCAAATCCTCGGCAGGCAAAGAAATCGTTGGTCGCGGGGATTGATTGAAACCTTAGGAATGCACAAAGACCTTTTCTTCAATCGTAAATATGGAATCCTCGGAATGCTCTCTTATCCTTATTGGATTTTCTTCGAATGGCTGGCATCTATCGTTGAGTTTTCCGGATGGTTTTATTTTGCTGTTATAGTAACTTTAACCACCGACAGATGGCTGTTCTTTTTATTACTTTTGGGTGGAGTATATTGTTTCTCTTTGATGTTCTCGATGTTTGCAATTTTGATGGAAGAAATTTCTTACAACCGTTACAAGGGCAAAAAAGATATAATGAAATTAATTCTTACCGCTGTTATCGAACCGATTTATTTCCATCCTTTCGTGGTTTACTGGGCGCTGCAAGGCAACTGGGATAAACTGGTAGGAAATAATGACTGGGGTGTGATGACCAGGAAAGGATTTTCAAAAACAAAAATAAAAACTAAATTGAATGACGCTACGGCAAAAGTTTAAAGAGGCATTCTTCAATACCTTCAGGGTATTATTCCGGTTTTCAACTGTTCTTCTTTTCCTTTTTCTGATAGCAAGAATATTTGAATATTTCCTCACTCCCGAAAAAGGATTATTCCCACATACACTTTTACGTGTTTTAATAAACGATATAATTTTTTCGTATATCTTAATCGGATACTTTTTTATCCCCGCATATATTCTCTATTTACTCGCCCCGATATTTACGAGAATATTATTTATGATAATCTATGCGCTCGTTTTAATCATCCATATTTGTCTCCTCACATTTTTCTTCAACTCCAATGTAATGCTGGGTTCCGACATCTTCGGATATACATTGAGCGAAGTTGTTTTTACTGCCGATGCATCGGGAGGATTTAATTTCTGGATAATTGCAGCATTCGTTTTTGCACTTGCAATTTTCTTTTTTCTCACCTGGTTTTTCAGAAGCAGGTTTTCAACTATGCGGGAAAGAGGATGCTTGGTTTACGCAATAATTGTTGCAGCTCTCTTCTTCACAAAATCATATACCAAATCGAAAATAGAAAATTATAAATCGGAATATGAATTTTATTTCTGTACAAATAAAACTGCATACTTCTTTGATAAGAGTATTGAATATTATAATTTCAAAGGCAGCGCTGATGATTTTGTGGATGATAAAAGTTATTATCTCGATGGTCCTCCACCCGATGAAATCGTTGATACAGCAAAGCTAAAGGAAGATACTGTTGATGAAAAAGGAAACAAAATAAATAAAGCAGATTACAAAAATGGAACCGATGAGTTTATCTTCTTCAGCCAGACTTATCCGTTCCTTCATACTGATAATTATCGAAATACTTTAAGACCCTATTTCAAGAAAGGAAACAGTACCGAGCGACCAAATGTTGTTGTGTTTATTCTGGAAAGTGTTGGTAAAGCTTATTCAGGAAAAGATGCATCACTCGGCAGTTTCACTCCTTTCCTTGATAGTCTCGCCCAGTATTCTTTGTATTGGGAAAATTGTTTGAGCGGTGGTGGAAGAACTTTTGCAGCTCTTCCTTCCGTACTTGGTTCGTTGCCTTTTTTAGAACATGGATATCTTGAGGCAGGTGATAAAGCACCGTTAGCATCCTCATTAATTCGTATACTTAACTGCAATGGATATACTTCATCGTTTTATTACGGTAGTGAAGCTACGTTTGATAAAATGGATATTTTCCTCAAGAATCAGGGAGCAAATATTGCACTCGATGCACTTAAATTTCCATATAATTATCATAAACTTCCATCGAAAGGAAATGGATTTAGTTGGGGATATGGCGACCTCGATTTATTCAAAAGATATTTCGAAATAAACTCATCGGAGAAAACTCCACGATTGGATATCATTCTCACTGTTGCCAATCACGACCCGTTCCTTATTCCGGAGCAGGATAAATATATCGCCCAGGTGAAAGCAAGGATGGCGAGTCTCAATTTAAAAGCTAAGACAAAAGAGTTTCTTGGGAGCTATTTGCAGGAACTTTCCTGTGTTATGTATTCGGATAATGCATTGCGATATTTCTTCAATGAATTTGCAAAAAGAGATGAATTCAAGAATACGATATTCATCATCACAGGCGACCATCGGATGTCGGAAATTCCAATCGGCTCACAGATAGACCGCTTCCATGTGCCGTTGTTTATTTATAGTCCGCTGCTCAGCCGACCATCAATTTTCAAATCTGTTGTCACGCATTTCGATATCACACCTGCAATCTTGAAATTATTACGAAGCAATTATCACATTCAATATCCATCGCAACTGCATTGGATAGGCAAGAGTCTGGATACCTCAAGAACATTTGATTGCAACAGAAAAGTTGCCTTGATGCGAAATAAAACCGAGCTGATGGATTACCTGGATGGCATGGCTTATCTTACAAATGATAAATTATATGTCCTAGAAGATAATCTCGAAATAGATGAAGACCATGATGTAAACCGATTGAAACGTTTACAAAACGAATTTGATATCTTCAAAAATAATAATACCGCAGCATCCAAGGCAGATAAACTCGCACCTGATTCGGTTATTAAGTGTAATAAGTAGGTGGAATAAAAAAATTATTCTTTCTATATATTATAGTAGGATTAATTTTTATCAATAAAATTTTTGTTCAAAAGGATAGTATTGATCACACTATATTAGTTTGTATGCCTATCTTTTCTGAAAATTCCACGTAGGATTAAATTAAACAATAATGAAGGGATTTATAACTAATTAAAACAATCTTCGAGAATTTTACTCATCAAAGGATAATAAAAATTCCAGAAAAAGAATTTACGTTCTCCTTTTTCTTTTGTCACAAATCGTTTCTTGAAAGTTTGAATACCTCGCAGATGTGAGTATTTCATGGTGGTTACCGCATCGGCAAAGTCACCGGCAAAATAATAAAATTTAAAAGTGGTATCTCTCGGCATCACCACGGCAGGGAATGTTTCGAGAATATTCCAATGCTTTAAAATACTATCTCCGCGAGCAGTAGGTTTTAAATTATAAAGTGAGATTGGTTGATTACTGTTTTTAATTTTATCAATCTCGAACCAATATGGATAGGTGAGTCTTCGGGGCAAATCAAACTTCTCCGCCATAGCTTCATTGGTATGGATGACAGGTAATTCATTCACTAAATCCAAAGTGTTCTCCAGGATTTCAACATGGTCATCAATGTAACAAAATGCAATTCCGGGCTTCTTGTTAAAGGGCCATCTCTTGCCATGTTGTCTCATGTAATTATGAATCAACCATCGCGGAATATCCACATTGTTGCTATCAAGATTATCAAAATATCTACCCTCCCAACCCGTCCAGTGTACCCCGAAAATCTCTTCAAACTGCGCTCTCACACTTTCCGAAGTTGGTAAATCAATGCAGTTATATTCAGCAATAATCTGTTTATTATTTCGCTTAAATGCCCGCAACAAATTAATTTCCTGCTCCGTCAATCCGCCATAAACAAGATTACTTCGCTCATCGATATCCTTATGCCTGTACCACTCATTCGCATACACACCATAAGTATCGGTGATATAAAATATATCATTGTCGGTAGCATATTTATCCAGCGCAGCCGAATCGCATTGCTCGAAATCATTGATGTCAAACTTATCATTCTCGTGAGGAAAAAAACCTTTATAATCTAATAATGTATAAAGTTCATGATCTTTCTTTTTTGTAATTTTTTTATTGTTGAGGATAAAAACAGGATTAGCATGCTCATCATAAGTGGCAGGCATATTAGAAACGGTTTTATCCAAAAATAAAACATTAAGATGTCGATCGGTTTCAATAAGCCATAATAACCACATGATAACCGGAATCATTAGAATCAGGATTATTAGGATAAGGAATATGTATCTTTTTCTTTTAGACATAATGCAAAATTAAAATAATCTTTGATATCCGATGTTGAAATAATAATCATTTCCATTATGCAGCGTGGATGAATTGCCATAATAAAATCCTTCATTGGTTATACCAACTGTTCCAAAGAAAATATTAAGTTGTTTATAAGAAATTTGTTTTCCTATGCTTGCATGATAGGAAGTTGTTGGAGGATTATTTAATAAATCCAATGTTGATAAATCATCAGGTGAACGACCATAGCCGATAGTGAAAGTCCAGTAATCAGCAGGCGTTTTACCATAATATCTTGTGATAAAGGAATAAGATTGAGAAAAACCTGAACCGAAAGTATTGAAGATAAAAGTACCTCTTAAGGAGAACCAGAAATTCTTATAATACTTACCTATTGAGGCTACGTATAAGACAGTTGGACTGGTAAAATACAACCATCGAAATCCTAATTCACCTTCAAAATTTTTCGGAAAACTTCTATACAAAGATGCCCCGAAACGGTACTTAGAAAATACGGGTTCATCAGGAGAATAGCCGACATTAAGATACATATACATCTTTTTAGATATGGATGGATAGGCATCCATTTCATATTGCAACCCTCTATCGCTAAAACGGTTTGCCCAGTTTATTCTCCATAACACACTTCCAAAATCCTTAAAAGTATGTTCGTATTGTAATGAAATCAAATGCCATTGAGTTCCACCAAATTCTCTGTTAAAATCATCAAAATAATAAGCAATCTGAAAACTATTGTTTGCTAAAGTTCGATGAATGCTCTCCGCCAATTGCCTTGCTTCATCATTGTTTTTATCAACTTTAAGCAACGAGTCCAATAGATGATAGGCTTCTTTACTGCTATCCAAATTATCCAAAGCCCTAGCTTTTCTAATCAATAAATCTTCGGATGTTGGAAAAGAATCTAAACCTGTATTAGCATATTTTAAAGATGCAGTATCATTCCCTTGCCAGCGTTCCATATCCGAAATTGCAACAAAAGCATCCTCAAAAGCCCTTTTATCAATGATTAATTTTAATTCATATCTTGCCGAATCTACCTGTTTATTCCAATAGTAAATTCGGGCAAGTAAAACCCTGAAATCACTATAATCAGGACTTTCTTCTAAAACTTTATTACAAATAACTTTTGCAGAATCATATTTTCCGGCAAGAGCTAATTTACGAGCTTTAATATATGTTGTATCAACAGGGTTCTTAATGGATTCCTCCAATTTCCGAGCCTCGTCGTTGTTTTTATTTACCCTAAGCAATGAATCCAAAGCCTTGATTGCATCATCTTTTAACTTCAATTTATAAAGTGCCCGCGCTTTTCTGATGATTAAATCTTCCGATTTAGGAAAATCAACAAGTCCTTTTATAGAATATTCCAATGAAAGCTCGTAATTCCCCTCCCATCGTTCAATATCGCATAGCGCAATATAAGCGTCTTCATAAGGTTTTCTGTCATTAAGGGCTTTTAAAGTATTTCTTGCAGAATCAGGTTGATTATTCCAATAATAAACTCTCCCCATTAGTACACTAACATCACTATAATTAGGGTTTTTCATCAATATCTTTTTACATAAATCAATTGATTCATCTCTGCAATATTCTGTAAAAGCCAATCGTCTTGCTTCTTTAAATGAAGAATCCACATCCGTTACCTCCTGCCCAAAAACAGGATTTAAAATGATTCTTAAAAAAACCAATATGAAGATTACTTTTTTCAATGATTATTCTATTGTATCAAGGATTACAAAGCTAAGGAAAATAGGGGAAATAAAAAATCTTTTATAAGTAACCACCATGTTATTTCTCTTAATTTTTTAATTGATTGGTTCAGATAAAAATATTATGTGTAATTTTGTAAAAAAATTTAATCTATGGAAATAAAAATTGAAAGCTGGAAAGAACCTGGAAAAGTATCCGTTAATGATGAAAAAATTCTTCATTTTGGTAAATGTATGTTTAACAATGAGCCAAGCAAAAAGGACCTTGCGATATTTCAATTGAGTTTTAATATCTTAGTTGGAAAGGATAAAAATGGTAATGATCTTTTTTTTAAACATCAGATTCCAATTCGTCCAATGGATCAGCATAATTCTTCAACTCCTCCCTCAAGTAACATAGTGCTTTTTAATAAGCAGATAATAATACCGAAAGTTGTTAGTATTGAAATTGAAGAAAAAAACTCATCAAAAATACCTTTTGATATTATTGCAGACATTGCTCTCTTAAAATAGGGCAAAATTTTAAGCTAGTTTATATAACTTATTATTAGGTCCTAATGATAGGGTACTAAACATACCACTATAGTTTTCCAAAACCATTAAGACCTCATCTTTTGTATAAGAGTTTCTTATTGCAGGATAATCCATAATCTCATAAAGACTTACCCATTCCTGTCCGTTATTCATTTGAGAAGACATTAACTTTTGAGAGACAAAGTATAATAAATTGACTTTCTTATTACTTATTTCCTCAATTAAATTGCCATAACTCTTATATAATCGTCTAATTCGATTTAAAAGTTCGTCAGGACTAAAAGGTTTTGTAATAAAATCATCTGCACCAAGTTGGAAAGCATCATTTATGGTTTTTTCAAGACCTATTTTTGATAAAACAATAACAGGTAACTTTTTACTATTGATATTTTTAGCAAAGTTTATTATTTCCATTCCACCTGCTGAAGGTAACATAATCTCAGTAATGACCATATCTGGCAAATCAACTTCAATCTTACGAATAGCCTCTTTACCATCCATTGCAGAAATAACATCGTATCCTCCTTTTTTCAAGCAGGATTCCATGGTCTTCAACATTAAGGGATCATCTTCTACAACTAATATTTCCATAACTTTAATCTATCCAATATTTAATATTAAGAGCCTTTAACGGATATATTTACAAAAGGTTTCAAAAAAATAACCTGATGTATAGTAAATTCATTTTTAAGGCAATTGAAATGATGTTCCTCATGTATTAATTTGATATTTATCATTTTATAAAGCTCTTTATTCAAATTTGACAATAATAATTTAAAAAAATTTACTCCCGTACACAAAAATACAATTTTTATAATCATTTAGACTTCTATTCTACCATAATTATAATTTTTGTAAGATTATGGGCAAAACTAATCAAATTTTGTTTAATATACAAATTAGTGCTATTTTTAATGCTATTTTAGTAATAAATCAACACAAAAGCATTTAATAGAGAGGCGATTTAAGTTGTCTTATTCTAAAAAAAATCCATTATAAAAATGGATTTTATCCAATAGTTTTGTTTAATTTGGAGGATTTTTAAAGTATTTTCTTTGAAAAATTAAATACCTAATTTTGTAAGATAATAATGAAAAACGATCATTTTTTCGTTTTAACACCCTATAATAATCCCAAATGCTTATTTTGTAAATAATATTCTTAATCATGGTTATATAATTCTCAACTATCTATCCTTAAACTATTATTCCTACTTTTGCAACGTTATTATTTCGCTTGAATCAAATTTAGCTGATTTTAAATAAATTTAATTAATGAAACATACCTATATAATAGATGGCATACGTACACCTGTTGCTAAACATACTGGTTCTTTATCGGGAATAAGACCGGATGATTTATCGGCTTTGACCATTAAAGAATTACTTAAAAGAAATCCTGCGGTAAACCCTTCTGATATAACAGAAGTAATATTGGGTTGTGCTAATCAGGCAGGTGAAGATAACCGTAATGTGGCAAGAATGGCTTTACTTCTGGCAGGAGTTCCTTCCTCTATTCCGGGGGAAACGGTAAATATTCTATGTGCATCTGGCATGGCATCAGTTATTAACGCTTCAGGAGCAATTGCTTTGGGAAATGGTGATATTTTTATTGCAGGTGGGGTCGAAAGTATGACTCGTGCTCCTTTTGCACTATCAAAAAGCTCTCAGCCTTATGGTAGAAATGTTGAGATATATGATACTAGCATTGGATGGAGGTTTGTTAATCCAAAAATGAAAAAGATGTATGGAACAGATTCCATGGGAGAGACTGCCGAGAACGTCGCGGAGCTTTATAAAATTAACCGTGAAGACCAGGATTTATTCGCTTTGAATTCTCAAATGAAAGCAACTGAGGCGAGAGCGAAAGGTCGTTTTAACAAGGAGATTATAGCTGTTGAAATCATCCAGGGAAAGAAAGCTCCGGTTATCTTTAATACTGATGAGTTTATAAAACCTGATACAACTATTGAAATATTATCCAATCTTAAACCTGCATTTAGAGAAGGAGGCACTGTTACTGCAGGTAACTCATCAGGAATTAATGATGGAGCTGCAGTACTCTTATTATCTTCGGAAGATGGTATTAAAAAGAATAATCTAAAACCATTGGCAAGAATAGTTTCATCTGCGGTGGTAGGAGTAGAACCTAGAATTATGGGCATGGGTCCTGTTGAGGCATCAAATTTAGCTTTGAAAAGAGCAGGACTCACCTTCAAGGATATAGATATCATCGAATTAAATGAAGCCTTTGCTGCACAGAGTTTAGCATGCATAAGAGCATGGGGATTAAATGATAATGATTCTCGCATAAACCCAAATGGAGGGGCAATAGCAATCGGTCATCCTCTTGGAATGTCGGGAACAAGGTTAATTCTTACTGCTGCAATTGAGCTGCGTGAAAGGAAAGAGAAATATGCACTTTGCAGATCGGAAGAGCGTCGTGTAGGGAAAGAGTGTAGATCTCGGTGG
>OCZT010007169.1_pt1 | contig 10961 bp, 11 predicted proteins | sample 1539031 | NCBI WGS metagenome assembly OCZT01 (sample SAMEA3539308, study PRJEB22396) | soil metagenome | biome: tundra; feature: field; material: soil | place: USA | collected 2010-05 | depth 0.15 m
CCCATGACCAGGGTGTTGCCGCTGGGGATCATTACGCTGGTATTGACCTCACGCGTCTCGAAGGAAGGGACGCTGTTGGCGACGCCGCCTACGATGCTGGCGACCTGATCGCCCAGGCGGACCACCCGCGGGGTCACCATCAACCTGACGTAGTTGTTAGCGGAGATGCGAGGCGTAACCGAAAGCCGGACAGTCAAGTTCGAGTAGGTCACTTGCGAACCACCGGTCGTGTTGGCAGTGCCGGCGGTCGTGTTGACGATAGGGTATTGGGTGCCGACTTCAATCAGGGAGGTTTCATTGTCCAGAGTGACTGTGCGTGGGCAGGAGATTACCTTCGTCTCGGCGTACGTGTTGAGGAACGACAGGACGGCCTTCACGCCGTCCGCGTTCAGGAAGAAGGTGCTGGGATTGAGGCCCCGGGCGGTGTCCGCCGAGAACCCGCCGCCGCCGAGCAAGGAGCTAAGGACGGTCGAGGTGTCATAGGCTCCGGCGGTCGTAGTGCTGCTCGTGGCACCACCGGGCAAGACCGTGGTGGTGGTGGTCGGCGTGCCGGGCCCGGTGGTGGTGGTGCCGGTGGTTATACCATTGCCGAAGGCAACGTTCTGCGATTTGAGCGTTCCCGACCAGTCAACGCCTTTTGTAGTTGACGGGTTCACGATAGTCTCCAGCAAGCGCGCTTCGATGAGGACCTGCTTGGTTTGGGTGTCGAGGCTCAGGACCAGCTCGTCCACCGCGGTAATCTCATTTTCCGTCGCCACCAGTACTAACTGGCTGGTGCGAGTATCCGGCAGGACCTTGCTGCGCTTGGGATCAATCGTGCCTTGCACACTGGCAAGAAGGTTCGTAGGGCTGGCATACTTAAGCTGATAGATTTTCGTGATGAGCGGAGGAAGCGCGGCGGGGTCTTTGATGGTGATGCGGGCGATTTTGCTCCTGGGGTCTTCCACTAATTGGAGGCCGTAGTTGTTGAGGAGGGCGGCGAGCGCCTGCTCGGCGGTGATCTTCTCCCAGCGAATGGACACGGAGGGCTGGGCCATGGCTTTGCCGTCTGCCCCAGCCTGGCCGAAGCCGATCTTGGGATCAAGCATGTAGTTCAGTTCGGCCTGGCGCGCCAGGTTCCGAATGGCGTCGGTCAGCGGCACATCATCCATGACGATGAGCGGGATGACGGCGTCCGGTTGGGCGGTGCTGCCGGGGGCGGCGGCTTCGGGAGCCGGGGCCGGGGCGGCATCAGGCGCAGCGCCCGATGGAGCAGCGTCCTTGGCCGGGGCTGGAGTGACCGCTGCGGCCGCAGCGTCAGCAGGGGGAGTATTGGACTGGGCAAAGCCAGCCAGGGAGGGGGCGAGAATCCCAACGAGCGTAAAGGTGAGGAGTATGCGTTTCATGTGTTAACAATAGTTCTGGCTTGCACCGGATCATGACAGACTGCTCTGTTCATCAGTGGGTCTTTAAGCAGGCGGGGTGCCAATGCCATAAACACACGTAGTTGGTGCCTCGAGTGCAGGAAAGTGGCCACTCGGCAAAACGCTTGTCCATCATTAAGACAAAGCTGGAATTCTGGCGTCAGGGGTTCGAGCTCCGGATACCACCGGCGCCACGAGGCACAGAGAGAAGTCGCAGCGAAAACGGCTCTGCGAGAGCCGTGAGGATTGGGGAGGGCAGAGGAGAGGACTTGCCCTTCAGGGCTCAAGAGCCCGGGCGCAGATGCAAGGTCCGCTCCTGGCCGTTGACGAGTACCCGGACGAAATCGTCCTTGATTTCCTGACAGGTGATGCGCACGACCCCCATGTTGCTGCTCACTTCCCCTTCTTCGCCCGTTGCAAACGTGCGGTTGTTGATGATGGCCAAGCGGTGGCTAGCCGCGCCCGAAATGCCCTTGAGTTGTAAATCCACGACGGCCGGGGCGGGATTGGGCTTGCCTGCGGCGACTGCCGGGGACTTGCGCAGACGGGTGGACTGGGGGAAGAAAGGGTCTCTGCCTTCCTCGGAAGTCGAAGGGGTGACAAAGATGGACTTAGGAGGTTCCGGTTCAGCGGGCACGGCATTAGTGGCGGGCTTGGCATGACCGGTAGCCCCCGCCGGAATTTGGGCGGCGTGGGTGGCGAAGGCTGGGCTGAGCAAGGCGGCTGCGAGCAGGAGCGTCCAGGCGCGGGGCGAAGTGCAGGGAGTAAGCATAAGGCGCATCAGAGGTTCAGGACGGGTTAACCTTGGCCAGGGTGACAATGTCCATCTTGAACGACAGGGTTTCCGGCTGGACGGAGGTGGAAGGGGCGCTGGCATCGAGGCTCAGGTTCACGAGGCGGACATGCGGGAATTGATTCTCGAGGTCGGCGAGGAACTGGCCAAGGTCGTGGAACTGGGCGGTGCCAGCCACGGTGAGCGTAATTTGCTTGTAAGGGAAATTTGGGAGCAGGTTGACGTCCATAGGCGCGCCAAGTTGGCTGAACTGCGGGATATCAATCTTGTAGGGTGCCTTGAACTGGCGTAACCAGTTAACCACCCAGGCATAGAGATCACCGGAGGCGACGTCGCCTTCGGCTGCGGCGAGAGTGGTCTTGGCGTCGTCGAGTTCGACTCTGATCCGGTCGGCCCGGCGGGCGACGTCGTTGACGACCTGGAGCTTTTTGGCGGCGTCGGCCTTATTTTGGGTCAGGTGAGCGAGGCTCTCTTTCTGGCGGCAGATCAGCCCGAAATAGAGGCCGGCGACGGTGATCAAAGTGGCCAGGGCCACGAGAACCAGCCGGTTACGCTTTTCTTTGGGGAGCTTTCTAAGGTTCATCGCGTTAAATCCGGGTAGCGGCACTCGAGGGTGAAGTTAACACTGCGTTTGCCGTTGATAGGGGAGACCTGTACGGGGGCAAGGTTCTTGAGGCTGATGCCGTTGGTTTTGAGGAGCACCTGCATCAGATAAGCATTGGTGGCGAGGGCGTTTTTATACTTGTTCAACTGGTCGCCCGGGTTGGCGGAGGAATCGGTGCCTTCCAGTGTGAGGAGGATTTTCTCGGTGCTCCTGGGGGGTTTGCCCGGGATGAGGACATCGTTCCCGTTGGTGCGGGCCTTGGTTCCTTCGACCCAGACGTACGTCTGGTCCACGCTCAGACGGAGCAACTGGACGTCGTCCACCGTGGTTTTCTGGAGGGCGTTGAGGAGGGTGCCCTGGAGCAGTCGATTAGCAGACAACCGCCGGAGTTCGCTGAGCTTGCGGTTGATATCGGCGACTTTGTTTTGCTCGTCAAGGATACCACGGTATTCGTTGGTGCGGGAGTTGATTTGGCCTTCCAGGCCGCTGACCTCGCTGTTGACCAGAATCGCCTTGAGCTGGAGAGAGCTGCTCCAAACCAGGATGAGGACGATGATCAGCGCGGCCACCCAGGCAATCCGTTTGACGGGGTCGCGGCGTCGTTCTTCCTCAGCGGCCTGAGCTTCGGCAAGAAGGTTGAGGCGGATAGGCATAAATCCAGTGTAAGGTCAGAGGGCGGCGAGGGCGGCGCCCAGGGCGACGGCCAGTTGGGGGCCAACCTGCTCGATTTCAGAGGTCTGCTGCGGGGGCAGTTGCATCTCCAGGTTCGCTGTCGGGTTTAGAATTTTGCACTCGACCATGAGTTCCTGCCGGAGCCTTTGCACGATGAACTCCGAACGCGAGCCTCCCCCGGTGAGAAAAACGTTGGTGACGGGACGGTCCTGCTGGTGCTCGAAAAAGTCAATCGAGGCCCGCAATTCACGACCGAGCGGGAGCAGGAGTGATTCGAGCTGGGATTGGACCTCGGTGGGCATACCTATCTTGATGCCCTCGGCCTCCGCGTAACTGATGCCAAGAGCCTCAGCCAGGCCGCTAGTCAGCCGGTCGCCGCCGATGCTGACCACGCGGCTGAGCATCAACTCGCCCTCCTGAACGATGCAAATCGAGGAGTTTTTGAAGCCAACATCCACCAGGGCGACTGCCTCCTTTTCGAAAAGCTCCGGCATGGCTCTCTCGAAGCTGTTCACGGGGCCGATCAAGCCGGGAAGGATGCAGTCGGCGACCAATCCAGCGCTCTTGGCGCCCTGGACCATATCATCGACGAACTGCTTCCGGGCGGCGGCGACGAGCACTCGCTGCTTTTGCGGGCCAGCCGCATCTTTGGGTTTGTCGTTCGGCTTGGATTGCTGCGCGCGCATGCTGACATGGCAATCGAACAGATGCCCGGGTAGATCCTGTTGCAGATAGGATTTGGAGTTAAGCTTGAGGACCATGCGCATGTCGGGCAACGGCATGCGGGGGATGTCGGCATGCCGCACGTGGACATCGCTGACGCCCGCAGCGAGGGATACATACCTGGTCTTGGGCTGGAGCGCCTGGGTGACGGCCTTGAGATGCTCGCTGAGCAGCTCCGGGGGCAGGGTCTTCTCGCAGATCGGCGCGTCAAGCAGAGCAAAACCGCAGAGGGCGAAGCCCTGGCCGCAACGCTGGAGACAGACCGCCTTAGTGGTGCGGCTGCCCAAATCCACGGCCATCATCTGGTCGCGCTTCTTGCTCACTGCACTGTCAAAAAAAGGCAGAGCCATGCACGTTACCTATACATTTCACAGTTTTGTTGTCAGCCGCATGTCGGTCCAACGTCCCTCAAGGCTTGCGCGGTGCGGCACTGCCCGCCGAGCCATTTGGTTAAGGGGCTCACCGGTCCCCAAAACGTGAACTGTTTCCGAATAAGCAAAGGAAAGCACATCCGGGGCCAAACCTGAACCGGCGGCGGCCGGATCGTGGAGGGATCAGGCATCGCGGATGCCAGCAGGTTGAGCGTGGCGCCGGTCCTCGGGGCCAAGTTGGACCGCTGAGACAGACAAGCTAGGAGGATTTGACCCGCAATCTGGAACCCACTAGCGCACTTGGGGGGGCATGGATGGGAGGACCGTTTTCACAGAAGGGGAGAAAGACCGGGATGTTGCAGTGCCTGGAAAGTGTCCTGTATTGGGACATGTGAAAAGGTGGGAGATAGTAGCTTGGTGATGGCTCCCTGCTGGCTTGTTGCGCGCATGGGAAAACGAGTGTCTTGGACACCTACAGGACAGTGGGCCAAATGTCGACCCCAAGGCATGCTTTCCTCGCATGGCTCTGCAGGGATTAGTCCTGAACGGCGCGATGTCATCGGCCGTGATCAACGGGCGGGTGCTCCGCATTGGCGAAGGGTTCAGCAACGTCGTGCTCGTGGCGGTGGACGCGGAACATGCCACCGTGGAGCTGGAGGGACAGACGAAAACGCTGGCTTTGCCGAAATAGGGCAGGGCTAGTGACCAAGCTGAAGCGGTCGGTCGAGAGCGCCGGCGCCCCCTGCCCTGCCGGCCTCGGGTGAGTCCCAGGCCGTTAGCGATGTCTAATGCGCCGCGACGACGTTCCACTGGCCGCGGATTAGTTTCCTGACCTGGGGCGTGGCCGGTGGCAGGCGGCGATAATCCAGGAAGTTCACGTCAAAGGCCCATTTGCGGCTGGGAGCGTTGTAATAGGTGCCGGTTTGGACCCAGTAATTAGTGGCGAGCTGGCTAGGGAACATGACCACCATCGAACCGTTATAGGTGAAGCTGTAGCCGCTCCAGTTTTCCAGGAAGCGGGGAAAGTTCTCGACGCCGCCGCTGTAATGGAGGGTGCCGGTGGTGTTGGTGGGCTGGACAATTCCCGCCAGGAAGGCGGCGTTGACGGTCGTGTTGGCGGGCGTGCGCGAGCTTAGCGCGTTATTGCCGTAGGCATCGGACCAGTTTGCTGACAGGACGGTAATGGCATCGCCCACCAGCGAGGCGGGTTTGGTATTGGCGGTATTGGCGAGGCCGGGCGTGGTGTCGGGCGCATTGAAGTGGCCCTTGACGTAGAGCGGAAGCTGCGTGGCCACAGTCAACCCGCTCGGAGGGAGTTGCTGCCCATTGGACACGCGCACCGCCGTCAGCTTGCCCGGGCTGACGCGCCGATCATCCACATATACGGAGTTCAACTGATGGCCCTTGGTTGAAGAGGCCGCCTGGTTGAGGGGGTTCCCGCTGGCTGACCTCATCCAATTGGTCAGGGCCCCCACGTTGATGTCCGTCGTCACGGTCCATTTCTGTTCGCGCGCGTCGTAGAACGAGGCGTTGGTCTGCACAAAGGAGTATCCGCTTTGGCCGTTCGTCGTGCCGGTATCCGGGTTCTGCACGGCGAAGTAGTCCCAGTTCCCGGCGCGGACCGTCACGTTGCTCCAAGTCGTGGTAACGATCAAATCGCATTGGTTGTAATAGCGCGCGGCGCCCATGGGCGACATGGGGTCCTCGCCGCTGGGCGGCGGTTGCGTGATTTGCTTAACGACCGCTGGGCTGTTGTTCGTGGCGATGGGCATCGTCAGCGAGCTGGACCCGGGGACGGGCGGGATGTCATAGACCGGGACAGTCCCGCTGCCACCCGTCGGATCATAGGGGGCGCGGTTGGTGTAGATTTTGACGGCCGCATCGACGCTCTCGGCGAATTCCAGGGTGGAGGGCGGCGAGCTGTAAATGTTGCCGTTGCTATGGACCTTGCCCGTCACTTTCATCGGCGCGCCGGGATTGATCTCCAGGTCCATCGTGTAAAAGATGGCGAATTGAAACACCGGGATACAGGCGAGCTGAAAATCCTGTTCGACCGCCGCAGCCATGTTATAACGGGTGTTCAGCGGCCGAGCATTGCCGCGCACCGCACAACTGTAGGCCAAGCCATACAAGCCGATGAATTGGGAGTCCAGGTTGGTCATCACCATGTTAGGGGAGCTGGAAACCCAGGAGGCGTTGAGCCCACCGGCGCCGTCGGTGAACTGATACACCGAAGCCCAGTCATTCGTCGGCACGAAGCCCCCATAGTAGCTCAGTCGGGTGGGGTCGTAGCTTTGATTGAAGAAATCGCGCGCCATGTAGCCGAGCGCGACTTCCGTCGCCGCTTCCGCCGCGGCCACGGAGCGGTTGTATGTGTTGTTGCGGTCGTTTAGCACCGTCGAGGTCGAGGCCCAGTTGGCCGCGCTCGCATAGACGAGAATGCTGGCAGCGGCCAACACCATGACCAGCAGGAGGGCGTAGCCTTTTCGCGATCTGCATTTGCCGCTCAAGTGTGTGTTCATAAGCCTGTATGCGGGACGGACCCTACTCGATGGTTCGGCGGGTCATCCGGGTTTGCAGATGGTAATAGTCGTAGTAGGCGCCGACGCCCACTCGGGCAACGGGAAACTCCCACTGGTAAAAGTCCAGTTCCATCCGGATGACGCGATTGTTCTGGTCGTTGGTCAAAGTATGGCCGGCGTAATCCTCGGCGATGAAGGCGATGCGGTTGGTAAGGTACGGTGCCACCAATTGGGCCTGGTCGCTGCCGCTGGCGACCCGCATCAGGCGCTGGCCGGTCGTATCGAGGTAATATCGGATGAAGACGTTGGTATCTGTGGTGGGGTGAATCTGGAGCGCGTTGCCCTGGCGAAGATTGTTGAGCGTGATATTCGTGAAGTGCGTGCTATCACCGTTCCCGACATAAAGGACCTTACCGGAACGGACATCATCCCGGACACGGTTGAGCACTTTGCGGCCGCTGTCGCCGGCGCTGAGGCGGGTTGAGGTGATGTTGAACATTCGCATGCCGAAGAGCTGCGCATAGACTACCCCGATCACGACCAGCGAGAACAGGCCCATGGCGGTCATGATCTCCGCGAGCGTAAAGGCCGACCGGACGGTCGGGGCGCGCGGCGCGGCAGGACGGATGGTGAGCGCGGGCTTCATTGATCGGCGGTGCGCAGGGTGATGACGGTATTGGTAAAGGGCCCGCGACTGCGCTTGCCGTTGGCCAGGCTCCAGACGCAGTCAGCGCGCATTTGCCGCAAGGGCGGGTCCGAGGAAACCACGCTGACACTGATGTAATTGGTCGCCTGAATGGGCTGGCCCGCTACGGGCACATCAAGCAGTTCCAATTGCGTGTAGTTCGTGACGCCCAGTTCGTCCACGGCCGGCCAGGCTTTGGGATCCCACTTGGCCGCGCGGGCCTGCTCGACGCCCTGCATTGCCAGCGATTGAGCCGCCAACGAATAGGCGCTCCATTGCGCGCGGTCGGCCGTAAGCACATACCCGCAGATCACCCCGCCAAACGACAAGGTGGCCACCGCAATCGCGACAACGACCTCCGCAAGGGTAAACCCGGATGATGGCAGGCGCTGGCCATATAATCGGCCACTGACTATTCTCATACAACAGACCGCGTGAGCCTTCTCCAGCACCAAAGATGCCAATACTACCGCCGTTCGGCCCTACCCGCGCCGACGGGGTGTTGCCGGTGGCGCTCCGGTGTAGCCCCTTGTATTCCCAAGGTTGATCAAGCAACCTACTTTGGTTGCAGGACTTGCGGGCAAAATCCTGCACTCTACAGATTGACGATGAATGTGCGTGCGACCTGCTTGTCCATGCCGCAGACGAAGCTGGAAACGTCTTCCGGTCGCTGCGTCCTTAGGTTGGACGGCTAAGCCAAGCTCCTGTCCCGTATCCGGCCAGCGATCGCGGGGGCGCCCGCTTTGTCGGAAGTGTGGATTAGATCAAGACGGCCCGGCGGCTTGCCCCCTCTGCAGGATGGCGTTCTTGAACCGGGCCGTCTCAAGCATTTCGACCTTTATCCCGATGGCATCCAACGGTTCTTCGACGGAGAACAGGAGGTTGCCGGTCATATGGACGGTCGTAGCTCTGGATTCCACCTCAATGAACAGAATATGGTCGCTGTTGACGACGATTTCTCCGCCCTTGTTGATCCGGTTCAGCTTTATGAGAGGCATAGCGTTCCGCACTCTGCCACCCAGCCGCCGCTTTTCAAGTCCCTTTAGCGGCCTCTTTAGCGGTCGATTGCAAGAAGCGCTTGGCGCGCAGTTGAAGCTCGTCAAGGAACGCTTGCAGCAGCGACGAGGTTTTCCCGCGCCACAGCACACCGACGATGACCGGAGTGAAGTCCGGCAGCGGCACGATCCGGACGTTCGGAGAGACCTTTCCTTTGGGCACCTGCACCGACACGCCGATCCCAAACCCGCCGGCGACGTAGGTTTCAATAAGATCGATGGAGCTGACTTCCATGCCGGGAAACCAATCGACGCCCAGCCGGGCGAGTCCTTGCTGGAAGTTCTTGCAGATGGCTTCCGCCGCCGGCAAACAGATCAGCGGGTCCTCAATCTTATCCCGCCGCCAAAGCTGGTCGGCGGCGGTGATGCGGCTTTCTTTGCCCACGAGCAGTACCAGCGGCAGCTCGATGAGCGCCACCGAGTGAAGGCCGAGCGCCGGCTTCCTCTCAATCGCCGTCACCGCCAGGTCGAGTTCCTCTTTTTGCAGGGCCTGCTCGAAGTCCTGCGGGTAACCCTCGCGCAGCGAGATTTTGAGGTTGGGAAAGCGCTTCCGCACGTTCTGGAACACGTCGGGCAAATGGTCGCGCAGGACGATCGTGGAAGCGCCAATGCGGATCTGGCGGGCCTTGCCGCCCTGCAGGTCGCTGGCGATGGCATCCAGGTTGGCGAAGAAGGGCTGGACGAAGTCATAGAGCTTCTCGCCGGCCGGCGTCAGCGCGAAAGGCCGGCGCTGGAACAGCGTCACCCCCAGGTATTCTTCCAATTGCGCCACCTGCCCGCTCACCGCCGGCTGCTGAATGCCATAAGGGATGTTCCGCACCGCCTCGGTAATCCCGCCGTGGCGGGCGACGTAATAAAACAACTCCAGATGGTGAATATTCATGCGCGACGCCGAAAACCTTTGGTTTCCCGACCACCGGCAGGTTGGGCCAAAACCCCGGGAGGCGCAACCTCTAAACCGTAAGGTGGTCCAATTCTACTTGCTCTGGGCTCACTTTTCCGTTTGCGCTCCACTGGCGGCACACGCAGGATGCCCGCCAATGCAGACGATTGAGTGCTCTGTGTTTCACTCGCGAACATCCGACCTTCACCCAGTCGTGGCAGCAGGGAGCGATAAGCCGCAACCGAATAACGAAAGGCGAACCGACTATGAAATCGATCAAGAATATTGGGCTGGAGAATGTGCAAGCCGTCTATGGCGGGGCGGAAGGAGACCTCTGGGAACTGGTGATGGGGGAGCAGATCCACATCGGCGGCTTCCAATCCTCGATGGATTTGGCCAAACGCGCGGGTATTGGGGCCGGCATGCGCGGGATTGACCTGTGCTGCTGCAGCGGCGCCGGCATGCGCTTCCTGGTGAAATTCTGCAACGTCGCAGGCATGCGGGGAGTGGACGCCACGCCCAAGGTGGTGACGCGTGGACAGCAGCGCTGCCAAGTCGCCGGGCTGGACAAGCAGATCAACTTCACGCTCAGCAACGTCTGCGCCAGCGGGCTGCCTTCGGCCAGCGCGGACTTTGTCTGGGGCGAGGACGCGTGGTGTTACGTGGTGGACAAGGCGAAATTGATCGCCGAGGCGGCCCGGTTGGTGAAGCCGGGCGGAGTCATCGCGTTCACTGACTGGATCGAGGGGCCAACCGAGCTGTCTCCCCAGGAAGCAGAGCGTTTGCTGACCTTCATGAAGTTTCCGAGCCTCCAGGACTTGCAAGGGTACAAAGATCTGCTGACGGCAAACGGTTGCCAAGTGCAGGTGGCCGAGGATACCGGCCGATTCGCTCCCTGCGTGGACCTCTACCTGGACATGCTGAACAAGCAACTCACCTACGACGCGCTGCGGATCATCGGGTTCGACATGGCGCTGATGCAAACGATGGGGGGCGAAATGGTATTTATGCAACAACTTGCTCATGCGGGCAAGATTGCGCAGGGCATCTTCATCGCCCGGAAGAAGCAATAACCTGAGAGCATCCGAGCGCGAACCAAGAGCACTCTCGCAGGCGAGTACCGCGCAGCGCTGGCTGTCATTCCTCTGAGCAGCCAGCGCTGCTTCAAGTACAACAAAAGGGCCGGAAGGTTGTTCCGGCCTTTCTGCCACACACTACATTGAGAACTTCTCTAAATCTTCACTTGATGC
>OCZT010007170.1_pt1 | contig 10961 bp, 10 predicted proteins | sample 1539031 | NCBI WGS metagenome assembly OCZT01 (sample SAMEA3539308, study PRJEB22396) | soil metagenome | biome: tundra; feature: field; material: soil | place: USA | collected 2010-05 | depth 0.15 m
AGTGTCCACACCAGTCCAGTGGCATGACCGTGACCGCATCCCCGATGGACCAGCCGTCCAACCCGGCGCCGATCGCAGCGATGCGACCGGACATCTCGTGGCCGATGACGCCGGGTGGATCGACGCGACCGTCCATCACGCCGTGATAGATGTGAAGATCCGTGCCACAGATCCCGGTATACGCCACCTCGATCTGAACTTCGCCCGGTCTGGGCGCATCGACCTCGCGTTCAGCGTAAACAACCGAACCGGCGCCGGTATACAGAACTGCTGCAGTGGACACGAAAGACCCTTCGTTGTGATGAATCTGGTCGGTTAGGTAGCGGCGCCCAGATGAGTCGGCCGACCGTCAACCCGTGTTGGCTCAGCGGGTCGTTGAGAGACACACCGCCTTTCACCACGAACTCGCGCGAGGAATCAAGTCTTGGTCGCCAAAGTCGTGGGTCGCACTCGCAGTCCAGCCATGCCGCCGTCGACCGCGATACTGCTGCCGGTGGTGGATCCCGAAAGCGGGCTCGCCAGGTATGCAATGGCCGAAGCCACTTCCTCGGCGGAGACAAGGCGGCCAAGTGGCTGTCTGGCTTCGAGCGCAGCGCGTTCCGCGGCTGGATCACTCGCCTTCGTAAGGAGTCGTGCGACAAACGGGGTGTCAACCGTCCCAGGGTTCACCGCGTTGACCCGGATGCCTTCGCTCACATGGTCCGCTGCCATCGCCAATGTCAGGGACAACACAGCACCTTTGGTCGCGCTGTAAAGCGCCCTGGACGGCAAGCCTGCTGTTGCCGCGATGGAGCACGTGTTGACGACTGCAGCCGAATTCGACCGGCGAAGGTGCGGTAGAGCCGCCCGTGTGACCCGGACGACTCCAAGAACGTTGACGTTGAGGACGTGCTGCCACTCCTCGTCGAGGTTGTCCTCGACCGTTCCCTGCGCACTAACTCCGGCATTGTTGACAAGGATGTCCAGACGGCCAAGACGCTCGACCACGGTGGAGATCGCGGACTTCACCGATCTGTCGTCAGTGACGTCAGCGACGACATAGAGAAGGTCTTCTGGATGAAGCGGCGGCTGCGGGTCCAAAACAGCGACGGTGGCCCCCCGCGAAGCCAGCAGCCTTGCCGTAGCTAGGCCAATGCCCGACGATCCGCCGGTGACTACGGCGACCAGTTGGTCGAATTCCTGTCGGTTCATGCCGGGTCCTCGCTAACGGTGGCCCACTCAGGGCCATAGGGGAAGGAAAACGGTCGGATCGAATCGGGCTCATCGTTACCCCAAGATCTGGGGTGCCAGGGCGTCGTACACGCCCTTAGGGCTTTCGTAAGCAACCATGTGCTGCCTCTGGAACCCAAGGCCGCCGATCCCGATCTCCACGATGTCGCCCGGCTTCAGGTAGGAAAAACGCCCCGACAGGGCGACTCCCTTGGGGGTTCCGGTGAGCACAAGGTCGCCGGGTTCCAGAGTCATGAACTGGCTGAGGTGCCACACCAAATGCTCCACACCGAAAATCATGTCCGCGGTGCTGGAGTCCTGGCGTGGCTCACCGTTGACCCAACTCTGCAGCCGCAAGGATCGGTGGTCGACCTCATCGGGTGTCACGAGCCACGGGCCCGTCGGGTTGAATCCCGGCGCCGACTTGCCCTTGCTCCACTGACCACCGGACATGCCGAGCTGGAAGTCCCGCTCGGACAAGTCATTACAGGCCACGAACCCCGCGACATGATCGAAGCTGTGGGCCGGTGACTCAAGGTAAGACGCCCGCTGTCCGATCACGACTCCGAGCTCGGCCTCCCAGTCCGTCTTGACGCTCCCCTTGGGGATAGTCACCGCGTCGTTCGGCCCGACCACGGTGTTTGGGGTCTTCAGAAAGAGGATTGGCACCTCGGGCGGCGCCAATCCCGACTCGGCGGCGTGTGCGGCATAGTTCATCCCAATACAGATCACTGCGCTGGGCCTGGCGATCGGAGAGCCCACCCGTAATTCGTCCGCGTCGGGCACCTCGGGGAGAATCCCGGCTTCCAGGGCCTCACGGACCCGCGCCACCCCGCCAGCGGCCAGGAACGCGCCATCGATATCGGGCGCCAGGTCGCTCAGGTCGAGCGTTCGGTTTCGGTCTATGACCACCGGGCGTTCAAACCCTAATGGCCCAAGCCGCGCGAACTTCATCGCATCGTCTCACACGAAGGCAGCACGATTTTGCCGTCGACACGCCGCGGGATCGCCGCCGGTCCTTCGCGCAATTCGTCGGGCAGCACCGATGCCGGTGCGTTCTGCCAAACGAAAGGCCGTAGGAAGCGCCGGATCGCCGTCACCCCAACTGAGGTGTGTTGGGAGTTGGTCGACGGCCACGGCCCGCCGTGGTGCTGTGCCCACGAGACTCGGACTCCCGTCGGGTAGCCGTTGTAGACGATGCGGCCCACGCTCGATTCAAGCGTCCGGGTTAGCTCTGCCACGAGCTCCGATTCGTCGTCCTCAGCAAGGATCGTTGCCGTGAGTGAGGGCGGAATCTGCTTGAACGCCTGGGCGAGCTCGCTCACATCTTCGTATCTCGCGACGACGATCAGGGGCCCGAAGCATTCCTCTGTGAGGTCGCCGCTGAGCTTAAGTGCACTCGTCGTAAGAAGGGTCGGCGCCGCGACGAAACCCGTCGCGTGCGGGTCCGTTTCGCCCCGACCCTCGACAACGGCGCCGCAGGCCACCAGGCGACCTGCGATGGTCTCGAATGACTCGACGATGCGCTGGTTTAGCAGCACTTGGCCGGAGCCCGCCACGGTCATTTCACGCAGGGCCTCGACCAGGCTGTCGCCGTCCGGCCCGGCCGGGACGAACGCGATCCCAGGCTTTGTACATAGTTGGCCGCCCGAGCCTGTGAACGAGACAAACAAACCCTTTGCGAGTTCCGAGGAGCGCGCGCGCGCCGCCTGAGAGGTGACCACGAGGGGATTCAGGCTGCTCAGCTCGCCGTAGAACGGGATGGGCTCCTCCCGCTTGTTGACGATCTCCAGCAGCACCCGGCCTGTGGCGAGTGAGCCGGTGAAGCTGACGGCCTTGATCGACGGATGCGCGATGAGTCGCCCAGCCGCATCCTTTCCGAAGACCAGCCCAACGGACCCGTCCGGTCCTCCGCCGGAGGCGAGTGCGGACACGATCGCCCCAAACGAACGCAGCGAGGTGAGCGGATGGGAGTCGTGCGCCTTCAGGATGACCGGACAGCCGGCGGCGAGTGCGGACGCGGTGTCGCCGCCGGCGACGGAGAATGCGAAGGGGAAGTTGCTGGCTCCGAACACCGCTACCGGCCCGATCGGCCGAAGCATGCGGCGCAGGTCTGGACCGGGGCCGAGCGGAGTCTCACCGGCGTGGTCGATGATCGCCTCGATGTAGCTGCCCTCGCTCAATGCTTCGGCGAACAACTTGAACTGGTAGATCGATCTAGTGAGCTCACCATTGAGCCTTTTCTCGCCGAGACCGGTCTCCTCATTGGCGATACGGACCAGGTCCTCCCTGGAGGACTCGAGCGAGCGCGCGACTTCGTGGAGAAGAGCTCCGCGTCCCACACGGCCGAGTTGCTCGAGCTCAGGAGCCGCCCTGCACGCCGCTTCGGCCATCGCATCGACCTCCGCGGGCGAGGTCTCTCGTAACTCGGAATCGACAGTGACACCCGTGCGAGGGTTGGTGGTACTGATCATTTGATAGCTCCTCGAGAAATCGACGTTTGACTTAGGGGCGTTCCGCCCCGCATCGTCTTCTGGACGACCGGATAGTCAGGCTCGATGCCTTTCACAACAGGTTTCGCCCAGACAGGTTCTTCATGAGGGCACCGATCCCGAAGGACCACGGCCCGCAGTTCTCGCAATGCATGACCTGATTCATCAGGCTGCCGAGTTCGTCTGAGGAGATCCGGACGACGTCCCCCTCCTTGTGCGTGAAGCCCTTGCCGATGACATCGCGGTCGACGACGGGCGCGAACATCGTGCCTAGCATGAGCACAGCGCCGTCGGGATATTGGTGCTGCGTCCCGATCAGCTGCTTGACCAGGTCGTCTGGATCTCGGCTAATCTGCGTCATGTCTGAGACCCCGTCGAGATGGAATCCGTCGTCGCCGTCGATCTCCAGACGAACGGTCATCGAGCGGACCGAGTCCAGGTCGAAGGTGTCGTCAAACAGGCGCAGGAACGGCCCGAGCGCGCATGAGGCATTGTTGTCCTTAGCCTGTGGGAGCAGCAACGCGGAGCGCCCCTCCACATCTCGCAGATTCACGTCGTTGCCGAGAGTGGCACCCACCACCGTCCCGGTCGACTGTACGACGAGCACGACCTCAGGTTCGGGGTTGTTCCACGTCGATGTGCTCGGCACCCCGACCGGCACGCCGGTGCCCACCGCGGCGAGCGTTGGCGCCTTGGTAAAGATCTCGGCGTCCGGGCCCACACCGACCTCGAGGTACTGACTCCACAACCCACGCTCCGCGAGGAAACCCTTGAGCTTCGCCGCCTCGTCGGAACCGGGCTTGACAAAACGAAGATCGGCGCCGATCTCTTCGAGGATCTGGTCACGCATCTGTGCCGCCGCCTCGAGGTCACCCCGGACGCGTTCCTCGATGACCCGTTCGATCATCGAGACCGCGAACGTCACACCTGCTGCCTTTAGGGTCTGCAGATCCACTGGCGCCAGAAGCCATGGTCGGCTCTCGTCCCGCATCCCGGGATCGGTGTTCGACAAGATGTCCGCGACCTGCCCTACGAGCCGTCCGCTCACCTGGGCCGCAGCCTCAGCCGGGTTGGTTTCCTCGCAAAGGTCACGCACGGTGGCGAAGCTTCTGCTTATGTCGAAGACGCCGTTGGGACGTATAACCACGGGCGACGGTCCGCCCGACTGCGGGTCCCAGACGCGGCCGACCAAAGTGCCAGCATGCCCATCCGCGGGCAGACCCCCACGATTGGTGGTCCCGGGCGAAGCCACGCGCGTTCCGGCTTCGGGCTTCATCGGCGCAACGACTTCTTGACTCCTTCGGGTTCCACGACTCAGAGGACCTTACTCAGGAAACTCTTGGTCCTGGCGTTCTGCGGATCGCCGAAGACCTGCAGGGGTGATCCTTCCTCGACGATCAGGCCGCCGTCCATGAAGATGGCGCGGTCGGCCACCTCCCGGGCGAAGCCCATTTCGTGGGTGACCACGACCATGGTCATCCCCTCCTGGGCGAGCTGTTGCATCACCTTGAGCACCTCACCCACGATCTCAGGATCGAGCGCTGACGTCGGCTCATCGAAAAGCATCACCTTCGGGTTCATAGCCAGAGCCCGAGCGATCGCAACGCGCTGCATCTGACCACCGGAAAGGCTGTTGGGATAGGCGTGTGTCTTGTCTGCGAGCCCGACCTTGTCCAGCAGGAGCCGCGCGTTCTCCTCCGCGTCGTTCTTGGATGCCTTGGCGACCTTGAGGGGCGCCAGCATGATGTTGTCGATCACGTTCAGGTGCGGGAACAGGTTGAAGTGTTGGAACACCATGCCCACTTGTTGCCGGACGACGTTGATGTCCGTCTTAGAGTCGGTGATGAGGTGACCATTCACCGAGACCGTTCCAGACGTGATCGACTCGAGACCGTTCAGGCAGCGGAGAAACGTGCTCTTTCCCGAGCCAGAGGGCCCGATCACGCAGACAACCTCCTGCAAGTCAACACGGCAGTCGACGCCCTTGAGCACCTCGACGCTGCCGAACCTCTTATGCAGGTCTTTAACGACAATCATTTAGACACCTTCAAACTGGAGGGTTGCGGGCTTCTGCAAGTCCAGAGAGTGGCTCTGGATGCCGGCTTTCTTCTCGTACTGGCGGCCTAGTATCGAGACCCCATAACAGATGACGAAGTAGAACGCCGCAACCACCGAGTACGTCATGATCGGGTCGGCGGTCAGATTGCTGATGATCGTTCCGGTGTGGGTGAGCTCGATGAACCCGATCACCGTCACCAGGGACGAGTCCTTGACCAGAGCGATGAGGAACCCAATACCGGGAGGGACAGCGGTCCTCATGGCCTGCGGCATGATGACGTATCTGTACTTCAGCCGGTACGACAACCCGAGCGCTTCAGCTGCCTCGGTCTGCTCTTTCGGGACGGCGTTGATGCTGCCGCGGAAGATCTCGGCCATGTAGGCCGCCGCAAAGACGCTCAGCGCGATCACGGCAGTGGCGAAAGCCGACAACGCCAGATTCGGAAACATCAGCGGGATGCCGAAGTACGAAAAGAAGATGATGATAAGTAGCGGGATACCACGGACGAAGTTCACGTAAATCTTGGCGATCCACCGGGCCACCCAGCTCGGCGAGGTCGCCGCTAGACCGAGCGCTAACCCGAAAACCGTTCCTATGATCCCAGAGCTCAGACACAGGGCCACCGTCCACAGCGCGCCTTTGAACAGTGCTTGCAAGTCCTGAAAGTTTAATGCTCTAAGCATTGCTATTCACCGCCCACTTGAACAGTCGCATTTCGACGAGCTTCGAACCCAGCGCCAGGATCCCCGAGACGATGAAGTAGAGCAGGCCACCGACGGCTAGGATCTCGAACGTCCGGTAGGTCTGGGAATTGATGTTCAGGATCGAGTTCATCAGCTCTGGCAGGCCGATGATCGAGGCGATCGAAGACGCCAGGAACAACAAGATGAACTGGTTCGTGAGAGCGGGGAATACATTGCGCGTCGCAGGCATAAACACGATGTACCGGAAGACCTGACGACCCTGCATACCTAACGCTTGGCCGGCCTCCAGAAGGCCGTGCGGCACCGACTCGAACCCGGCCCGGTAGATCTCTGCGGTGTAGGCCGCGTTGTTGAGGGTCAGGGCGACGATGCCGGCCCAGATCGGGTCGAGGTTTACACCGAGCTCGGGCAGACCGAAATAGATCAGGTAAAGTTGCACGAGCAGCGGGGTATTGCGGAACACCTCAACGTAGGCCGAGCTGATGATTCGTACTATGCGCACTTCGGCAACCTTGCCGCGGTATAACGCGACTCCGAAGGCACCACCGACAGCCATAGCCAGCACGGAGATGTACACGCTCACCCAGAGCGACGTGAGCAACAGCGAGGTATAGGGCGACAGGTCGCCAAGATTGAAGGTCATAAGGCCGAGGTCCTCATCTTCATGGAGGGCAAGGCAGACAACGGACGTCCCCTACCTTGCCCTCCCACCGACATCGCTACTTCAAGAAGTCCGGCATGGCCTGGTGAAGCCACTTCTGGCTCGCGGCCTCATTTTCCCCGTTGATGTTGTAGTTCCGGATGAAGGTGTTGAGGTAGTTCATCCACACTTGGTCGCCTTGCTGGACGCCCAAGGACATCAGCGCAGGTTGGAGCACCGGACCAGCGAGAACCTTGATGGAACTGTCCGTCGCGGCCAACTCAGGGGTGACGACGTTGTTTTCGATGAGAGCGTCGACCTTGTTGCTCTTGAGTGCCTGGACGGAGTCTGCGAATGAGTTGAACAGCACCGGCTTCACTTTCGGGAATTGACTCTCGAGGATCGCCTCGCCGATACTTCCGCGGCTGGCGGAGACCGACTTGCCGTTCAAGTCGCTGTAGCTCTTGATCGGGCTGCTCGCCGCAACAGCGATGAGCGTGCCACCGGAGGCATAGGGGATCGTGAAGCCGACCTGCTGTGCCCGCGTGTCGGTCGCGGTGAACGACGCGATGACCACGTCGACCTTGTCCGCCTGAAGCAGCGGGATGCGGCTCTCGTTGGTTGTGCTGACGAAATTCACCTTCGCGCCCAGGGACTTGCCTAGCGAGTTGGCGATGTCGATGTCGAACCCTTCGTACTTACCGCTGGACTGCAGGACGCCCCACGGGGCGGCCTCGGACTGGACTGCGATCCTGATCGTCTTGGAGTTGAGGATCCGATTCAAGTGGCTGACAGAACCTGCCGCCGAGCCACCGGGCGCGACATTGCCGGACGAGGCGCATCCGGCCGTTGTCAAGAGGGTCAGAGATGCTACAACGCTGAAAAGCCACTTCTTCTTCGGGAAGGCCATGTCGTGCCTTTCTGGTGTGTGAGTTGATGCAACGGCTGTGACGACTTCCTTTCAGACCTCGACAGGTGTCCTATGGGGCTCGCTGACCGCGGCAAGGTCGCCGACCTCGAGCCATCCGGCGCCTGTTGGGAAGGTCCAGCGCTCGCGGGAGTCCATAAGCATCTCTGCACCGGTTCCGGGAAGAGCCGGTGCTACGTAACGCCCGTTGGAGACCCGTGCCGGCTCGGCGAAATGCTCGTGGAGGTGCTCGACGTACTCGATGAAGCGCCCGTCCTGGGTGCCGCTGATCGCCGCGTAGTCGAAGAACGCAAAGTGCTGGACGACCTCGGATAGACCGACTCCTCCAGGGTGAGGGCAGACCGGGACCTCGAACTGTGCAGCCAGCAACAGGGTGGCAATGTTCTCGTTAACCCCACCAACGCGGGTGGCGTCGAGCTGCAGGAAGTCAATAGCCTCAGCCTCGAGCAGCTGTTTGAAGATGATCCGGTTCTGGACCGCCTCGCCGGTGGCAATCCGAATCGGCGAGACACCCTTACGAATGTCGGCGTGACCGAGTATGTCGTCCGTGCTGGTGGGCTCTTCGACCCAGTACGGGTTGAACTCGGCTAGTTCGTTGATCCACTCGATGGCCTCGGCGACTTCCCAGGACTGGTTGGCATCAATCGCGAACGGCGTGCCTGGCAGCTCGCGGGCCACCAGCGCGAGGCGCCGACGGTCGTCCTCCACGCTGCGTCCTACCTTAAGTTTGATCATCGAGAAGCCATCGGCTACGGCCGCCTTGGCCAACCTGACCAACTTTTCGTCGCTGTAGCCGAGCCAGCCGGGCGAGGTCGTGTAGGCCGGGTATCCGTCGACCCTCAGTGAGGCGATGCGTTCGGCCTTCCCTTCTTGGCCGCGGCTCAGGATATTGAGCGCCTGCTCCGGAGACAGCGCGTTGCGGATGTGCGTGAAGTCGACTGTGTCGACGATCTCGTCGGGGGCCATTTCGCTTAACAACAACCACAGCGGCTTTCCCTCCCGACGGGCTCGTATGTCCCATAGCGCGTTCACCAGCGCGCCGCAGGCCATCTGGGTCACACCTTTCTCGGGTCCGAGCCAGCGCATCTGCGAGTCGTGAATCAGCCTCTTGGATGCGTTGCCAAGGTCATTGACGAGCGAGTCGGCGTCGCTGCCGATTAACAGGTCGGCATAGGCGTCGATCGCGTGCGTGACGATGTCGTTTCCCCGTCCACAGGTGAAGACGAATGCGTGGCCCTTTTCCCCGGAGTCCAGTCCCACAGTGACATAGGCCGCGGAGTAGTCAGGATCCACGTTGACGGCATCGGAGCCGTCGAGGTTAAGCGACGTGGGGAATCGGACGTCCTGGGTGGTGACGGAATCAACAACGGACACGGGCACGGCCTCTCTCGATACGATCCTATAGGGATTGCCCGTAACATATAGGCTCCTGATTCACGCGTCAAGGGCCTGGCCGGTCTGGTCGCGACGAGGTGAAGGGTGTCTAGCCGGACATGAGCGTCTCGCGAGCCATGGCGAGCGACTCGATCTGAGGCACGGGACCGCCAAGAGCTCGCGCCGACCTCTCGTAGGAGTTCTTGATGTGCTCTGTCATCGCACGCTCGGCCTCGTCAGGATCGCATCCACGGATGGCGGACCAGATGTGCCGGTGCTCATCCATTGTGATGGCCCCGTCGAAGTCCACTTGGGAGAGTCTGAACATGTGCAGGTGGCAGTGCGTCTGCGCGTAAGCTTTGCGCACGACCGCGTTGCCTGCCGCCGCGAGAATGATGTCGTGAAAGCGGCTGTCGTGGGCGAGCATCTCCTGGCGCAGGTCACCATCTTCGCCAGCGATCCGCTCGAAGCTTGAGAGTTCGTTATCCAGCGCGATTGCCGGATTGGCCAACCTGTCCGTGGCGGCCGACCGGGCCGACCAAGGCTCGATCAAGAGCCGGAACTCGAACACCTCCCGCAGGCCTGCCAGATCCAGCATCGGTGTCGTCCGATACCCTCGACCGGGTACGTAGATGAGAAGGTCGTCTCCCTCCAGTCGCTGGAGCGCTTCCCTGACCGGGGTCTGCGAGACCCCAAGCTTGCGTGCAACGGCGTCGATGTTGATTCGCGCTCCAGGCGCGATGTCGCCGTCCACGATGGGCATCCGCAGGGCTGCATAGACCTTGCTGACAACGGCCCCGGCCTCGGAGGTTTCGAAGGACTTCGGTGCTGACATGGGCTCCCTTTGCTTTGTCAGATACCTATACGATCATGGGATAAAGTATAGGCTCCACCACAGAAGAACTAGCCCACCTCTGCCCAAACTCTGCGCTCTGACCCATGGCCGTATTCTGTCCCGCGCCGCACCCGGGTTCAACGCCCAAGGTAGGTCTGCTGGTCCTAGGAAGAGCAGGGACAGGTTGGGAATCCAAACTAGCCTCCGCCGTGACTAGGCTGGAATGATCCCTTTCCACCAAGCAGATGGAGTTGGCATGGCCATGGTTCCTTACCTGAGGTTGAACAACGGGGTCAACGTTCCCCAGCTGGGCTTCGGCGTCTTCCAGGTCCCCCCGGAGCAGACGCAGGCCGTGGTGGAAGACGCGTTGGAAGCCGGCTACCGGCACATCGACACCGCCGCCGGCTACGGCAACGAGTCAGGTGTGGGAGCCGCGATTGCCGCCTCCGGTATCCCCCGCGAATACCTCTTCGTCACCACCAAGCTGCGCAATGGGGAGCAGGGCACCGCGGCGGAGGCCTTCGAAGCCAGCCGGCAGGCGCTCGGCCTTGACTTCATTGACCTGTACCTCATCCACTGGCCGGTCCCGTCCCAGGGGCTGTTCGTCGAGGCCTGGCGGGCCTTGGAGAAGATCTATGCCGCAGGTGAAACGCGGGCCATTGGGGTGTCCAACTTCCTGCAGGACCATCTGGACACCTTGCTGGCCGAGACGACGGTCGT
>OCZT010007171.1_pt1 | contig 10960 bp, 11 predicted proteins | sample 1539031 | NCBI WGS metagenome assembly OCZT01 (sample SAMEA3539308, study PRJEB22396) | soil metagenome | biome: tundra; feature: field; material: soil | place: USA | collected 2010-05 | depth 0.15 m
CACTGAAGGAGCTGCGGCATTACTCGGCCACCCAGCTGCTGTCCAACGGCGTCGACCTCAATACCGTCGCTGGACGACTCGGCCACGCCGAGGGTTCCACCACATTGAAGTTCTATGCGCAGTTCACCCGCCCCGCCGACCGGGCGGCTGCCGCGGTCATCCCGGCCAAGCTCGATAGGCTCCGCAGAAAAGAACGGCTCCGCGAGCTCTACCGCCAGCATCAGCCGGCTTCCGGTGCCGACGGGCTCGCTGTCCTCGCTGCGGTAATTGGCCCGCAGGCTGGGCTTGAGGAACATACCGCTCTCGCGTGGCTCACGGAGTTCGCAGCCGCAGACTAGAACCCCGGTAACGGGGGCAAAAATGTGCCTCCGTTACCGGGGACGCTGGTTCAGTCCCAGGGCAGATTCACGGCGATCGGTGCCGCGGTGGGGCGCCGATCACCTACAAGGGGGTCATAAACCTTGGCGAGATAAGCCTCAACACCGTCCCTCTTAGCCGCCTGCACGTTGGCCCAGGTCGTGTACAGCCCAAACTTCGCGTAGGCCTGTATGCGCGGATCGTCGAGGTGGTCCCGGAGGCGTTCCCGGATCGCTCCCTGCCCGACGTACACCATGCGGGGGGTCGAGCCGGCGTGCCAGATGAGGTACACACCACCGACGTCAAAGGCGCTATTGCTCAGGTCCACGGTGTTGAGCTGACACCAGCGGTTGCCGGCGCACTTGCCCCATGCAACCTGGAGGTCGACGCCTTCGGGCTTGTGTGTCATGATCGTCCTTTCCGGGGGGGCCGTGCTGAAGCTGGGCTCCGTGGCAGGATGGACCAGCCTCAGCCCGGCCCTAATAATTCGCTCGGTTTCTTGCGGCGGACGCTCTGAAGCGCCCGCCGCTGGTTATACGACGTCAGGGACAGCTGGGGATCAGCCCGCTGCTACTGGGGAACTGGGCATTGTTTGCTCTGGAAACCCCTGTTTGCATCAACAACGAAGCTAGCGGGCTCCACGTGCTTCGTCAAACCGACAAGGAGCAGGCTGTAGGGGGTTGGCAACGAAAACCTCTTGCTGGTAGCATGCCGTTTGGGTGTGCCTAGGCCAAGGAGGAGAGTTCGCTTGCCGGAGGTCGGGGATACCAAGGTTGATCTGTTCTACGGCGCCGTAGGCAAGAAGATCAGGGCTGCCCGGATTAATGCGGGACTGAGCCAGACGGTGCTTGCCCGGCTGATTGGATTCAATCGGTCCTCGGTCGCGAACCTTGAAGCAGGGCGCCAGCGCATTGCCCTACATCTATTTGCTCTGATAGCGGAAGCGCTACGCATCGATCCTGCGATGCTTATGCCGGATATTCACCTCCTGGATGACGCCGATATGTCCACCATAGAGAATCTTAATAAACATCTCGTTGGCACATCGGAGACTACTCAAAATTTCGTGCGTGGAGCGATCGCTCAGGTAACATCTACCCAACGCGGCGAAGGAGGTTGAGATGCGCCAAGAAGAAGATCGCGCCGTCGCCCTGCTCCAGAAGTACGGAATAAGCAAGCCACCCGTGCCGGTCGAAGAAATCGCCACAGGCGAGGGAGTGGTAATCGTGCGGCGCCATTTCGACGGAACAGAGTCTGGCTTCACGCTGCGCGATGGAGTGCAGATCATAATAGGAATTAACACACGCACGCATCGTAGGCGGCAGCGTTTCAGCATCGCCCATGAAATCGGACATGTGATTCTGCATCCGTTTAATCCACTCATAGTGGATCACGCTGTGCGTGTGGACTGGCGAGACGATGTTTCAAGCTTGGGTACCGACGCACAGGAAATTGAAGCTAATGCTTTCGGCGCTGCGCTCCTAATGCCACAAGCGATGGTGATAGATCATGTCAAAAGTTATGCTGCAAAATCACATCTACTTGAAGCAGGTCTTTCGCGCAATGAACTAATATCCGAGCTTGTTCGGGAATTTGACGTAAGTGCTGAGGCTATGGGGTTTCGCCTAATAAACCTTGGAATCTTGGCCGGATAAACGCATGACACCTCGCGGGTGCTGTCCCGACGCCGACTGATGGTTGACACGGGGCCGGACACCGATTGTCCACCAAGTGTCCAAGTGGGGTCGGCAAGTTTAACCAATGGTTTAAAGTAGCCTGGCCCGGCGCACCGGGCGCACTGCCTGCACGGATGCCACGGGCCGATGCTGCCGTGGCGCTCATTGCACCCGTTTTCGTGGGTGATCCGGTCCACGAACCGGTCCACGGCAGACTGCTGAGTGGCGCTACGGCAGCTACGGAACGTCACCGTTCGTCTCACCTAGGGCGCGCAAGTCGGCGGCGAGGTTGTTCGCCGAGATCAGGGTGTCGGGGTGGTCGTCGCCGAGCACGCGGCGGCGGCGGGCCAGGGTGTCCCGGTCTAGGTCGCGGGCCGCCTGATGTTCGCCAAGGGTGGCCAGATCGATCGCGAGGTTATTCGCCGAGAGAAGAGTGTCGGGGTGCTCCTCCCCTAGGACCCGACGGAGACGGTTCAAGGTGTCTTGGTCTAGGTCACGGGCGGCTTGCAGGTCGCCCAGGAGACGCAGGTCGATGGCGAGGTTGTTAGCGGAGATCAGGGTGTCACGATGGTCCTCGCCCAACACTCGGCTATAACGGTTCAGGGTGTCCTGGTTCAGGTTCCGAGCTGCTTGTGCCTCACCTAGGAGGCGCAGGTCAGTTGCCAGACCAGTCGCGGAGCGCAGGGTGTCGGGATGGTTCTCGCCCAGCACCTGACGTCGGCAGTTCAGGGTGTCTTGGTCTAGGTCACGGGCGGCTTGCAGGTCGCCCAGGAGACGCAGGTCGATGGCGAGGTTGTTAGCGGAGATCAGGGTGTCGGGATGGTCCTCGCCTAGCATCCGGCCTCGGCGGTTCAGCGTGTCGTAGTCCAAGGCCCGGGCGGCATGCACCTCGCCCAGAGCACGCAGATCGTTTGCGAGATTAATGGCGGAGCGCAGGGTGTCGGGATGGTCCTCGCCTAGCAACCGGCGTCGGCGGTTCAGCGTGTCGTGATCCAAGTCCCGGGCCTCCCGCACGTCGCCCAGAGCGTAGAACTTCATGGCGAGGCCGTTTGCATACACCAGGGTGTTTACGTGATCCTCACCCAGCACACGACGCGCTCGGGTGAGGATGTCGAGTTCTAGATCCCGCGCTTCTGTAAAGCGACCCATATTTTCCAGCGCCCAGGCCAGCTGATGAGCCATCCCCAGAACCGTGTCATCCGTGCTGCCGAAATGCTCGCTCCACTGCGAATAGAGACGTCGAGCGAAGTCATAGCTACTGTGGGCATCGCCGCGTGCAATCAAATACCAGCATGCGTCGCAGGCGACCCAGCGCAGGCCGTGGCTAGCGGTGTTGATGAGATCGGTAGCGAGCAGATGCGGCAGCAGTTGCGCCCATCGCGGCCAGGTGATCGGATTGCAGGGGTCTCCGGGGTCGCTGGCGGCCAGAATCGCCTCCGCACACTGACGGGCGGCGGTGTACTGGTCGGGGGTGAGCCGGTCACGCAGGATGGCCTGGGTTAGCCGGTGCATCTGCAGACCGCGCTGGTCGACCCGAGCCAGCGACTGCCGGGCCAAGTGAGCCAGGGTCAGCGGCCAGCCCAGCGGATCAGCGGCCTGCGCGGCTAGTTCGCCGGGCAGTGCCGCGGCGGCTGCGGTGAATACGTCTTCAGGGATCGGTTCGGGGGCCAGGAACGCGCAAATGCTGGCCAGTTGCACGGCGGCTGGGTCCTCGGCAGCGAGCCGGTCCGCGATCAGGGCGGTGGCGGCGGCAAGTGATCGCGGGTAGGACCCGGGTGCAGCCTGGTCTAGGAGCTGCCCGGCGTGGGTCCGCATCAGGTCCAGGCATCGGGGCGCGGACGTGCCGGTCTCGGCCATGAACCCTGCGGTCTGCGTGATGGCCAGCGGCAGGTCCCCGAGTTCGTGGGCGAGTCGGCCTGCGTCGGCCTCGCTGAGTTCAGCCACCCGGTCCCGCAGAATCGCCACCGACTCGGCCCGGGCTAGCACGTCCACCTCCACCGGGGCGGCGACCTCCGACCATCTTCGTTCCCGCGAGGTGATCAGCACATGTCCCCCGCCAGGCAGCCACCCGGCGATGTCAGCAGGGCGTTCGGCGTTGTCGAAGACCAGAAGCCACCGTCCCCGCTCCCGCAACTCGCCCAGCACGGCCGCCCGCACGGCCTCAGTACCCGTCTCGGGCTGGACACAGCCCAGTGCCATACCGAGAGCGGCGAACTGGTCGCCTATCAGGCCAGGCTGCTCGGAATCGACCCACCAGGCCAGGTCATAGTCCCCAGCAAACCGATACGCGTACTCGACTGCCAACTGGGTCTTGCCGACGCCGCCCATACCCTGGAACGCTTGTACCACCGCTTTGTCCCCCGCCACTAGCTGCTCCCGCACCGCCACCAGCATGTCGTCCCGGCCGGTGAACCCAGGGTTGCGGGCCGGGAGGTTCCACACCCGCGGTAGGGTGCCTGGCAGCCGCGGACCTGTACCGCCTAGCCGGAGTTTCCTGGCTAAGTTGATCTTGAAGGTCTGAGGCGGGTCACCGGGTCTGCCGTCAGCGGGCCTGCCTGTGGAAACGGCGTGTCAGTTCTGGCGTCGGCTGACCGGATAGTGTATTACCCATATATGGCATCGATCGTCGGCAAGAAGCGTGGCAACGCGACCTACTACTACCTGGTCGAGTCCGCCAGGGTGAACGGCCAGCCGAGGATCGTCTCGCAGGAATACCTGGGCACCGCCAGCGAGCTGGCCGCCGCGATGCGCGGCGAGGGGCTTGGCCTGCCCGCACGCACCCAGCACAAGGACTTCGGCGCGGTCGCCGCCGCCTGGGGCATGCTGGAAGACCTCGGCGTCGCCGGCATCATCGATCAGGTGACCGGGCCCCGCCGGTCCGACGCCGGCGCCAGCACGGGCACCTACCTGGCACTGGCCGCCCTGGGCCGCTTGGTCGCCCCGTGCTCCAAGCTGGCCTTCGCCGACTGGTGGGCCACCACCGCGGCCGGCCGGTTCACCGGGATCGGCGCCCCGGCGCTGGATCACCGCCGGTTCTGGGACGCGATGCACGCCGCCGGCCTGGAGGAACTGGAGGAGATCTCCCACCGGATCGCGCTGGCCATCGTCGATGCGTCCGGCGTGGACTGTTCCTCCGTTGCCCTGGACATGACGAACTTCGCCACCTTCATTGACACCGGCAACGAGCGCGCCCCGATCGCCCAGCGCGGGAAGGCCAAGCAGAAGCGCACCGACCTGCGCCTGGTGGGCCTGGGCCTGGTCGTCACCCGCGACGGCGGGATCCCGCTGACCTGGCACGCCTACCCCGGCGACAAGCCCGATGTCACCCAGTTCCCAGCCATGATCGACGTCCTGGCCGCCCGGCACGCCGCGATCTGCGCTGCCAGCGGCCAGGAGCCGGCCGAGATGACGGTGGTGTTCGATGCCGGGCAGAACTCCGGCGCCAACTTCGCCCACCTGGCCGGGACGGACCTGCGCTACGTCGGGTCGGTGCCCGCCTCCGACTGCGCCGGCCTGACCGTGCTGCCCGCTACCGCCCGGGCCGTCGTCGATAAGGACCGCTTCGGCGGGCTGACCGCTGTCGAAGCCCGCCGCGAGGTTTACGGCGCCGAGCGGCGGGCGATCCTGACCCACTCACCCGAGCTGCACGACAAGCAGGCCCGCGGGTTCACGGGCACCACCTTGGCCAAGGCGGCCCGGAAGCTGGACGAGCTGGCCGCCACCCTGGCCCGCGGCAAGACCCGGCGGCCACGCCAGAAGGTCGAAGCCGAGATCGCCACGATCCTGCACGACACCTGGGCGCGCCGCGTCATCGCCTGGCAGCTGACCGGAGATACCCCCAAGGACCACCGCCTCACCTGGCACATCGACCCCGGTGCCCGCGCCGCCTTGGAAGAAGAGATCTTCGGCAAGCACGTCCTGATCACAGACCACGACGACTGGCCGGCCGCCGGGGTAATCGCCGCCTACCGGTCCCAGTCCGAGGCCGAGTCCTCCTTCCGGCAGATGAAAGACCCCCGCGTCGCCTCCTTCAGCCCGATGTTCCACTGGACCGAGCACAACATCCGCGTCCACATGTTCACCTGCGTGCTCGCCCTCCAGCTGGCCCACCTCATGCGCCGCCGCGCCGCCCGGGCCGGGCTGGACCTGTCCGTCCGCGTCCTGCTCGCCGAACTGGCCGGCATCGGCGAGACCGTCCTGCTCTACCCGGGCGACCGGGGCAGGCCCAGAGCCCACCGCATGCTCACCGACACCACCCCCGTCCAGGACAAGCTCGTCAAGATCTTCGGGCTCGACCGCTACGCCCCCAGGCGCTGACATGGGTAATACACAACCCAGCCCGTACACCCATCCTGACCAGAGCAAACACGGCCAAGATCAACTTATCCAGGAAAGTCAGGCTAGCTTCCGTAGATCTTGGCCGTGGCCTGGCCCGGGAACACCGGTTCCCCATCCGGCCGTCGCGGCCCGGTTACCACCGCCAGCAGCACCTCCCGCGCCTTCACCACATCTACATCGAACAGGTCGCAGAAGATCAGTGGCCGCAACGCTGCGGGCATGTCCTCGGCAGGCATGTTCTCCACCCGCACTGGCACCAGTCGGCCCTGGCCCGTTCCTGGCATGTGTAGCAGTGCCGCCGTCCACTCCTCGGTGGTATACCGGACCCGCTCGAAATACGCGGGCGAGAACAGTGCCACCACCCGGTCGGCCCGGTCCAGCGCGTCGCTCATTGCGGTGACGAAGTTCTGCCCGGCGGCCCAGTCCCATACGTCCAACTCCACGGTGTAGCCGGCGTCTATTAGCTGCCAAGCCACCCACTCCGCCCATGCCCGGTCCGCTCCTGCATGGCTGACGAAGAAATCGGTCCGGTCCCCACCCATCCCCCCATTATCCTCCCGGGACCGAGCCTCGCCGGTGACGTTGCATCGGCAGGTGAAGTTCCTCAAAGGCAAACCCGTAACCATCTTTACGCTGGGCTGCGTGCCCTTCAGATCCCACGGCTCGTCACTGAATCCGATCTAGCCGGCAAGAGGCCGAGTATCTCCCATGACGAACTAACCGGTGAGCGGATCGAGCGTCTCTGGGGGGCCCCATTTCTCTTAGTGTTCGACAGCGCGTTCGAGTCGGAGGGTTTTCAGCGAGTGCCCGGGCCGTCTTGGACCATGGTGTACAGCAGCGCGGCCACCGTCGTCGCGGAGCTGATCTCGCTTGCGGCGATCAAGCCAGGAACGGTGTCTAGCGGAACCCAGTCGATGCGGCTGGATTCGTAGTCATCCTCGGGCGGTCCGATCCGGGTGGCGCTGCTGGCGCGGTACACGTGGTGCACGGAGGTGGAGATGCCGGGCGTCGGCTCGACGGTGAGCAGGGGCGTGAGCGGGCCGGGGCGCCAGCCGGTCTCCTCCTCCACCTCCCTGGCGGCCGCCTCAGCCCAGTCCTCGCCCGGTTCGGCGCGGCCGACGGGGATCTCCCAGCCCCAGGTGTCGGTGATGAACCGGTGCCGCCACAGAAGCAGAACGCGCCTGTGCTCGTCGGTCACGACCGCGCCCGCGCCGGGGGGCGTGCGGATGAGGCGGTGCTCGAGGTGACGTCCGTCCGGCAGCTCGACGTCGGCGAGCCTGATGTCCAGCCAGGGATCGCTGTAGAGCGGTTTCTCGGAATGGACGATCCAGCGCATGCGGGGTGCTCCCGGTTCGGGCGGCTCGGCTAGGGGTGCCAGTATCCCAGGGCCAGGCGGGTCACATCGGCAGGCCGAGGACGTCGTCGGCCCGTTCGGATAGCTGCCTGGCGGCGGCGCCGTCCGACACGGCTGTGACCGCGTCCCGCACGGCGGCTATCCGGTCCTGGATCCGGCACGACTCCATGCCGGCCGCCCTGTCGAGCATCTGGCCGGCGATGTCCGCGGCAGCGTCGGCGTCGCCTTGGCCGGCCAGGATCGTCGCCAGCGTGGCCAGCCGGTGGACCTGGCCCCGCACGTGGCTTTCGCCTGCGGCGGCGACCGAACGCTCCGCATAGGCCCGTGCCGCGGTCAGGTCTCCCAGCCGCCGCAGCGCGTCAGCATGCTGCACTTCGACCAGGCCCGGCTGGACGTATCCGGTCTCAGGAGGTTCCTCGCTGATGCGGATGCGAGCCGCCATCTCCTCCGACCGGCGCATGCTCGCATGGCAGCCGGGCTGGTCTCCCATCCGCGCGTACGCCTTGGCCTGCAGCGTGCTCAGGTCAGTGACCAGCGCAGGGGTCAGGTGCTGCCCGGCGCCTCGCAGGGCCGTCTCGGCATACTGGATGACCTGACGGTACAAGCCCAGGTACAGGGCCTGGTTCGCCAGCAGGGCGACGACGTAGCCGCCGAAGCCCCTGTCGCCGGAAGCCTTGGCCATGCGCAGGGCATGAAAGAAATACCGCTGCGCCGCCCCCTGCAAGTCAGCGTCGTAGGCGCAGATCCCGGCGAGCGCGGTGAGGCTGCCCACCGCCCGGTGCAGCTGCCGGCCAGTAGTGTCGTCATACCCGCTCTTGAGCAGCGGTGCGGCCTGCCCGTTGAGGAAGGCCACGACCCGAGGGCGCACCGGGATTCCGCCTGCCTCCCGGTACATCCGTTCGTACCGTGTCCGCGCAGCGCGCAGGAAGCGAACCTGAGTGCCATCGACCCGGCGTCCTGTGCGCCGTGCGACGTCGGAATCGTCGGGCGGGTTCTCCCACTCGAACACCGGTACGACCGCCGCCGGGCCGCGCACCGGCTCGGCTGCCCGCAGCGCCGCGGCCTGCTTGGAGTCGCTGCGCCACAGTGCGGCCGCGTGATCCACGACCTGCGCCAGCGGGCTCCCGCCGTCGCCTTGGCCGCCAGCACCCAGGTCCATGCCGATGTCGGCGAGCATTACGGTCCGGCCCAGACGCCTGCCCAGGACCTCGCAGATCAGCTCGGGTGCCCGGCCCCGCGGAACGGTCCCGTCACGGATCCAGCGGCGGACCGAGGCGTGGTCATACAACAGGCCCAGGCCGCCCCGCTCGCCCAATTTGTTGACGCGCGCGGCCAGCCCGTCGTGAGACATCCCCGCCTCGTCGATGATGGCGTCGAGCAGGATGTTCGGGTCTCGCATCGTGGCTCCTCGCCGCCGCCCAATACCGCAGTGTAAGCACCCAGAGACATGCGGCCAGAACGAGTGGCTAGTTCACACCCCGTGTGAATCAAACGGCTCCGCACCCCGTGCGCGACGACCGCCACAATGCCCGGCCGCCACACGCTTACGCTGCGGCGGCGACCAGCGGTTAGCTGCCCGTGATACGGCAGCCACGCCAACGGAGGCAACCTCACATGGAGCGCGCAGCAGGTACTGCGACAGGACGGCGCGACGTGTTCGCAGTCGACGAAGACGCTGCGCTGGCCGAGATCGAACGCGCCTGGGCAGACGGCGGCTACCACGGTTTCAGCGTCAACGATGGGATCTGGTCGACGATCACGAGCGCCGGGCAGGTGCTGACAGGATCCACCCCAGATGAGCTGGACCGGAAGACCCGCGCGCACTGGCAGGCGATGCAGTGACACCCGGTAGCCACGCCGCGCTGGCCGCGCCGCCGGATGAGCAAGACCAGGTGCAGCGGCTGAAACGGTTCCGCGCCGCTCATCCCGACGTGGTCATCCTGCTGCTGGGCAGCTGCCCGAAGGCGTGGGTGGGCGGCCAGCGGATCAAGCACCCCACGCTGCGCGGCCTGCTCGACCGTCTTGAGGAGATCTTCCACCCGGACGCGCAGGCCAGCTGTGCGGGAGAGTCATGATGAATGACGGGTTCGACCCCGCTACGCCGAACATGGCCCGGGTCTACGACTACTGGCTCCGCGGCAAGGACCACTACCCCGCCGACAGGGCCGAAGCTGAGCGGCTGCTGCGAATCTATCCGCCGTTGCGGGATCTGGTCCGGGAGAACCGGGCGTTCGTGACCCAGGCTGTCAGCTGGGCCGCCCGGCAGGGTATCGGCCAGTTCATCGACCTAGGCGCCGGGCTTCCCGCCTCCCCCGCAGTCCACCAGGCCGCACGGAAGGTCATGCCCTTGGCCCGGGTCGCCTACGTCGACATTGATCCCGTCGTGCTGTCCCATGCCAGAGCGCTGCTGGTCACCAGCGACGGGGTGGCCGCCGTCGCCGCGGACCTGCGCGACCCCGGGGCCGTGCTGGCGGACCCGGAGCTGCGGGCCGTCATCGACCCGGCCCGGCCTGTGTGCGTCATCCTCGGCGCGGTCCTGCACTTCATGGACGCCGACGCCGCCCGGGCGGTGACCGCGGGATACGCGCGGCTGATGGCGCCGGGCAGCTGCCTGGTCCTCTCCGTGGCCTGCCATGACGACGGGGGCCTCGGTAAGCAGCTGGCCGAGGAGTACACCGCGGCGGCTTGGCACAACCACACAGCCGCCGATGTCACATCGTTCTTCGCCGCGCTGGAGCTGGTGGGCCCGGGCGTCACCGAGGCGCAGACATGGCGGGCTTGGATGCCCCAGCCGGTGCTGCGGCACCGCGAGGGCCACGTGCTGGCCGGTGTGGCACGACGTCGAGCCTGACCTCCAGCACGTCAGCCCGGAGAGTGGCTGACACGGCCCGGAGGTAGGAAAGCCCGCGCAGCGCAGCTATTAGCGGTAACCGGGACGAGCAGCCCAATCACCGGGGCCGCGGAGCATCACGCATTGCGGCATGCATGCGCGGGTGATGTCGGTGATGCGGCGCATGGTGCCGGGCAGCCAGCGGTCGTGGAACTCCAGGGCCCGGGCGAGGTCGGGGCGTGTCCCGCGGTAAGTGCGGTGCCATTCGGCGGCAAGGGTGGACAGTTCCCAGATGGCGTGAGTGTGGCGGGGCCAGCAGTCGCGGAGCTCGTAGCCGCTGTATTGCTGGCGGAGCACGGTGTCGGCCCACCGCCGCAGGTCGGCCAGCCGCGCGAGGTATGTCTC
>OCZT010007172.1_pt1 | contig 10957 bp, 7 predicted proteins | sample 1539031 | NCBI WGS metagenome assembly OCZT01 (sample SAMEA3539308, study PRJEB22396) | soil metagenome | biome: tundra; feature: field; material: soil | place: USA | collected 2010-05 | depth 0.15 m
CGAGCTCATGCACCTGAGCCTCGGGAGGTTTGGTTTCCAGGCCACCCGTGGCCTCTCCCCAGCCCACCAAGCCGGCGTCCGTGTCGACCTTGACAAAGACCCAGTTCTTCCATGGGTTCCCCACCACGAAAGTCTTGACCCCCGTTATCTTCATGTTTCCCTCGTTTTCGGCGGCTCGGGCAAACGGCAGCGCTGCATTCACCGCCAATGCCCCAGCGACGTTCCGCATCATTCCGCGCCGTGTAAAACCGTTCGACTCGCCTTTGAAATCGGATTCCATGGTATTTCAGCCGCCTCACTTTTTGGGCCCGCCATCCTCCGGCTGATAGCGCGAAAGATGAACCGTCGGCGGGCCTGCCAGCGCCCATCCACGCAGCATCGTTTAGCCGGGTCGTTCCCAGTGGGCCCGTCGCCAACTGCAACAACCCCAAGAACGCCCCGGCTGCACCAACCGCTTGCCGTATTGCTGCTGGCTTCGGTCCTAAGTCTTCAGATACGGCTTGATAGCTTCGAAGTTAAAATCGATCTCGGCGATATCTTCCGGCTTCATCGCGACTTCCGTCCGTTTGCCGTCGCGCCCCCGGCTCACCGCGGTCTTGAAGACGCCGCGCTTTTTCATGACGTACTGCGGCACGCCGCGGAACTGCCGCATCGTGTTGAGTACCAGCAGCAGGTTGGCAAACACCGCCCGCGCCTTCTCCTTCTGTCCCGAATGGTACAGATCCCAGAAGGCCACATAGACGTCGGTGAACTGAGCCTCCGGCATGTCGCCGTCTCCGCCAAACCGCAGCTCGTAGGTAAGCCCGTAGCCATTGGCGCCACTGAATACCGCCTTCGTCAACGGCTTGGCGGCAATCAACTGCTTCATGCGGTCGTTTACTGGTTCGACCTCCTCCTTGATGTAGCCAAGATTAGGAAACTCCTTGATGAGCTCGAGCAGGAATTCGACCGACGGGTCGATCCCCCGAGCCCCGCCGGAGGTCTGAATAAACACCGGGCGCTTGGTCAACTTGCCCAGTGCCGTGTAGTAGGTGCGGTAATCCTCTATCGACTTCGCCTCCATCGGGGGCATGGCGATGAGGCCATCCGGCTCCAGTTCTTCCGCTTTGCGGGCGAACTCGAGCATCTGTTCGGTATTCGTGGATTGAACGCCCAGCAGCAGAGCGGGCTTGCGCCCCTTGGCCGCTTTGGCGACAACTTCCATGCCGCGCATGCGCTCTTCTTTGTTGATGCCCCCGGGGTAGCCACTGGCATGCTGCGGCCACGCCATACCATGGGCGCCCCATTTCTCGAACATCTCCACTTCGTGGGCCAGGTCCTCAAAATCCACGCCGCCGGCCGCCGTGTATGGGGTTGCCAGAATCGGGAAAATCCCGCGCATGGGCTTGGCTGTCGCGGCTTCGAGCGACGGCCTGAGGGCCATCGCCGCTCCCGTTACCGCGCCCAGTCCAACCAGCAATTGTCTTCTGTTATACATTGTCGTCATATCGAGTCTCCTATCACTCCCAGAGATCAGTAGGTGATGCAGTTACACCACTTGCCTTCATCGTCGTAGTGCGGCCACGGCCCGGACCAGCGGCGTTGCCAGTTCGACGTGCCGGGCATGTCGTATTCCGGCGTCGGCTCGAAGTAGCCCGGGAACCTCAGGTGCTCCTTCACTACGTCATCGTTGAGTTCGAGACCTATCCCGGGTGTGTCGGGTACATGTATGTAGCCATCGTTGATGACCGGCTTGTCGCAGCCTTTCACCAGGTCCTGCCACCAGGGCATATCCGCCGAATGAAATTCCTCCGCCACAAAGTTCGTCAGGGTGGACGCCAGGTGGGCCATTGCCATGGCGCCAATAGGCGATCCGGGTTGATGGATCGCGGTCTGAATGCCATGCACGGCGGCATAATCGGCGATGCGCTTGATCTCGCGGATGCCCCCCGAGGCCACGTAGTCGGGATGGATAATGTCAACGGCGTTGTTATCCAGCATGTCCCGGAACCCCTCTTCCAGTCCGAAGGCCTGCTCGCCCGTGCAGATGGGCGTGGTGGTGTTTTCCTTGATTTCCTTGAACCCCCGCCAGTTGATCCAGCAGTACGGGATGAAATCCTCCGCCCAGGCGAGATTGTACGGCTCAAATGCCTTGGCGTAGCGGATGGCGTCTTTTACCGTCAGGTTCCCGAAGTGGTCCGCCGCCAGCGGCGTGTTCTTGCCAATGGCATCGCGGACTGCGGCGATGAATTCGCACAGGTATTCGAGGCCTTTCTGCGTCGCCGCGCCGCTGGGGAAGACCGCGCCCGGTTTGTCCTCCACCAGGCTCGTGTACAGGTCCATCTTGAGAAACTTGAAGCCCAGCGCTTTCCGCTTGGCCACGCGCTCGCCCATCAGCTTGGGATTATTGGCGCCGGTCGTGTCGCAGTAGATCAGGACCTTGTCGCGCAGTTTCGGCCCCACCAGCCTCCACACCGGAACGCCATACACTTTCCCGGCAATGTCGTGCAGGGCCAGGTCGATGGCGCCGTAGCCGCTATTCCAGAAGTTCTGGCCCGCCGACCACCGGAGGTCGCGCAGAATCCCCCCGATATCCAGCGGGTCTCGACCCACAATGTGGGCCTTCAGCATCAATGCGCTGCCTTTGACGCCGGCGGCGAAGACCTCGCCCAGCCCGTACACGCCCTGGTTCGTATCGATGCGGATGATCGGGTAGTCGTAGTATGTTGCCACCGTGCAGGCCCGCACGTCCGTAATTTTCAGGCCGCTGGGCGCGGAGTTCCTGTTCACCCCGGAGCGCTGATTGGACTGCGCGGCGCCGGTCCCTTCTGTCAGCTTCAAAAGTGATGGCATGGCGCCCGCGGCCGCCAGCGTGCGGAAGAACCTCCGCCTGTTCCATTCAGACGTCTGCATTTCGTTGGCGCCTCGTAGCGCCTGGCAAGTCCTGGGGCCGCTGCCAGCCGCAACAGCCCCAGTGATAATACAACCTCAGAACTCCATCCGCAATCCCACGTCGATGTGCGGCTGTCCCTGGCCGACGTTCGTCCAGTCGCCGCGAACGGTGCTGAACGTCCCGAACAACTGGGACTGGGTCTGGTCGTAAATCGCCATAGGCGGTGCCAACTGCCGTTGCTTGAACGGTAGATTGTTGAGGTCCACGCGCAGCGTGGCCTTGAAGCGCTCCTTGACCGTCCAGGTTTTGTGAGGCGTAAGGTTCATCCAGCTCAGTCCGGGCGACGTAAAGACGTTCCGCCCCAACGTTCCCACGGTGAACGCCCCAGGGTACGCAAAATCTTTGTAAATCAAGTACGGATTCTGCGCCTGGTTGGGGAACCGGTTCGGGCCCATGCTCCAGTTCGAGGGCACGGCTTGTTCAATGGGCACCAGCGCGTTCGGCCGATAAACGCCCTGCGGCAAGTACTTGTTAGGGCTGTTGGCAAACGTAACCGAGGTCGGCAGGCCAGTTTGGAGGGCCTCGACCCAACTCAAATTCCAGCCGCCCACCACGGCGTTCAGGATGCCGCCATGGTTCAGCAGGCGGCGGCCTTTGCCTACTGGCACCTCCAACGTCATGATGCCCTCAAAACTGTGCCGGACGTCATAACCCGCACGGCCCTTCTCCAAACGCCGGTTGTAGTAATCCACGCCGGTGCATAGACCATCCGCGTCGCAGTCGTCCAGCGTCTTCGAGTAGGTGTAGAACGCATTCAGGGTCATGCCCGTGGAATACCGCTTCTCCAACCGGATCGTCCCGGCATGGTGCGTGTTATGCCCAAAATTGGAGTACAGGTTGATCGTCCCAAACTGGGGGTAAGGCAGGTAATTCTGTTGGGACTGGTAAATCTTGGTCAGAACCGTGGGATCCGTCGAAGTGTTCAGCGGGATCTGGTTGATGTTCCATCCTTCCAACAAGCCTACACCAGACGTTCCCTGGTACATTAACTCGGCCAGCCAGTTCTTCCTGAATTCGTACTGGAGTCCAGCGGACCAGTTCATGATGTAAGGAGAGCGCAGGTTGGGGTCATACCAGGTGGCGTTGCGCGAACTGTAGTTCGTGCCGCCGTAGGGAACCGTCCCGTTCGACGCCAGGGGGTAATTGACCGCGCCCGGCCCCTGCGACAGGAAGAATGCTTGGTTCGGGTTTCCCGATGCCTGCTGCACGTTAATGGTGGCTTGATACTCTTCCAGGTTCATGCCGACCGTAGTCGCTCCCAAGTCAACCGTCATGATGCCGAACGACGAGCGGAACACGGCGTTGGGAGCGAAGTTCCAAGCCAGGCCAACCCGCGGCTGGAAATTGTTGAGGTCCTTTTTGCCAAGCTGTCCGGTGGGATGGGTGATCGCCCCCATCTTTCCCGTCAGCGGGTCCGCCACCGTGGGGTTGAATTCCGATTGCTGGTTCCACCTGGTCTGCATCGGCGATTCATACGACCAGCGGATCCCCAGGTCCAGCGTCAGTTTGCGCGCCGGCTTCCACTCGTCCTGCACGTACCACGCATGCTGCCACCAGTATGGGAGCCAGGAAGCGAAGTTCTTCGTGTAGGTCGCGCTGGACACCGCGCCCAGCAGGAACGAGGCGAAGGCGTTGCCGGTGTTGGGAGTGAATGGCAGCTCCGTGCCGCCTGAGCTGACCCCGCCGATGCCGGCGAAGTTATAGGTGCCCCCCGGCAGGTCCGCCAGAATCGCATCGTAGCTCGTTTTAATCAACTCGTAGCCGAACTTGAGCGTGTGCGCGCCGATGATTTGCGTGAAGTTGTCCTGAAACGTGAACTCCGTTCCCACCTGGCGCGTGTCGCCCATCGACGTCATCCGGTACGTCGACAGGTTGAAGTACGGGAGCGTCGTTGCGCCGGAAAGACCGGGGATGCCGAGTTGCTGCGCCCAGTTTTGTCCGTAGCTCAGGGTAGAAAGCGTATCCACTCGCCGGTTATACCCCAACCGCGCTTCATTGAAACGGCTGGGACCTAAGACGTAAGTGTCGCTCAAAACACCGTTTTCGATGTCTACCGGCTCGGGTTGTGCGTTGTAATCCAGCAGGCTGCCGAACGGGTTCTGAGCGAATTCAGAGTACGTCTGGGACCGGTCGGCCCGGTGGTGCGCCTGAGAATAGCGTCCGAAAACCTTGTGGTTCGAAGAGAACTGATGATCGATCTTGGCGTCCCAACGCAGGCGTTGCACGTGCTTCGGTTCCATGAGTTGCAGGTTCTGTACCGGGCCGGCCGATGTCATGAGCCCGGGCATGTTGGGTGTTGCGAATGGATTGTGCGACAGAAAGTTCTTCGCCACCGGGTCGAACATGCTGACCGGGATCTGGTTGTTCGGGAAAGGATCGCGTGTCCACGTGCCCGAGGCTGTCTGCCGGGTGGTGAAGGGATTATAGATCGGCACACCTATCCCGTTAAACGAAAAATCGCCGTTTTCCATGGCTTGGCTGGGTACGGTCCGGTTGGTAGCCGGGTTGCCCGCCTGTTCCAGGTGGCCCGCGAAGGCGGCCAGAAAGAACGTCTTGTTCTTGCCATTGTAAATCTTCGGGATGTACACGGGCCCGGCGATGGTGTAATCCATCTCATGGAACGATTCCGGAGCTAGGGACGGGAATTGCTGCAGGTCGGTGCGTTGAATGAACTTCTTATTGATGTACCGATCCTCCGCCGTGCCATGCAGTTCATTGGTGCCCGACCGGAATGCCAGCGCGAGCGCCCCGCCGGCCGAATGCCCCGTCTCCGCCGACATGCCGGACGTGGTTACCTTGGCCTCCTGCACCGCGTCCTGTACGCTCTGGATGGAATCGTTCGAGCCCAGCGCGGCGCCCGTCCCGGGCACTTTTCCGCTGACCCCATCCAGCGTATAGGAAATGGCGCGCTGGCGCTGGCCTTCCACGTGGAAGCCATTGGCGGAATCCGTCGAGAACCCCGGGAAGTACATTAGAAACTTGGAGGGGCGCTTCTGCGGAACCGGGATATCGACCAGCGTGGTGCCCTCCATCACGGATCCCGCCGTTGCCGTCTCTGTCGCCAGAAGGGATGCGGCGGCGGTCACCGTGACTTGCTCGCTGGCTGCCCCCACCTCCAGTTGAACATCGATGCGCGGCGTTTCCGCCGCCCGTATGGCGATGCCATCACGGACGTACTGTTTGAATCCCACCGCTTCCAGAGTGACGCGGTAAGTCCCGGGACTCAAATAAGGCACATAGTAACTGCCTTCGGCGCTGGTCTGTGTCTCCGAACGGAACGAGGTCTCCGCATTCACAACTGTGACTGTGGCCCCTACCACCACGGCTCCGGTGCTATCGGTAACGGTGCCCACCAGGGTTGCGCCGCCGGTCCTCTGCGCCGTCGCTACGCCGGAAATGACCGTCAGGAGAGCTATAACGGCCAGGATGGATACACACCGCAGGCCCCTGCCGGATTTTGGACGGCGATCGACACATAAGGTTCGTTTCCTGAGAGACATAAGATCCTCCTAACTAGACTTGAGGGCGTGCAGTCGCTGCCACGCCACATTCGCAGACCTGCAGTATTCTCTTCAGTCCGCTGGCTGGCTTGTTGCCGCGGGCGCTGGTCGCCTCCGCAGCGTTCCGATGTGCTCCCGTCGCCCGAACACATGCATAGTTTTTAGCGAGCGAAATGATGTTATCCGCTCCTACCAGCGAAATCAAGAGAAACTTCAAAATACTTGAAACCGCGTTTTTCGAGGAATCTCTTCATGCCGTTTCAACTATTTTGAATTCGGACTGGAACTTCCGCCGCGGGTCGCATACACTGAACCTGGCGAGCCAGATCGCTGTTTCCGCTTGGACTGAAGAGTGGTGCCGGTATGATTTCCGGCCCAGCTCCGTCATGATCGCACACAGCCGTCGCAACTGCCTGCTCATGCGAGCCTGGCGCACCTGAATCGACTCCAGAGGAGGATCGAAGATGAGTTCAAAGAAGAGAACCGGAATCAGCCGGCGCAGCCTGCTGAAGACCGCGGCGGCCGTGAGCGCGTTTGGCCCGCTATTCCAAGCCACCCGGGGGGAACTCAGCGCCCAGGCAAGACAGAACGGCCCCAACCGGAATTCGTCCCCAAGCGATCTGAAGATCACCGATATTCGCGGCGTGACGATCGCCTCGAACTACGACTATCCGATCATCCGTATCGACACCAACCAGGGCGTCTATGGCTTGGGCGAGGTCTTCTGTAACGACATGATCAGCCAGGCGCTGCTGCTGAAGCCCTTCGTGGTGGGCAAGAACCCCCTGGAAATCGATGCCATCCTGGGGGGGGTGACGAGCGGCGGATACGGCACCGGGATTCGCCGGTTCACTTCCCAGGGCTCGAGCAGCGGCGGATACAGCGCCATCGATATTGCGCTGCACGACCTGGCGGGCAAAGTCTACGGCGTGCCCGCTTGGCGCCTGCTGGGAGACAAGCTGCGGGATCGCCTGCTGATCTATTGCGACACCACCGGGATTTCCGATCCCAAGATCTACGGCGAGCGCATGAAGAGGCGCCAGCGGGAGGGTGGCTTCAAGTTCTTCAAGATGGACTTATACACCACCATGGTGGCGGACAAGAAGGACGCCGTGGACTCCCGCGGCGTAGCCACGGATCTGGGCCTGAAATACATGTGCGACATCATACAGGGCGTTCGCGACGGCATCGGCTGGGAGCCCCCGCTGGCCGCCGATCACTTCGGACGGTTGACTGTGAAAGACGCCATCCGCTACGCCCGGGCGTTTGAACCATACCACCTGGCTTGGGCGGAGGACCTGATCTCCGCTACCAACTGGCGGGGCTTCCGGGAGATCACCCACGCCACCACTACCCCCACCTGCACGGGCGAGGCTCTGTTCGGGCTGGAAGAAGGCTTCAAACCCCTGATCGATAATGACGCGGTGAACATCCTGCACCCGGACGTGACCGACTCGGGCGGAATGATCGAATGCAAGCGGATCGCGGACTATGCGGCCGCCAACAACATGCAATGCGCCGTGCATATGGCCAACAGCCCGCTGGGCCAACTGGCGAGCGCGCACTTCGCCGCCACCATCCGTAACTTCATGGTGCTGGAGTACCACGCGGTGGACATCCCCTGGTGGCAGGACCTGGTGACTGGAGTGAAGAAGCCGATCATCGAGGTCGGCGGATACCAAACCGTTCCCGATACCCCCGGCTTGGGAGTCGAGTTGAACGAGGCGGTGGTGAAAGAGCACCTGGTGACGACCGGGTACTCGGTCCCGGACGGCTACTTCGCGCCCACGCCCATGTATGACAAGGCGCTGATCGGGAATCATGTGCACAGCAAGTACCCGCACCTTGACGCCGAGGGCAACCCCGTCAACGACCTCGACGAAAACACGGGCCCGGTGCAGACGGGCCGCGGCCAGAAATAGACTTACTTCCCCGTGCCACAGGCCGCCTGCCTGAATCGACCCAAGGCCGACTCGGGCAGATTTGCCTGTGGTACAAAGTTTCGGAAAGCTATGAGACCGGCCACAACGATCGTCAAGGTTTGCCGCGTGCTGGAAGCGTTCCGGGACCATCCGTCCCTGGGAATCACGGAGGTGGCGGCGAAGACCGGCCTGTTGCCCAGCGATGTCCATCGGATTCTGGGATCGCTGGCAAGTTGCGGATATATCGGGCAGGACCATGAAACCAAGAAGTACCACCTGGGCCTGGAACTCTTGAAGCTTGGCCATACCGTGCTCCAGCGCATCGAGGTGCGTGAAATCGGCAGGCCGCTGCTGCGGGGCCTTTCCGAAAAGGCCGGCGGCACGGCCAGCATGGCGATCTTCGATAAGAAGAACCTGGAAATCATTTGGGTCGAACAGATCGATTCCCCGGATGAAGTCCAGATCAAGTTCCGGATCGGCGCACGGGTCAGCGCCCACAGCACCGGCGTCGGGAAGACGATTACGGCGTTCCTGGAGCCCGCCCTCGCTCGCCAGGTGCTGAAGAAGGAGGGCCTGCGAAAGTGGACCAGTCATACCATTGCCGACATGGCTTCGCTCGAGCGGGAATTCGCGAAGATCCGGGCGCAAGGCTACGCGTTGGACCGCGAAGAAGCCGTTGAGGGAGCCTGCTGCATGGCCGCCCCAGTCTTCGATCACTCCGGCGCAATGGTGGCCGCCATCAGCGTGTCCATGCTGGCGGGCCGCTTCAACCGATGGAACGAAGCGGGCCTGGCGGCGATCGTCAAGACCACCGCCGCAAAGTTTTCCAAGGCTTTGGGGTACGCGGACGCATGATGCCCCAGGAGCCCTTGCGATTGGACCGCGGCATCGGGTCCTCGGGCACACGCCACAAGGTTGTCGGCCTCACGTTTGTGCTCGGATTTGTGCTTTACCTCGACCGGGCTGCCCTCAGCGTGCTGGCGCCTGCCATCCGTAGAGATCTGCATTTCGGCCCCATGGCCCTGGGTGCCGTGTTCATGGCGTTTGTCTGGGGCTACGCGCTGTTCAACATTCCCTCCGGCTTCCTGGGAGACCGCTTCGGCGCCCGCCGCGTCCTGGCGGCCATTGTAGTGCTTTGGTCGGGTTTCACGGCGGCGACGGCCGCGGCTTGGAGTCTTCCGTCCCTGCTCGCCATCCGTTTCCTTTTCGGCTCGGCTGAAGCCGGAGCCACCCCCAACGTGTCCCAGAGTTTCGCGCGGTGGATTCCCATCACCGAACGGGCGCGCGCGCAGGGGTTTTATTTTGCGGGTATGAACGCCGGCGTCGGGCTGACGCCGCCGCTGGTCACCATCGCGCTTCTGCATTTTGGCTGGAGATTGACTTTCGTCGCACTGGGCTTCGCGGGATTGATCTGGGCGGCGGTCTGGTATTTCTGGTATCGCGACGACCCAGCCCGGCACCCCGGTGTCAACGCCGGCGAACTCGCGATCGTGGGAAAAGCCGCCGCGAGCCAACACGGGAGTGCCGTCGACTGGGCCAAGGTCGCGGCCTCGCCTAACCTGTGGGCCATCCTGTCGATGTACCTCACCTACGGGTACACCGGCTACATTTATGTCACCTGGTTCCCGACTTACCTGATGGAGGCGCGGCATGTCTCGATCGCACTGGCCGGAACCCTGGCCGCCATGCCGGGTCTGCTGGGGGTGGTTGCCGAGCCGCTGGGCGGGTGGATGAGCGATCGCCTGACCCAGCGCTACGGCCTGACATTCGGGCGGAGATCGGTGGGCATCCTCGGTTTCGGGCTGGCGGCGCTGGCCGTGCTCCCCGGCCTCTACCTGCATAGCAACTACTGGAGCGTATTCTTTTTGGCCATCGCGTCGGGAGCGGCGGCGCTGGCCCATGGAGTGTGTTTCGCCGTCTGTATCGATACCGGCATAAAGCGCGCCGGCGCCATTTCCGGCTTGATGCTTACATCCGGCAGCATCGGCAACGCCGCGTCCGCATTCGCTTTCGGCTTCTTTCTGCAATTCACCGGTTCATGGACGGCTCCGTTCCTGATCGGCATGGGCGCCAACCTTACGGGCGCCTTGCTGTGGCTGAAGATTAGCCCGGAGGAGCAGATCGTATGAAAATCATAGAGGCAAAAACGTTCGTAGTGGCTGCTGCCTGGCGCAACCTGATCCTCATCCTCTGGGACCCGGAATGGCACAAGCGAAGTCTACTGAAAGTGGAGAAATGAAAAAGATCAAAGGTGTCCAGGTTTTGCTTTCGACCCCCATGTCGGACGGCGGAGCGCTCGATTACACGAGCACCTACCGGCTGATCGATCATGTCATCCGGGGCGGGGTCCACGGAATCATCCTCCTCGGCAGCACGGGCGAGTTCTTCGCTCTCTCCGAGCGGGAACGCAAGGAATTCGTGGAGCGGGCCATGGCGCATATCGACGGCCGCGTAGCCGTGGGGGTGTGTCCTGGATGTTCCGGCACCGATGTCGCCGTCGACTTGGCGCGCCACGCCGAACAATGCGGCGCGGACTACCTGCTGGTGCCCATTCCGTTCTACTTCTCGAACACCATGGCCGGCATCGTCGATTTCTACGCCCG
>OCZT010007175.1_pt1 | contig 10956 bp, 6 predicted proteins | sample 1539031 | NCBI WGS metagenome assembly OCZT01 (sample SAMEA3539308, study PRJEB22396) | soil metagenome | biome: tundra; feature: field; material: soil | place: USA | collected 2010-05 | depth 0.15 m
GGGGCCGAGGTAGGAGGGGGCCAGGGGCCGGGGGCCGGGGGTGGCCCTGAATTGCACTGGAAGCGTTGGGGCTGCGATAACATTGGGAACGGGGGCGGATTGAGTGATGCAAGCGCAACTCTCCAAACAGGAAGCTATTGAAGAAATCACGCGCCGCCTGGTCGAGTTCTACAGTCCGGTCCGCATCTACCTTTTCGGGTCCGAGGCGCGGGGAGACACCGGGCCGGACAGCGATTTGGATTTCCTGGTAGTGGTGCCGGACGATGTTAGCCCGGAGAAGCTCAGAGCTTGTGGGGTCTACTCTTTCGTCTCCGGTACGGGATACGCAAAAGACATCATTGCCTTGCGAAAGACCGATTTCGAGGAGAGGGCCGCGCATGTCGTCGCTTCGCTGCCTGCGACGGTAGTGCGAGAGGGAAGAGTCTTGTATGACGCCCGATGAATTGGTCAGCCAGGAAAGCCGGGCTTGGATGGAGAAAGCGGCAGTCGATTTACGGTCGGCGCGCGCTCTGTTGGACGCCGGTATCCCGAGTTCAGCTCTGTTTCACTGCCAGCAGGCGGCGGAGAAAAGCTTCAAGGCCTTCCTGACGTGGCACAAAGTTCCTTTCCGGCGGGTTCACGACCTGGAAGAAACCGGGCGCCTGTGTGTGTCCATCGATCCTACACTTGCCGCAATCGCGAAGCGGGCGGAACCGCTGACGGCGTATGCCTGGAAGCTCCGTTACCCCGGCGAACTTTACGATCCTGAGAAGTCCGAGGCGGAAGAAGGCACGGAAATCGCCCGACTCGTGATTGAGGAGATTGGCCGACGTTTACCGGAAGCGGCGAGAGTTCCGTAGTAAACATGGCCATCACCAATAGGGAACGAGCGGGTAGCGGAACGGGGTGGCGATTTGTCCGAAGAACTTTCGCCGAGGCCGAAGGACTGAGGTACCCTGGTACTTCCGCGGAGAACAAACTTGAAAACCGTCCGAGATGCTTGCCAACTCCAGCCCAACGCGCTGTCGATCAAGCTCAGCGACCAGATCGAGCAACTCGACCAGTTGATCACAGCCGAAGGCGATGGGACCGAGTTTTTCGAAAAGACTAAAATCACGCACGGCATGCAAGACCTCATAAGCGAGGGCATCGCACGCCTCGCCGGGGCGTCGGCGCAAGCCGTCTTTCATCTGAAACAGGCCATGGGCGGCGGCAAGACCCACCTGTTGGTCGGCTTTGGCCTTCTCGCCAAACACCCGGAGCTCCGCAAAACCTACTGCGGAGATACTCTCTACGGGTCCGCGTTTGGGAGCGCCAGAACCGCAGCGTTCAACGGACGCAACAACCCGGATCACTTCTTTTGGGGTGAGATCGCCAGCCAGCTCGGCAAGGGCGAACAGTTCAAATCGTTTTGGACCAGTGGACCCAAAGCACCCGACGAAAAGGATTGGCTGAAGCTCTTCGATGGCGGCGAGCCCATTCTGATCCTGTTCGACGAGTTGCCGCCGTATTTTCACTACCTGGACACTCATAAAGCGGGAAACGGCACCGTCGCCGATATCGCCACCCGGGCGTTTGCGAATCTGCTGACCGCCGCCGGCAAGAAGAGCAATGTTTGCGTGGTCGTTTCGGATCTTGCCGCAACATATGACACCGGCACCAGACTAATCAACCGCGCCCTGGAGGATGCTCGTCAGGAGTTGGGCCGCCAGGAGCGCAACATCACGCCGGTGGACCTTGCCTCCAATGAGATCTACGACATTCTCCGCAAACGCCTCTTCAAATCGCTTCCCGACACCGCCGAAAGAGCCGACATCGCCGCTTCCTACGGCAAGAAGCTCGAAGAGGCCAGCAAATCCAAAGTGGCCAACCGTGGCGCCGAAGCCATCGCCGACGAGATCGCCGCCACCTATCCCTTCCACCCACGCCTCAAGAATGTGGTCGCGCTGTTCAAGGAAAATGAGCAGTTCAAGCAAACGCGCGGCTTGATCGAGTTGGTGTCCCGGCTGCTCCGCTCCGTTTGGGAACGGAAATCCAACGACGTATTTCTCATCGGCCCTCAGCATTTCGACCTCTCCATCCAAGAGGTCCGCGACAAGCTCACCGAAATCTCGGCGATGCGCGATGTCATCGCCAAGGACCTGTGGGACAGCAATGGCTCGGCTCACGCCCAAGTGGTGGACCTTACGGCCGGGCAAGAGGCGGCGACCCAGGTAGGTTCGCTGCTTTTTACGTCCAGCCTTTCCACTGCCGTGAACGCCGTCAAGGGCCTTACACGTGAGGAGATGGTGGAGTGCCTGGTTTCGCCGCTGCGGGACTCCTCGGATTTCCTATCGGCTTTCGATGAGTTGGAGAAAGTGGCCTGGTACATTCACCACACCCCGGAAGGGCGCTACTACTTCGACCGGCAGGAAAACCTCACCAAGCTCTTGCAGAGCCTGGCGCACGATGCTCCGGAGAATCAAGTGGACGATCTGATTCGCCACCGTCTGACATCGATGTTCAAGCCCAGCCGCAAAGCCGCCTACGACGAGGCGCTGCCGCTGCCGCGGCTCGAAGACGTTGCCGACCGCGTTCGCAGAGGGCGTGTCCTTCTGATCGTCAGCCCCGATTCCAAGATCCCTCCGGAGGAGGTGCGCAAGTTCTTCGACGGCCTGAGCCAGAAGAACAACCTCTGCGTGCTTACGGGCGACAAGACGGCAATGGGCAGCGTGGAGAAAGCCGCGAGACAACTGTATGCCGCCCAGAAAGCCGAGGGGCGCATCGCCAAGGGGCACCCCCAGCGCGAAGACCTGGAGCGGAAGCAACAGACTTACGAGCAGGACTTCAACGCCACGGTCCTCAACCTTTTCGATAAAGTCCTCTTCCCGATCCAGCGCAGCGGCAGGCCGGTAGAGCTTGCCAGCAAGCCGTTGGACATGACGCGCGACTCAACCAAGCCGTTCGACGGGGAGAGCCAGGTGGAAAAGACCCTTACCTCAAACCCCTTGAAGCTCTACCTCGATGTGGAGAAGGACTTCGACCCGATTCGCGATAAGGCGCAGGACCTTCTTTGGCCGGAGAACCAGGACGAAGCACGCTGGGCCGACGTAGCCGACCGATACTGCGAACAGCCGGGAATGCCCTGGCTGCCTCCGAAAGGTCTTGAGATTCTCAAGGCGATTGCGTGCAACCGCGGTCTCTGGGAAGATCTCGGCAACGGATACGTCACCAAGAAGCCGCGGAAGAAGACGACCTCCGTTCAGGTGATCGCGGAATCCGGGCCGGATGACGCCGGTCAGGTCCGGCTGCGGATTAACCCGCAGAATGCCGGGCCGGCGCCCCGGATCTACTTTGCCGAGGACGCAACCGTATCCGAAGCCAGCGCGCAGATCAAAGACCAGACCCTGCTCACCAAAGCCCTGCGGGTGAACTTCCTGGTGGTCGATCCATCCAGCCAGTACGAGACCGGCGATGTGGTGATTTGGTCGAACAAGCTGGTTCTCCGCAACTTCCTGCACGACGAAAAGGGAACCAGGGCCGTCGAGCTTCTGGTGGCTCCCCAGGGCAAGATCCGCTATACGCTCGATGGGTCGGAACCACGAGAGGGTATCCCCTACGAGAAGCCTGTCGAGATCGGCGACGGCGACGTGATTCTGCGCGTCTTCGCGGAAGCCGCCGGCCTGGAAGCCAAGGAGGATTTTCGCTGGCCAGCCAAAGGCAAGAAGGGCGTGCAGATTGACGAGGTCAAACCGGGACGGATCATATCCCACACGGGCCGGAAACTCGATTCGCGCGCCAAGACGTTCGAGGCACTGAAACAGGCTGCCGAGAAATCGGCGAGCTTTGAGAATGTCGCCCTGACCATCGGCACGGGTGCCCAAGCCGCCCAATTCATGGTCCACGAGATCAAGGTCGACGGAGCGTTCATCGAAGCGATCCTCAAACTGGTCCTGGGGAAGTTCGAGCCTACGACGCCGGTTACCATGACCTTCCGCAAGGCCCATTTCCTCTCCGGACATGACCTCAAGGAATTCGCGGCCAAGCTCGGGATCGAACTCCGGACCGGAGATGTGGAGCAGTGAGTGGGCCGGCCAAAACCGTGGACTTTGGAGCCGCTGCGGAGTTTGGCGCGCATGTGATTCGAGTGGAAATCCCAGCTTCCAAGGCCGAGGCGGTATGCATTATCGAAGACTACGGCTATCGTGGTCTGGAACGCGGCATCCCGCGGGACGAGGAGCGGGCCATACTGCCCCGCCCGGTGTGGTCGGGGATAGCCGATACCGCCCGCCGTGAATTCAACCAACGGCTGAGAGATGCCAAGATTCCGACGGGCCGTTGGCACACCGGCACCAACCTGGTGGATCGGCTTCTTGGGAAAGAGTTGTGTGTTCTTGCCTGGGCGGCAGAAACCGCTACCCCCGGTGAGATTGCAGTGATCTGCAACAAATGGGCCGCACTGCGCGCCGAAGAACGCTGGTGGCTTTTCTCGATGACCGTGGCGGAGGCGGGCCTTCCGGACGACAAGCAGCGCGGTTGGCGCCGCGCTTTGTTTCTTGCTCTTTCCGACGGCGAGAAACCACCCGCCAACCGGAAACGCCGGCGTCCGGTGGAGAACGACATCGCCAACCTGTCGTTGTTTGAGACCAATCCGTGAACAAACCCGTGACGCCTTTTTCCCTCAAAGACGCACCCGCGCTCATCGAGCGACTACTGCCCGTGCAGAAGCTCTCGGCGGAAGCGTACAAGGAGCAGATGGCGGGTACCGGGAAGACGTTGACTGCGCTCGGCAGCTACTGGAAAGGCCGGAAGCCTCTCATTCTCAATAAGGCGGCCATTCTCGGTTGCTTACTTCCGGCCACTCGCGACGCGAAGCGCGACCTTGAGATTTTCGAAAAGCTCATGGCCATGGACGCGGAGTCATTTGCTGTGCGTTGGCCGCGTCGCCCACGGCCAAAGGAGTTGCTCGCAACGCTCAGCATCGCCAAGATCAGCGGCTACTTCAGCATGTCCGCGTCTGGTGTGCTGCCGGAGTCCGCACCCGTGGACTGGTCGGCTCCCGGATACGACGATGTGGATGTCGCGTGGCGGGAAGATGTCTCCGAGTTGGAGCGCCGGTCGTTGGAGGCGCAAATGCTGCCGAAGATCCCGTACCGGGACCTAGTGGATAAGGCAAGGCGCCCTGAGGAGGTCGCGGAGCAGGTTCACGACCATATCTGGGCTGCGGTTAACGACCACCTCGGCACGTTCGCTCGATCCTTTCCAGAACTAATCGAGCAGCTTGGCGCCATGCGTTACGGTCACCGCCCTCGGGTGGCCGACACGCTCTGTGGCTCAGGCCAGATCCCCTTTGAGGCCGCTCGGCTTGGCTGCGACGTTTATGCTTCGGACCTAAACCCTGTGGCCTGTATGTTGACCTGGGGTGCCTTCAATATTGTTGGGGGCTCCGTTGAGAGACGAGAGCGCTTGGCGCGAGACCAGGAGGAGATGGTCGCGAAAGCCGAAGCGGAGATAGCCAGGCTCGGAATCGAAGAGGACGGCGACGGTTGGCGAGGGAAGATCTACCTCTACTGCGTCGAAGTTCGATGTCAGGAAAGCGGATGGCTCGTGCCGATGCTTCCGAACGGGGTCCTCAACAAAGTGAGGTCCATCATTCTGGAACTTGTGCCGGACCCGGAAAATATGGTCTATGACATCGCGGTTCGAACCGGCGTGTCTCCGGCGGCGATGGCGGCGGCGCGCATCGGCACGGTTCGCAGCGACGGGAGGGGCCAGGACCCTTTTCTTGTGCATACAGTGAACGGCACCGAATACCGCACCCGTTTATCGACCCTGCGTGGGGACTATCGGACTGCCGAAGGCGAGGTCGGCAATGGGCTGCGCATGTGGCAGAAGGGCGATTTCAAGCCAAGGCCGGATGACCTGTTCCAGGAGCGTCTCTATGCCATTCAGTGGATGCGTCCCAGTCGAAGCGGGCGAGGCGAGGTGTACGAAGTTCGCGCCGTCAGCGAGTTGGACCTCGTGCGGGAGCGCATCGCCGATCAGTATGTGGCTGAGCATTTCTCCGAGTGGCAGGAGAACGGTTTGGTGCCCGATATGCGAATCGAGCCGGGAGAAAAGACCGACGAGCCGATTCGCACGCGCGGCTGGACCTACTGGCATCATCTATTCAATACCAGGCAACTGCTCGTTGGAGCTTTGCTGAACCAAATCAGTGGCGCCAATTTGAAATTGGGTTTCGCGCGAGTTCTGAACTGCAATTCCCGCCTTAGCCGATTCACCATCGGCGGCAGCGGCGCCGCGATGGTCACCGGCGCATTTGACAACCAGGCGCTCAACACGCTGATCAATTACGGTTGCCGAGGAATGCGCTATAGCCTCGATATCGCGGATGCCAACTATAGGGCCTTCCCCTTCCCGCACGGGATTTCACACAAAATCGGCTGCCATACGGTAGAGCAGCTTAATGCAACCAATGACATCTATGTGACCGACCCCCCATACGGCGATGCGGTGTGCTACGACGAGATCCTGGAGTTCTTCATCGCCTGGCTCCGAAAGAATCCTCCTACTGAATTCGCCGATTGGGTTTGGGATAGCCGCCGCTCTTTGGCGATAAAAGGTGCGGACGAGGATTTCCGGCGCGGCATGGTGGCTGCCTACAAACGGATGACCGAGTGCATGCCGGACAACGGCATTCAAGTCATCATGTTCACCCACCAGTCCGGGAGCATTTGGGCGGACATGGCAAATATTGTCTGGGCTTCCGGCCTTCGCGTTACCGCTGCCTGGTACGTGGTCACGGAGACGGAGAGCGCTTTGCGTCAGGGCAACAACGTGAAAGGCACGGTGCTTCTCGTCCTCCGCAAGCGGGCGGGGGCGCTCAAGACTGATCGTGGTGACCTGGCTTGGGAGATCCAGGAGGAAGTGGAAAAGCAGGTGCGCGATCTCACCGGCCTCAACCAGGAAGCGAAGGGTCTCTACCGCGACGAGAACGTCTTCGAGGATGCCGATATCCAAATGGCCGGCTACGCGGCAGCGCTGCGCGTGCTGACCCGTTACGCCGTCATCGATGGCCGCGACATGACTGCCGAGGCGATTCGGCCGCGCGTGAAGGGAGAGACCACCTTCGTGGACGGCTTGATCGCATTTGCCGTTGACACTGCCAACCAATGCCTCGTGCCGGAGGGCATCCCCGGCGCATATTGGGACAGGCTCGCCGGCGCCGAGCGGTTTTACCTAAAACTTTTGGACCTGGAAGCCAAGGGATTCAAGACTCTGGACAATTACCAGAACTTCGCGAAGGCATTCAAGGTAAGGGATTTCCGCGCACTCATGGGCAGCGAAAAAGCCAACCAGGCGCGGCTCAAGAGCGCGACGGAATTCGGCAAGAGCGAAATGGCGGAAGGGTCCGAGCTTCATCAATCTGTGCTGCGCGCCACTCTGTACGCCCTCATGGAGTTGGTGAAGAATGTGGACGGTGGCGAAGTGCTCGCTCACCTCACGTTTAACGTGACGGATTATTACTCGAACCAAAATCAGCGCGACCTGGTGGTCGGGCTTGCCGACTACCTGGCGAAAAAGCTGGAGACGCTCCGCCCCGAGGAAGCCAGCGCGGCGCGCGTTCTGCGGGACCTGGTGAAGAACCAACGGCTGGGGTAAGCGAAAAGGAGACGACGCAATGGCCGACATCAACCGCTTCTCCTCTCGCCGCCGACGGCTCGATCACGCCTTTCTCGCCAAGCGGCTGAAAGGGGCAAAGTCGTACATTCGCATCGCCGGCTATTTCCGCAGCTCGATCTTTGAACTGGTTGGCGAGGAGATCGCCGATATCGCGGATGTCCGGATCGTCTGCAACAGCGAATTGGACGCCGCCGATGTCGCGGTTTCGAAGCACGTCCGTGAGACGGCCCTCAAGGAACGCTGGAACCAGGCGCCCGCCGAAGTGGAAGCGCTGCTTCATCGCGACCGGTACCGGCGGCTCTATGAACTGCTGAGCAGCGGTCGGGTGCAGATCCGCGTGGTGCCCAAGGACCAGGTGTTTGTGCACGGCAAAGCGGGCGTGATTGAGGGAGCGGACGGCCGCAAGACCTGCTTCCTGGGCTCGATCAATGAAACCAAGAGCGCCTTCGCCAGTAACTACGAGATTCTCTGGGAGGACACTTCCCCCGAGGGCGTTCGGTGGGTCGAAGAAGAGTTCGAGGCGCTTTGGAAAGACTCGTTCCCACTGCCCGATGCCATTGTGGAAGAGATCAAGCGCGTCGCGGACCGGGTGGAAGTCGCCTTTCACGATGTGAACGAGGCGGAACTGCCGGCCGCCGCACTGGCCGAAAGTCCAATCTATCGGGGCGGCGAACAGCTTCAGCCGTGGCAGCGTTCTTTCGTCACGATTTTTCTGAAGCATCGGCAAACCTATGGGAAGGCCCGGCTGCTATTGGCGGACGAAGTGGGCGTGGGCAAGACGCTTTCGCTGGCCGCCAGCGCCGTGCTTGCCGCTCTGCTGGATGACGGCCCCGTGCTCATCCTGTGCCCGGCGACGCTGACCTTGCAGTGGCAGGTGGAACTGAAAGACAGGCTGGGTGTTCCCAGCGCGGTTTGGATTTCGAACAAGAAGGTCTGGCAGGACCACAACGAGCACATCATCAAGACTCGCGGGGCGGAGGACATCGTTCGTTGCCCCTATCGCATCGCGATCGTCTCGACGGGACTGATCTTCCACGACTCCGAGGAGCGCCAGTACCTGCTGGATCGGAGGTACGGAACAGTGGTGCTGGATGAAGCCCACAGGGCCCGCCGGCGGGGCGGACTGGGAGAGAGGAAGGACGAGCCGAATAACCTGCTGGACTTCATGGTTAGCATCGGGCAGCGCACGAAACACATCCTGCTGGCCACCGCGACGCCGATTCAGACGCATGTATCCGATATTTGGGACCTGATGGGCATTCTGAATTCCGGGATCGATTTCGTTTTGGGCCGCCCGGCACTCAGCAACTGGGCCGACTGCCGGCGCGCCCTTCGGGTGGTGCGCGGCGACGAAATTCCCACAGATGAGCGTGCGTCCTGGGAGTGGCTGCGGAATCCGCTGCCTCCGGGAGACGAGGACCCCAGCTTTGCGAGCTTGCGCCTGCAACTCGGCATTTCCGACAATTCGTTCTTTACGGACAAGGGATACGGTTCGCTCGGATATTTCGAGCGGCAAGTTTTGCTGGCGACTCTGGCCCCCGGTTTCTACCGGGAACACAACCCCATCCTCCGCCATACCGTGCTGCGGCGCCGCAAGACGCTGGAAGAGGCTGGCTTGCTGGAACCAACGGCGGTAGATGTTCACCCCGACCCGAACTCGGGCGCTGCATATCCGGGCGTCGGGTTCGACGGGTTGGGACTGCTCACGAACCACCCCTTCGATCTTGCCTATCAGGCGGCGGTAGATTTCACCGACGCCTTGCAGCAGCGCAAACAGGGCGCCGGCTTCATGCGAACGCTTCTGCTGCAGCGGATTTGTTCCAGCTTTGCATCCGGTCGCTCTACGGCCGAAAGACTTCTGCACGGGGATGTTCCCGAAGAAGAAGAGGACGCGCGGCTTCTGGCGGAAACGGTAGCGGACCTGACATCGGGGGAAAAGGGCAGCCTGCGGACCATCATAGACGAGTTGTCGCGGCCGGAAGCCCGGGATCCGAAGCTCGGGGCCGTGAAGTACTTTCTGACAGAGCATCGCACGGAAGGAAAGACCTGGCTGGAACACGGCTGCATCGTTTTCAGCCAGTACTATGACACGGTGCGCTGGATAGCCTCCGAGCTGGCCGGCATTCTGACTGACGAATCGATAGGCATCTACGCGGGCGCGGGCAAGAGCGGCATATTCAGGGGCGACTCGTTCGCCTCGGTGGAGCGCGAGAGCATCAAGAAGGCCGTCAAGAACCGCGACATTCGCCTGGTGATCGCCACCGACGCGGCATGCGAAGGACTCAACCTGCAAACCCTCGGCACGCTGATCAACGTGGATCTGCCTTGGAACCCATCCCGTCTGGAGCAAAGGCTGGGGCGCATCAAACGCTTCGGTCAAGCTCGCCGGACCGTGGACATGCTCAATCTGGTGTACCACGATACCCAGGACGAACGGGTGTACCAGGTGATTTCCCGCCGCCTCAAGGACAAGTTCGACATCTTTGGGGGCCTGCCCGATACCATTGAAGACGAATGGATCGAGAGCGTGGAACGGCTGGAGACGATGATGGACCAGTTCATCCACCTCCGCCAGAAAGCTCGGGACGTATTCGAACTTCGCTACAAGGAAACCATAGACGCCGACAAGAACCGCTGGGAGCTATGCTCCCGCGTCCTGGCTAGAAAGGACGTTGTCGAGAAGTTGTCGGAGGCGTGGTAAGCGATGGCCCTGAGAGGTTGGCGTCCTGGGTTGATCATGATCGGAGTTGCCGTATGGTAACCGGCTGGAGGTCATCCGATGCCGGTTCCTAACCAGATCACGCTGTACCGCCTGGTGCACGTGGAGACGTTGGAGACACTGCTCGCGCGCGGCGCACTCCATGCGCCGAATTGGACGCCGGGCGATGGACTTCCGTATCGAACCATTCACAGCGTTAGCGTGCAGGCCGGCCGGCACAACAGGGAGATCTTGTGCGGGCCCGGCGGCACGTGCCACGACTACGTTCCGTTCTACTTCGGCCCGCTCTCGGTCATGCTGTTGAATCTGAAGACCGGACGCGTGGAAGGATACAACGAAGGCCAAGCCCAGTTGATTTATCTGACGACCACGGTCGCGCGAGTGCAGGCTGCCGGCTGCCAGTTCGTCTTCTCGGACGGGCACGGACTCGCGGCGTTCACGGACTGGTACGACGACCTGGCTCAACTCGATCAGGTGGATTGGAACCTGGTGGGCGGCCGCTACTGGGCCGACCAGCCGGACGATAATGACCGGAAACGACGCAAGCAGGACGAGTTTCTGGTCTGGAAGTTGCTGGACTGGCCGCTGATTGAGGG
>OCZT010007176.1_pt1 | contig 10956 bp, 9 predicted proteins | sample 1539031 | NCBI WGS metagenome assembly OCZT01 (sample SAMEA3539308, study PRJEB22396) | soil metagenome | biome: tundra; feature: field; material: soil | place: USA | collected 2010-05 | depth 0.15 m
ATTAGCTTTTTCACGAAGTTTTCGCATAACTGCAGAATAAGCAAATTCATCAATATCTGTTAAATCAATAATAGAAATATTGTCATCAACCTCTGAATGATCAAAATGCTTCATATATTGTTTTTTAGAATATCTTTTTTTAGATAAACACATAATTTCATATTGAGACACTTTATATAATAAAATGTTATTATTCATTTGACCCTATTAAAATAAATTCCTTTAAATATTCTTTTTGTAGTATCGTATTTATATCGCTCATTTTATAGGTTTATTATCAACGAAAATAGTTTTAAGATCTAATGATTCTTTACTTCTTAACATCATATCTTCCATAGTACCATTACCATCAATTTCATTTAAAGCTCTAATTGCTCTTTCACTAATAAACATCATATTACCTAATTGCAAATGTCTATTTTGGCCAACATATGCGCAATTAATTATTAAACATTCACGATAAGCTCCAACAACTTTGCCACAAAAAACAGCGGGATATGCTGTAGATATTTGCTCAGTACTTACATCTTCATAAGCATCACCAACATATATTTCAATAAATTTATCCTTAAAAATTTCAACTATAAATTCTGCAAAGGTTTTACCTGAGCCGTGAAGCTTACTTATAGTGTCTGCAATTTGATTTTCCGATACCATTGTGTTTCCTTAGATAAATCTTAGTAAGAATGTTCTATAGTTAGTACTAGCTGTTTTTAGACTAATTGACTGATAAGATGACTTTTTATTCATAACACAATTTACTTTAATATCAACACTTCCAATTTTAATAGTGGCTTCTTTGAAAACTTCAGCTATAGCAGATGACATTTGATTAACGGCAGTAAAGCATTCATACTCAGGACCTTGAATTGAACATTCTACTTCTACTTTTTGTCCATCAGTATGTGGATATGATGTGGAAAGTAAATCTTCATCTAAAGCGCAACATAATATTCTTGAGAATTCTACCGCACTAGTATAATCTGGGGCATCAATCTGTATTAAAATATTATGATTTGGCAATGCATATTTATATAATTTTTTAAGAGAAACTTCTCCTGCAAACATTTTAAGAAAATGATCTATTAATGATTCAAAATATTTTGTCATCGGCGATGATGATATTTCTTTTTTTCCAACAGTAGTTTGAGATTCTTGAGGTAATTCAGATTTTGTTTTATATGCAATTTGCGTTTTATCTGGCTTATAACTTGTTGCATTTTGCATTGCAGCAATCGCTTGTTGATAAATGGGGTTTCTTTTATTTTCTTCTGTTTGCTTTATCATATCTCCATATGTAATTGCTCCAGGAACAGTCTTATGAAATAATGGATTTGATTTATAGGCATCAATTTCTTGACTTGCAGGAATTTTATATCCAATATCATAATATTTTTTACTATATTTTCCTACTCTTTCTGGATTCTCTTCTACAAAAATAGTTCCAGGATCTTCTTTTTTAATTCCTGGCAAATTTAAAGCTACAGGCCAAAAATTAGCTACATAATATTGGGCAGCAGAATTAAACTTCATACCTTTGTTTTTAATAAATTTTTCAATATATGGGATTTGTTCTTCTCCAGATAAATGTCTAAAATCTTCCTGCGTTCCTTGATATCCCATACCTTTTAATGTAGGTAATATAAATTGAATTAAACCGGCAGCACTATCTCCTTTTCCTTGATTTCTTCCAATACCAGATTCTGACACCATAATATTTAATAGATCTTCCGGTTTTATACCTGATCTAGAACACATTTCAACAAGTTTCGGATAGAAATTTGATCCTAAATTAACAGCCATATTTAACCCCTAATGTTTTTAACAATGTTGAATAGTTTAATGGCAGTTTCTAAATCTGTATCTTGAATAGATTTTGCATATTTAGAAATATATCCAGCTAAAATATTAGAGCTTTCATTACTTAAAGCTTGTAATGAATTATAAAAATCTTGATGATTACTAGTTGTTATTGGTTTTAGAGCAAAAGGAGGGCTACTAATTCCAACTCCTGCTGGAGGCCCAAGTAAAACTGAAGGCGTCATTGGAGCCATTGGATTCGAAGGTGTAAGAGCTACTTGTTGTCTTTTTATTTGTTCTTCACGTAATTGTTGTTCTTTTTGTTCTTGTTCTTTTTTCTGCTGTAATTCTAATTTCGCTTTTTCTTCAGCCTCTACCTTAGCTTTTGCAGTAGCTTCATCAAGTTCCTTTTTTGCTTTTATAGTTGGAAGAACTACACTATCATAATAAGCAGCAAATCCCTTTTCTCCATCATTAAATTTACTATAATCAGTTATAATTGAATTAGCTGATTCTAAATATGGATCTAATTTGCGAGTGGCCCTTGCAGAAGCCATTCTTTTTAAATTTGAAAGAGTACTACTTAGTAATGTCTCAGCATTATCTATTACATGATTACCTTTTTTACGAAGATCATCTGTTATTTTAGGATAACGCTTTTCTATTGCAGACAATGATCTTCCACGAGAATTTGTTAGATTATACCAAGTATCTAAAAGACCAGCTTCTTTAAGAATAACTTTATAGTTATTGCTTGCCTTTCTAACATGTTCAATATTTTTTTCTATTTTCTGCAAGGCTTCATCTGAAAGGCCTTCAAATAAAAATTTTTGTTTAAGTTTAGGTTCATCTATATCAGATATAGATTTCTTAAATTCATTAATTGATCTAACAACATTATACATTTTCTTATTAAAAATAACTAAATCAGAAACGCCTGTCATATATTCACGTCTATTAAAATTAGAACGAGCGCTTTTAACTAAATCTTTAGCAGAAATTTCATCTTCTGGTACTTGAGATTTACCAATTTTTTCCCCAACTAATTCTGCACGTATTTGATCGTCTGTTAAAACAAGCGATTTCATTATGGCAATAAGCTGCGGATCAAATATCTTCTCATGAAGAATACTTGGTTTATTTAATAGTTCTCTCGCTTTATCGCGTAATCTTCTTTTTTGCGCAAATTTGTCCATTGAAAACCCTCTACTTGTATGCAATAACTAAAACTATACAATTATATTGCATTGTTTTCTATTATGGATATGCCTTTATACTGGTGGAGGAGGTGCTCCGCCTGGTGGGCCTCCTGGTGGTGGACCTCCTGGTGGTGGCATTGGTGGTGGTGCTCCGCCTCCTCCTGGCATTGGTGGCATACCGCCCATTCCTAAGTCCATTCCTGGAGGTGGCGCACCACCTGGAGTTTCACCTGGTAATGGAGCTTCTCCAGCTTGTCCTTCTGGCTCTGGAATCTCATCTTCATCAGATAACGCTCTCAAAGCATTAAGAGTCAAAGCATCTAATGCAATAACTTCTTTCTTAGCAATAGCATTTTGTATATTTTCTTTACGAATTTTTCTATTTTCATCTTCATATTCTAAACCTAATGAACGATAAAGTGTACTTAAAGAAGCTCTCTTTTGATCGCCAACACCTTGGGTCAATTGAACTAAATTATTAATATAATCACCGGCATCAAATAATGACATATGGTTCCAATCAATTTCAGGAACAATAAGTTGTTTTTCTCCACCAGAATAATCGTAAAATCCTTGAATCTTAGAAATAGGGGCAAAAATTTTAGTTTTCAACCATTGAGATATCATATTTCTAAATTGCATATAGCGTTGTCTAAGTAAATCAAGAGCAACACCACCATTAGCATAAGTAGTATCAGCTCCACCATCCATCATAACTTGTGGAACTTGTAATCCAATAAATATTTCTTTAATTAGTTGTGTAATATCACCTGAGATGTCAAAAATACCAGAACCATAACCAACTCTAGATACATCTACACCTTCATGCGTAAAAATCTTAAAATCTTTATCATATTGTGCAGCTTCAAATGTACTTCTCCAAGCTTCTAAGTCTGCATAAGTTGGCTTATAATCTGCAGATCCAATTTTAACTATAGTTAATGGATTAATCATATTATCAGCTTGAGCATATTTTGACTCTCTTAATTTATCAAAAAGCATCAATTGACGAAATATACAGACTGGTAATCCTGTGCCACGAATTTCGTAAGGGCTAATTCTTCTTGCCAAATGAGAGACATGAAAATTATCTAAGACTATGTTTTCACCCCGTCTTACTGAATCTATAATATTCTGAGTAAGCTGTTTGCGCTGTTCAATATCAGTTGGCTTATTAGAAAAGATAATCTTTTTAAGATTATCATCTGGACGTAACATAATTATAGGTTCATTAGCCACAACAGTTCTTTTAACTACCATGAAGTCTGGATTTTGAATCATCAAACGATTCCACTTGCCTTTACCTTCATCTAGCTCTGCATAAACAAAGGCTTCGCCTAAAAGCCAATATTCTTGTGCAATTTGAACGCAAACATTCATTAGATCGATTTCTTCAATCATATCATCGAAAAACTTTTCAATATCTTTATTAGGACATTTAATAGAAAGCTTACTAATAGGATAAGTGCTATGTAAACTAATAGCATTATGAACAAATGGATTAAGAGCGAAGAAGCTTCTACACCATGCATTAATTGTAGCTCTATCACGAGGTAGATTTAAATTGCTATTTAACCAAAGTGGAGAATAAACCTCTGGAGTTTGTTTTACAGAATCTCCATGACTTCCTTGAAACATACCTCCGCCACTACTTACAGCTTGAGCATATTTAGAAATCATAGTTGGCTGAGAATGAGCCGATGAAACTACACGCCCATTAGAAGTTTCACCATTTTCTCTTTGCCACTCTTTAGAAAAATTATTATAACTTGGACTAGATCCATCTTTAAAATAACCTTGATCTACTTCATCAGAAAGAATTACCCTTCTTGTTTCAGAAACGCCTGTAGCCATAATAGCACTAACTTGTGGCGTAGAAGATCTATTTGATATAAACCTTGCAGAAAATGAATGCTCATCTGCACCTAAACCTGATTTTTTGATAGCCATATTTCCTCATTGTCCTACTATACCTTTACTAATTAATGCTCTAAATATGATATATCAGTTAAGTTTAGGTATTTATAATTTTCTGGGAACATATCCAGATAAAACTAGAGGCTTATTGGCATTTTTATCAATATGTGATGTTGGATCATTATTATTGAAACCTTTGCTAACTAAAAATTTATATGCAAGGTATGCATTTAATAATGCCATAAAACCATCATTAGGTGTACTTCCTTTAACATAATTAATACTAGGATCTCCTGTTTTAGACATTGTTGGTTTTAATTCCATACTACAACAATGATCAATTAACCAAGCAATTTTTTCAAAATCACCATATGGAAATCTAATCATTCCCTTTTTCATTTGCTCATATAATTCACCAATAAAAAAAGATCTTTCAAATTGAATTTCTTTTGGGAAAATTTCTCTATTAAATATTACGTGATTAGTTATCTTACCAGCAGCTCTAGAAACAAGATACCTTTCCCCATAAGCACTTTGCATATTATAAGAGAAATCATTAGAAAATCCAATATCTCCAACAGCCAATTGAATATTATATTGCCTCATTAATTGATCTATGAGCCCCTTTTTACTTTCAGGATCATTGCGCTTGAATTTGGTACAAAATTCAATTGATAATAGCCCAGGCCCTTTAACTAAAAGCACTACTGCGGTACTATATGATTGCCCTTGTTGTTTAATATTATTTGGATTAGCTAATTGTTCTAAATCTGCGCGGGCTCCATAATCTATTCCTAAGAAACACATTTGTTGAGTCATTCCAATACTTGGAACAATCATTGGACTAAATCTTCGTTCAGGATCGCCACATAAATCACGAATTTCATCAGGAGTAATTGGACTAGAATCACCTTGATAAAATTCTCCAAGAACTTCATTCATAAATACTCTTTCAGTATTGATTAAATGATTACCTGGCTTTTCTTTTTCAATAGCTTCTCTAGAAAACATTGGCATATAAAGTTGATTAATATGAAACCCAATCATTTCACATTCATTTTCATCTTTGAGAGCTACCCATTTACCACGTTCAGCTGCTTCTAATTTATTTTGCTCACAACCACATTTTGGGCATTTAACAATAAATCCATGAATCCAAATTTTTTCCCAATTATCTGGCTCGCCATCTTTTTGATCTTCAGTTCGTGGAGTATAAAGTGGAAAATATTCTTTACACCCTTCACATCCTAAATGATAATATTGTTGTGAAGATCTTTCCCACATTCTATAATATGATGAATCTTTACGTCTTGGAGTTCCAAAATAAACTTGAACTCCAGCTGCTGGCGGACCATATTTTGCGGTAGTTAAAATTTTAAGAGCATTTCCAATAGCCTGTGTAGTTGTCTTTTGAACTTCATCAAAAAAAATAATGTCGGCCGTCCTACCCATGAGGCGGTCGGCATCAATTCCAGTAGATTCTATCCACAAATGATTTCCGCCTTTAAATTGTTTAAAATGTAAAGAGTCATTTGTTGCAGTTGATTGATCTAATAAATTCTGCATATAAGATTTTGGACGGGTGCCCTTCATTTCAACAGCACCTTCTGGAATCTTGGCTTGAGTAATCATTTGATTAAGCTTAGTTTTAGAATATGCTGCAGCTAATTCTAACTGTGGAAATGCGTGAATTACTCTAATTGGTGGTTTAAAACCATCACCACCAAATAATCCTGATCCCATAAAATACATTTCTAATGCACTGGCCATTGTTGTAGCTCCAACTTGACGGCCTTTAACTAAAATAACTGGTTTAGAATTTGGCTCTAAAGCCTTAATACCAATATACCTATAAATATCCCCAAAAGGTTTATAGCCATTATGTCTTAGTGTAAATGGTGCTCCCTCTAAAGTTAAATACTTCTCTGCAAAAGCAATGGGATCGAACATTCGTAACTGATCTTTAAACCTATTAAATAATTCTTTATTTTCTTCACTCATACTAGTAATAGCTGAATAATAGCATAAATTTGATTGGGCAAGTGCAAAGCACTTAAATTCTAGCAGGCATTAAAGCGCTAAAAGCATCTGTATTTGCAGCATCAATATCAGAATCGGCAGTAGAATGATCTCTTTTTCCAAGACTATTATAGTTTTCATAATTACTTGGATTATTAGCTTTAGCCTTTAAATTAAGATCGGCAATTAATATAATGAGCCTATCATCATTCCAAGCAGCTTCATCTGAAATTTCTTTAGAATACATAGCTTGTAGCTTGTGTACAATAGATGGTATAGACATATTACCACGACTATCATCAATTATATTATTAAGAACTTGTAAAACTTCTGGTTTTTTCTTTATAACTTCAGGAGTCTTATCATTATGTTTTTGTTGAGCAGTTTTCTTAGGACTAGAAGTTTCATTATGTTCAGACAATTTAACATTATCTAAATAACCATTTAAACCACTTCTATTCATCATATCATCTACTGCGGCTTGCACATTAGGATACTTAGATTTAGTATTCATAATAGAATTTATCTGATCAAAAAGGTGCGGGTCTCTTCCTTGAACGCTATTCTTTTGAAGAGAGTTTTCAAATTGTTTCAACCAATGATTGTCATTATTTTCTGAATCAGACTGTCTGCTAATTACAGATTGATTGCGTTGATGTTTAGCCATTTTACCCTCTATAATTTGCAGCCCAATCACCATTATCACTATCAGAAACTTCTAAATCATCATCTGGCATAAATGCTCGGTCTTGACGAATTGGATATCCCATATCAGATAGTAATTGCTGAACTTCAGCTTGTTCACGATCAGTTAAACTAAATTTCTTAACCTGATTAGCATATAAACCCTCTAAATCATGACCAGCGGAAACTGTTCCATTTATACATAAACGAGCAATTCTAGAAATTAATAGTGGTACTGTTACATAAACACCTTTAACTCCAGTAATTTTTTGGGCCTCTTTAACAAAACCATCCTCATCTATCTCGTATTCTGCCTTCTTTTTACGTTTAGATTTTTTAGTTTGTTTAACTTTATCTAGACGAGCTTGTAGTCTTGCAATACCATCATCTAATTCTGCACGAACTTTTTCAATTTTATTTGCATCTAGTTCGCCATCTAAATCAAGTCTCATTGCTTTGGAGATTTCATTATCCAATCTATCCATAAATGCCATAGCACGTTCTAAACCAGAAGAATCATATCCAGAATGCTTTGGAACATCAGATAATCTACCTTGAATCCAAGCTACAAATCCATGTGGCCCATGAGACTCCCAATCCCATTTTTCACCTTTTCCTTTGCCCTTTTTAGCGTCATTTTCGTCGGTGTCATCTTCTTTTGCATCAATTGATTCTTCAACTACCTCTATAATTGGTTCTGGATGTTTAGTTCCAGCAGGAGCACCTGGCAATTCCTCTACAATAATTTCAATTTCAAGAGGTTCACTTACTTCAAGAGACTCGTCTCCAAAAGTTAAGCCATCTTTATGTTCTTCATGACCAGTATTTCCTTCAGGAAAGTGGTGGTGGTGATGAACCTCAGATACCGAATGTGTATCATCACCAAGCAATTGTGATGCTGGGGAACTCGGATCGTTGGCAAACATCTCTTGTGCATATGATTTTAAAGTCATTTAATTACCTCTGAAAGCTTTTCTTTGATTATATGCATTTGTATGCAATGATAATCGTTAGTTTTATATATTCCACTTATCATCATACATTTGCCTACCTTCATCTGAGATGCCATAATATGGATTTTTATTATTAATAGTTTCATTGGCATCATGACCTTCTGGATCTATTCCATCAGGAAGGCCAAATAATCCAACTTCAGATGGATTAAGATATTTTTCTTCTAATTCATCTAAATCAATTTCTTTATCATCAATATAATCTCTACCAAAATCTAATTCTTCTGGCTTTTTACCTTCAAAATCATTTTGAGGCATATTTGGCCCTAATCCAACTAAACCACCATAAGGTTCATTTTCAACTGTAATAGGGTCTGAACTGATTTGATCATCAATTGGAAAATCTATATGATTGATATCTTTTTTATTTATTATAGCGGCTGGACCATGATGTCCTTCTTCTCTAAACTCCTGTATACTATCAACTTTACCATCACTCATCTCTTGATACAGACCTTTACCTAAATCATAATTGCCACCAGCCTCTTTAATAATTTGTTGAAAAATAGCGGCCCTCGCTTTAATTCCGGGATTTTTCTTGGTCTTCTCATTGTTATCAAGAATCCACGAGTCGTCGGCTACATACTTGCCATTTAGGCGCTTCCTGCGGAACTCTAGAAATTCTTTGACGCTCTTGTGCTTCATCAGCTCATGGTAACCCGCACCAGGCCCATATTTACCGGGGACATTGTATAAATCATAATTCCTATAAAATGGTTCCTCAAAACGCGGCTGTACCAAAATAGCAGGATCAGATTTGTATTTTTTCTGTCCAGGTGGAGCTGGCTCATTTACTCCACCACCACCTTGAAAATAAGCCGTTTTATTTTTTGACATTACCTTTTCCTTGAAGGAATTGTTTATAATAAGAGTAGGCTGGCTTTACAATTGGAATATAATTCCATAATCCCATTTTTGTAATAAGATAACTTGCCTTATCACCATCTTTTATAAAAGCTTGTCCTAATTTTTCTGCCATAGATTTTGATGTCGATATATTAATAACTTGTGGATACTTACTAACATAATTTATAATAGATTCATCTATATCAAAATCTAATTTGCAAGCTAAATAAATAGCTCTTACAACTCTATTTCTATTAGAAGTGAGAGTTATTTCTGAAGGAAGGCAAGTTTTTATTTTTCTTTCTTTTATATCCTTAAATCCATTATTTGTAGGATCAGTAATATTTTTTAGGTCTAAAGACATTAATAAAGCATTGCAAGTAAAATCACGAGAATACATTTCTCGTTGCATATCTGTAGGATTTTTAATTCCTAAGTTATTTAATAACTCATTAATATTAGGGGCATTAAAATTAGATGAAAAATCCATTTTTAAACTTCCAATAAAAATAGAGCTATGTCCATCATCCATAATTTTTCTAGTTACATTATATTTTTTACGAAGCTCTTGCGCAAATTCTTGAGATAGATAATCTACCGTATTATTTCCAGTAGTAATATCTAAATCTGCAATATTTTTCAATTGCTTCATATATTTATCGCGAACGGATCCTCCGCATATAAATGGTTGAGAGACCTTTATATTTTCCTGTACATTTTTTAATGTCTGAAGCAGTTCTCGAAGTTTCATTCACCTTCTTTTAGCCCAAAGGTGCGGGAGGTACTGGCCCTCTAGCTGGAGCTGCAACTGGTTGAGGTGGAGGGGCTAATTCACCCATTTCTACTTCTGGAGTTTCTTTGACTGGGGCATTAAACTCAGCTGCCTCTTGCTCTTTCCTCATTTTTTTACGTTGTTTTTCTTTGGCATCTTCTTGTTCAAGATTACCTTTTATTCCAGCAACTTCTGGAGATTCTACTTGAGGACCACCTTCTAAATCAATTTTCTTAGTGGCCATTGATCCACGAAGTTTAGATAAAATATCATCTACACGAGTTGAAATATAATTATTTGAATCTAACGCTTTATTTTGAGCTTCAGATAACTGAGGAAAATATGAAGATAATCCTTTGGCATCTAACATTAAATCTACGAAAGATAATCTTCTTGGCATCTCTCTTACTTTATATATTTTTGCAATATCTTCTAGTTCAGAGACAATGTCTGCAATAGTAACATTAGCTAACATTGCTTGCATTTTAACATCAATGCCTGATGGCTGAGAAGCTTCTGGAATATCTGCCTCAGTAACTTCTAATGGCTCATCTGATTTTGGAGTTTCTAATGGTTCGGTAACTTCTAATGGTTCTTCTGGAAGATCAACTACATTGCCTCTCGCTGGAGTTGGCGTATCAGTAATTGGAATATCTTCTAATGCCGCTGCTGGAGGGCCAGCTTGAGCTTCAACAGTCAATTCATT
>OCZT010007177.1_pt1 | contig 10955 bp, 9 predicted proteins | sample 1539031 | NCBI WGS metagenome assembly OCZT01 (sample SAMEA3539308, study PRJEB22396) | soil metagenome | biome: tundra; feature: field; material: soil | place: USA | collected 2010-05 | depth 0.15 m
AGCTGTCCCTCGCCAAAATAGCAATCTGCCTTGAAATCAGTCAGATGAAGGTACATCGAACCTTGGCGAGGCACAACTGCCAAGTGGGGTCTTAACGGTTAAAGTATGCGCCCTATTTCGCGCCGATGACATTCTGGCGAGGCACAGCCCTCCGCGGTGGAGCAGGATGCGCCTGTGACCGCGCTCGACAATGATTTCTTTTGCGATACAAATGCTGTCAGGGACGCCCCTCTCCTGCCAACAGCCGCGACTATTCGGGATGTCATCTGAAATTCCTTTCAAACTAAGACCGCATGATTACCAAATTGCGTCAGTGGTTGTCTTAGCGATTGGCTTCTTTTGGCTTTGGTGGATAATCAACCCGAAGAGTCAGGGACCGTCCATCGAGAATCCTTTCGGTTCATACGAGTGATTGGAGGAAGCTGAACCGTTGCCTACTACCTGGCTGCCTTGCATTCTTAGAAACTCATGGGAACAAGGTAATCGCGATTTAGCTCAACACCGAATCCAGGCTTATCATCCAGTGTGACGCGTCCGTTGACGGGTAGTGGTTCGCCAATAATGGAATCGAAGATGGGCCGCACTGTTGTCCCTTCCGCGACCGACAGATACTCTGCGAATGGACTGTTCAGGTTCGACTGCACGAAATGATAGTTATAGACACCGGACCCATGCGGAATCACCGGTACGTCATACGGCTTGGCCATCGCGGCGATGCGGCGCACCGCAGTCAGGCCCCCGCACCACTGCATCTCGGGTTGGATCACATCGCATGCGCGTGCAGCCAGGATCGCCGCAAAGGCTTTGTAATCGAACTCCAGGTTTCCGATAGCCACCTGAATAGGATTGATGCGTGTGCGCAACTCGGCGTTCATATGCTCAGCCGAACCGTTTTGTAGAGGGTCTTCAAACCACTTTACGTCGCAATCCCGCACGCGTTCGGCGAGTCGTGATGCAAACTCGATGTCCCACGAGAGATAGCAGTCCACCATCAGTTCCATATCGTTTCCCATGTTTGAGCGACAATCTTCCAGGCACTTCTGCATTTTGAGCAGACCTGCCCGTCCATCGGCTGTGCCCCACGGCGCAGCGATCTTGACACCCAGGAATCCGCTGTCCTTCCAGTGTGAGACAAGATCCGGATGTGTCGTCACGTAACACGGTATGCTCTCTTTTGTCTCTCCACCGAGAAGTCGATAGACAGGCTGCTTGAGCGCCTTTCCCATGAGATCCCAGAGCGCGAGATCGACGCCGCTGATCGCCATCGCCGTCACTCCTCCCAGCCCATAGGGCATGGTGGAGCGGTACATCTGATCCCATATCATCTCGATGTTGAACGGATCCTGGCCGATCAGAAACCGGCTGAAATGCTTTTGGATCACACCGCAGGCGAAAGGGCCCCCGCCGTAGTTGACAGCGCTACCGATAATCCCTTCGTCAGTAAGAATCTCGATCGCATACGGATCCTGACCGGGACCCATCCACGACGATCGAATTCCCGCGTATTTCGGGTAACCCGACATGGGGTTGGCTATCAGCGAGTGGGTTTGCCAACCGCCACCCCAGTATTGCGACTCGCCGAACTCGGCCCCTTTTTCACCACGGTTGCCAGAGTTCACCCGATACAATTTGATTTCCGTAATCTTCATTAAAAGCTCTCCTAACGTGCGTTAAGTTGGCTCAGACGCGGATCGTGCGTCTGAGCCAGGGTCACCTGACCGTGGGTGGCGCTGCCTGGGCTGGTGTTGGACCACGATCCGGGGGGCTCTTCAACTCGGCTTGCCGCCCCTTCAACACGCGGAATTGTGAATCTCAACTCCGAGGCAAAGATAGTCAAAGCAAAGAGCGATGGCAAAGTGAATCGTTTGGCATTCCGGCTTTGCGATATGCGCAATACTTCCTAAGAGTGACCGCGCCGCGTCAATATGCGTCAGCGCAACGCGAGATCAACATCCGTTTGACCAAAAAGATCCTTCGGATAAAACTGATCGACATTCTTTGGAGTCATCAACTGCACAGGTGCATACATGGCGGGGGGAACCGGCCTCTGATGCAGAATGTCGAGCGCGAGTTTAAGCACACTCTCGCCATACCGCTCCGGGAAAAACGCAACCGATCCGGCGAGACGCGTATTGGGGAGCCGCAGTTCCCGTCGAGCCGCCGGAATCGCGCCGAATCCGACCGCGAGGCAAAGCCTGCTGCGGCCGGCTTCTTCGAACGCTCGCAATGCGCCCAGTACTGCAAAATCATTGATGCCAGTCAGCAAAGTTCTTCTCTTCGGTACGGATTGCAAGTACTTGCGAGTGAGTTCGAATGCCCGGACGAACTCTCCGCGGGATTGCAGTTGAGTCGTCAACCAGTTCTCCGGCAACCCTTTCCGTAACACGGCTTGAGTGCTGGAAAGGCGCATGTGTGGCAGGGAACCGGCGATCTCCAAATCGAGCAATAGCACTTCGTCACACTCGCCGTTCCATTCCCGCTGCGCAGCTCGCAAAAGAGCTTTGCCCGCCAACATGCCCACTTTATGGTTATCAACGCCGAAAAATGCAGCTCCGGGTTGCGGAATCTCGAGCGCAATGACTGGGATGTTGGCCTCACTGAAAAGATTGGAGAGTTTAGTGGAGATACGCTCGTAGACTTGGAATTCAATGGCTAGATCGAGATTCTGTTGCACCAGAATCTCTGCGTTCCGCAGCGCAATCTTCAAACTGTATTGGTTGTCTAGCTCAATGAGGTCCACCTGGTGTTCGTTGGCAGCCCAGCGGAGGCCCTAGCCCACCGCACTGGAAAATGAATCATGCCCCTGTGATGCATAGCCAATGCGAAAGCGCTTGCCGCCGAGTATCCGGAGATTGGAAGCATATTTATGGCGTTCTGCTCTGCGCAGAAATCCTTCATCCTCGAGCGTCCGCAACAGCCGAAAGCATATGGTCCTCTCTATCCCGGTCCGCTCCACAATTTCGCTGAGTGTGAGCGCCTGCCGTTCATCGTCGAGCTCACGAAGCAGGGTGCAGGCACGAGAGACGGTTTCAAGTTTGTAGTTAGGTTTTCTGGCGAGAGTACCAGGTTTGCGGGGTGTGAACACGACGCGATTCTAGCACCGGCAACCGGTCTCTAGCCAACCTGAGATCCCAACGAAAAGATTGCGATTTACGCAATTTTGAACGGAAGGGGATTTTGCGGTTGCACCTTACGCGCCTTGCGTTTTGACTGTTCACATTGGGCTGTGCACCCGCTTGTGGGGTGCAGCCGGGAGTCATTTTGAGACTTTTGCTCCAATCCTGCTTTGTTTCCCTACTTTCAAGGGGGCTTCATGCCTGAGCAGATCCAACGAATTAAATGCGGCGTGATCGGAGCGGGATGGTGGGCTACCTATGCCCATATCCCTGCACTCCTCACACATCCTGCAGCCGAACTCGTCGCCATCCAGAAGCGAGATCTCGGTCGCGCGCGGAAGGTTGCGGACGACTTCGGCGTGCCTATGGCATGCGCAACGGTGTCAGAACTGCTGGCGATTGAAGGCCTCCAGGCCGTGGTCGTCAGCAGCAGCCCAAACCTCCATTTCGATCATGCCCGCGCGGCCCTGAATCTGGGCAAGCATGTGCTAGTCGAAAAGCCGATGACTATGACCGCCGCCGAGGCCACGCAACTAGTCCACTTGGCGCAAGAACGAGATGTTCAGTTCCTCATCAGCTGCCCGTGGCATTACACTAGCCATGCGGCCGAAGCCCGGCGATTGGTACGCGACGGCCATCTTGGCAAGATGCGTATGATCAGTGTGCTGATGACCAACCCCATCAGCCATCTGCTTCGTGGAATGAGCAACGAGGTTACTCACGGTACGCCATACATGCAACCCATGACCGGCACCTACAGTGACCCCAGAATCGCCGGCGGCGGACAGATTTATGCTCAGGTATGTCACGTTGCCGCCTATCTCGCCTTTCTTACGGGAGCCCGGCCATCTGAGGTCTTCGCTCGTTTTCACAAGGACGGCGAGGTCGTCGACATCTACGATGTCATCAACCTGGAGATGTCCGACAGTTCACTCGTGTCCATTGCCAGCACGGGTGCGACAAGTCTCAATCGTAGAGACTATGAAATCCGTTTGTACGGAACTGATGGGATGCTGTTTCTTGATCTGTGGGGCGGCCATATGGAGTTCGTACCGATGTCCGGCGAACCAACTCGCTACGCCGATCTTCCAACAGCCGAGATTTATCCGGAGAGGGCGCCTGCATGGAACCTGATTGACTCCATCCTGGATCCGACGCGGAATGTCGCTCCGGCAACGCTTGGCCAGATTGCGATGGAAGTTATCGAGGGTGCCTGCCAGTCGGCCAAGACGGGTAAGAACATCAGCATTCCTTGCGAAGTTTGCGAGACCGTATGAAGAACTTGCTGCTCAGAGGAATCACCTGGAACCACAGCAGGGCCCTTCCGCCCCTGGTGGCCGCTGCACAACGATTCGAGGAGTGTCACCCGAATGTTCGCATTCTCTGGGAGAAGCGCAGTCTGCATGAGTTCGGTCACACAAGCTTGGCTGAACTGGCCCACGCGTTTGATCTCATTGTCGTTGACCATCCCATGATGGGAGAAGCGGAGGATGTGCTCGTCAATCTGCGGCCAATGCTTTCATCGGCCGATTGGGACAACCTTGAAGCCGATTCGACGGGCAAGTCATTCGACAGCTATATCTATGAGGACGCCCTTTACGCCCTTCCCATCGATGCGGCGGCTCCCGCAGCTAGCTGTCGGATGGATCTCCTCGAAGCCGTTGGGCTCCAGGTGCCCACCAATTGGGGGGAACTCCTGGATCTAGCCAGGCGCAAGCTCGCCAGAATGCCTGGCTTCCCTGCTGACCTGTTCCTGAATTTCATGGGAATGTGTGTCTCCCGGGGAAGCCCCGTAGCCGCCGGGGACCGCGAGCTCTTTGATCGTACGATCGCGCTCCAGTGTCTAGAGGAGCTACGCGAACTTGCTTCAACCATGCCCAGCGTGATTTATGACTGGAACCCAATTGCACTGTATGAACAAATGGCCTCAACTGACGAATTCGCTTATTGCCCTTTTGCCTATAGCTATAACAATTACTCGCGTGCGGGTTTTGCGGCGAGACCATTACGCTTTTCGCTTCCCGTAAGCCTGCCGTGCGGTGCGGTAATGCAAACCGTACTAGGGGGCACCGGCCTCGCCATCTCCACATCATGTCGGGCCCCCGAACTGGCACTCGACTACAGCTTGTACGTTGCCGGGACCACCTGCCAAAGTACCTTATACGGCTTATCTGGTGGCCAGCCTGCCCGTCGGAGCGCGTGGCAGAATCCCGTTCTCAACCAATTGACAGATGGCTTTTTCGAACGAACGCTTCCGGGCATAGAAACGGCCTACGTCCGCCCCAGATACCGCGGCTACATAGCTCTCCAGGAACAGGCTGGCATTCCGATCGTGCAGTATCTTCGGGATGGAGGACTTGCTGTGCATGCGCTGGATAAAATCAACTGTCTATTCAGGAATAGCCTAACGCGGAAGGTGCAGCATGCCTGACTTCTCTTGCGCAGATTACACATTTCCGCTGCTCTCTCGAACGCAGTCCCTGCAATTGCTCCGATTGCTTGATTTCAAGTTCGTCGATATTGGGTTGTTTGAGCGGAACGCCTCCTACTTGCCCTCCGAACTAATGTCCACGCCAGGCGATTTCATCCACGGCGTCAAACGTGACCTCGCAAGTGCGCAATTACGCCCCTCCGATCTCTTCCTGCAGATAGGCGCGGAACCAGCGCAGTCGTCCGCGAACGATCCAGATCCCAACGTACGCGCTCGCAATCGCCAGGTGTTCAAACAGGCTCTTGAGCTTTGCACAGCAATTCAGTGTGATCACTTGACGGGCCTCCCCGGGGTGGACCACGGCTATAAAGGGACGGACCTCGCTTTGGCGGTCGAGGAAGCAGTCTGGCGGGTTCGTGTGTGTAATGAGGCTGGTGTTGTGTACTCCATTGAGCCGCATATCGGCTCAATCTGCGCGAGTGTCGACTCCACGCAACATTTCCTCGATCGAGTCGAAGGGCTCACGCTCACCCTCGACTACGGACACTTCGTCTGCGTCGGAGAAGAATCCAGCAAGGTGCATTCCCTGCTTCCATTCGCCTCCCATATTCACGTGCGCGGTGGATCGCCCGGCCGCCTGCAAACCAGCGTCGCTGACAACACCATCGATTTCGAAGGCATGATGTCAGGTCTCTATGGCCAGCACTATGCGGGTAAGTTTGCCTTAGAGTATGTCTGGATCGACTGGCAGGGTTGCAACCTATCGGACAACCTATCGGAGACAATGCTTCTTCGAAGCCGGCTTCGGGAAATCGCTGCAGCGATGAACTGGAGCGCAGGAGAAATGATAGCAAATCCCCCTCCTGATTAATGTCACGGACTCGATAAGGTCGGTTCGGGGGATTCTCAGTCCGCAAGGATCGGCTTCCTTCCCCATCCGATCTGGTGCGTTGACTCAATGTCTTTGTTGCCGGACAAAGGCTTTCACCGTCGCGCACTGCTTGCCTCGGGCATTTCCATAAGGGCGAATCGTGTAGGAGCCCACCTGTGCAGGCACGATGAAGGTCTCCGCAAAGTGCACAACGAATGGTTGAAACGCACCGCCGGGACTTTCTACAACTGCTTCTTCGCCCTCGACAAGGTTCAAGACATTCACGGTCCCCTTTGTCTCATGAGGCACAACCCCGGTGAACCAGTGTCGCCGGGCCTCAATGAATTCCAATTCGTGCAGGCCAGTACGTTCTTCCCGCCAGCCATTGCTTGTCCCCACATCCTCTACCCGGTTGATCAAACACTCTTTCACCCAGGCAGTCGTACGTTTCCATTGGATGTTTTCAACTCCGCGCTGCAAATGGATCGGTCGAGGCCGGCCATCCAGACCCACGCGGCCCCAGTCCCACAGCTTGAAAGTGAAAATATATGGCGTCGCGCTGATTTCAAGTACCACGCTTCCCGCGCCGGAACAATGGACCGTCCCCGCTGGAATCAAGAAATGATCATGTTTCTTCGCCGGCCATCTATTCACATAACGATCCGCATCGAACGCCGAACCGTCGTTCTGCGCAGCGTTTAGGTCGCGCAACATCGAATGCGGATCAATCCCTTCTTTCAACCCAAGGTAGACGCTCGCGCCCTTCTCCGCATCGAGTATGTAATAGCTTTCGTCCTGGGTGTAAGCAAGTCCGAAGCGCTCGCGCACATACCTCGTCAGTGGGTGAACCTGAAGCGATAGGTTGCCACCTCCTACCGTATCGAGTAAGTCGAACCGAATGGGAAATTCAGCACCGAAGCTTTCATGGATAAAGTCGCCAAGCAACTCGTGTGGGTGTGCGAAGACAAGATTGATGGAGGGAATTTCTACGCGCTTATCTCCAAATCCGAGCAGTAGGCTGTTTTCCTCTGGAACGCAATCAAAACACCATGCGTGATTCGGGACATCCGTGGGCAGGTTGAAAGTCTCCTCCATCCAGTGACCTCCCCAGGGACCGGGATCGAAGAAGGGCACTACGCGGAAGGGACGTTGTACCGCAATGCGTAAACCTTCACGCAATGCAGCGCCCGAGATCATCTTTGGCTTGGTTGGGACATTGGTATCGAGCAGAAAATCGATCTTCGGCAATAGGCGCCGTTTCAATCTGTCTGCGGCGCGCCAGTCAAGAAAGAAGGCGCGCTTGTATTTTTGCGATGCCAACTCGCCGGCATTGTCCGCCCCAAAATTGCCAATTTCGCCGCGCCGCTGCCGCTGCTGAATCTCCCACCGCGCCAGATCAGCATAGACGAGGACATGGTCAGGCGGAGCAATCAGAGTGGCGCCAGCACCGATAATCAGCGCAGTCCGACCCTCCGCTCCTTCAAGCTTCAGCCGGGCATACCGCAACTTCTCCGGATCGAAAAAGTCTTCAATTTCGAATCCATTCATGACGCCGAAAACGGGATCATCGGTCAGGATTGGAGCTACACGCCGCTCCAGTTCTGCGGACGGCAACAGCAGGTCCTCGGTTGAAATCACAAGGGAGGGTTTGAGCAAGACCGTGAGCCAATGGGACACGTCCTCCACAAAGACGCCTGGATAGCACTCAACGCACAGGGCACGCCGCTGGCTGCCGAAAGACTCGCACAGCGCATTCCCAATGGCTTCCCAACCGCATAAGCATTCGTCGGCTTGCGCGACTTCGACGTAGGGATGCTTATCGTACATCGGGTAGGCTCGAGGAATACTCTTCCTTGAAGAGGGGCACCGCGCCCATGATGCCCGCATTGTTGCCTAGCTCAGCGCACTTTACCTGCACCTTGCCCCATGGTGTCCATGCATAGCGCGCGACGTATTCCTGAATGGATGGAAGAATGCTCGAGGCACTCTTCATCACGCCGCCGCCATAGACCAAAATCTCTGGGTCGTACGCATGGATGAGCGCGACCGCATTTGCAGACCACACACGCAAACAATGCTCACGCACTTCCAGAGCAACGGTGTCACCGGCTGCGGCCTGCTCAAATAGTCTCTTGAAGTTAATCTCGCCCTCATTCAACGTGCTGCTCTCGAATCCGGGCCAGTCCTTCACAACGATGGGGAGAGCCCATCCTGAAGCTTCAGATTCGGCACAGCCGAGAGCGCCGCAGGTGCACGTACGCCCGTCCAGCCTGACAGAAAGATGACCACCGAGACAGCCCGCCTGGAAGTGACGCCCACGCAACAAATGGCCGCCAATCATGGCAGCCCCCCCAATGCCTGTACCCAGGGTGATCATGACAACGTCATCGATTCCGCGCGCAGCTCCCGCGAAGTGCTCCCCAAGCAATGCCATGCGAGCGTCGTTCTCCACACGAAGCGGCAGGCCCAACTCTATGTCTGCCCAGTGCGGCAGATCAAGCGTCGTAGCATCAGAAAATTTGCCGTTCGTCGACAGAATTCGTCCAGCACTTCTGTCCACCAGGCCGCAGAAGGTCATTGCAATACCCGCTAGATCGCGGTTTGCGACGGCCGCTCGTGAACAAACGCCGCGCAACGCGGTCACAATTTCCGGCATCAATGGCTGCAACCCACCGGCGGCGCGGTAATCGAGGACAATCGAATCGACGCATGTCTGGTCTTCTACCAAAGCACAGGTCGCGTGAGTGCCACCCAGATCGACAGCAAGGACTTTCATAGAACTACTTCCTTTGGGTGAATCCCGATTTCCAGCGCAGGCCGAGGCGTGCTATGGAGCGCGGAAACCGCGCTGGCGTGTCTCTGTGCGCGTGACAGAGTCACTACCGCCATTACGAGAAGAAGCACGCCAACCATCTGAAGGGCGATAGGTCTCGTCCCTGAATGCTTCCACTCCCCCGTGAACATTCCTAAAATGCCGGCGGTGACCACGATCAATGACATAAAAACAGGCCAGCCAACAACGACGCCGAGTTCGCCAAGCCGCGTAGTTGCGACTCCATATAAGGCGGTGCTGAAAAACCAAAGAATCGCCATGACCACTGCCAGCGCAAGATATGCAGGAGTTTTCTGGCTTCGAAAGTTTTCCCAACTACGCTGTCGGCTAAGCAAGTAAACGCAATACGCTACATTCGGTATCGCACCTGCCAGAAGCAGCGGTAACCAAACCGCATTCACCACCTGCTGCGCCCCTGCACCATGCGCAGCTGCGCTACGCATAAGCGGTTCTCCAAACGCTACACCAAAGTTCATAGACGCTGCGCACAGTCCGCTGCACAAAGCCATTGCCAGACCCACACCAAATGACTTACGTTTCTTCTCTCCGCCGTCTTGCGCCTTTTCGCGCATTCGACCTGCGACAGCACACACAAATACGCCTGCCAGTACCAGGACAATTCCCGGGATAATCGGCCCTGCCATGGAAAATCCCCCCGAGACATGTTGCAGCCGCAGGAGCGGAATCAGGCTTCCAACTGCGGCAGATACACCCAATACGATGGAAAATGTGAGCCCGATTCCAATCGCGTCAATCGAGAGGCCAAACAAGACCTGGGCCAAACCCCATCCTGCGCCGCATAGCATCACCACGGCAATCGCGCCCGCTCCAGCATCTCGATATACCGCACCAAGCGAGGGAATAGACACGATGGCTGTAGCGACGGGTAGCAACACCAGCGCGAAAAGCGTCCATGCGAGCCAGATATTTTCCCAGGCCCATCGCCGCGCGAACTTCATGGGGAGGGCGAACGTCGCGTTGGCTATTCCAGCCACCGTCACCAATATCAGCCCGGATGCGGTACCCGTCACTTAGTTCCTCTTCTCTGTAGCGCGACTAGAAATACGTATGGTCAACTCAAGGCAACAAACACTCAAACACTATCCGCGCGCACGGTAACCAAGTCCCAGCCTGCGACGGTGATTTCGCCATCCAGCGCCTTAAGCGGCTTCTCGCTGAGATCGCTGAGCCAAACCTGGGGTGCCTTTGGCGCGGACCAGCGCAGTTTTGCCTTCCGCTGCTCTCCCGACGCGCCAAAGAGCCTGAGAATCCAGGCGTGGCCGTCGTCGCTGGGCTTGAGCGCCAAGGCAAGTACATCCGGCGGTTCAATCTGCAATAGAGGCTGGGATGGAGGATTGGCGCTCGCAACCGAAGGCATAAGCGGCTGCGACAAACCGATCGCAAGCCGGCTGGCCGCCGCCGGATCGTATCCGCCATGCGCGCGCAGCGCATATCGGAACTCCACGACCCCCTCCTGATATGCGCGATAGTTTGTTCCCCAGAAGGTATTCATTACCCAGGAATAGAACTTTTGCGTCGGTGCAATGTGTTCCCTCCAGAGCAGGGCGTTGTGCTGTGATCCTGGCATTGTCGCGCTGATTTCTCCCACTTCAACCAGGGGCGCGTCGAGAGTTACCCAGGTAACACCCTGCCGCTCATTCGCGACATCGATCCATCGCCCGACCGGAAGCCAGTTCTTGCTCG
>OCZT010007178.1_pt1 | contig 10954 bp, 12 predicted proteins | sample 1539031 | NCBI WGS metagenome assembly OCZT01 (sample SAMEA3539308, study PRJEB22396) | soil metagenome | biome: tundra; feature: field; material: soil | place: USA | collected 2010-05 | depth 0.15 m
ATGCTCTGAACCGCTACAAATGGGGTAATCTAGAGAGATGCAGTCCAAGCAGGTTTCTTCGTGAAATTGATCAGAAATTTCTTAACTATCCCCAGACAGGGGGAAAACCTTTTCAGAACAATAATCACTCCGCAATCAAACCAGCATCTTTTCGTGAGGAACCTAATTCTTATACAAAGGATGAAAGGTTTAAAAAGATCAGTAAATCAGGCGCTTCATCCAACGTTCCATTTACCGGAAGTGATTCCTCCCTGTTTGCCGAAGGCGATACAATAGTACATGAGAGATTTGGCAAAGGAATAATTATATCCATTGAAGGACAACCTCCAAACACTACCGCAACAGTCAATTTCGAAAAAGACGGAAGCAAAAAGCTGCTTTTGAGATTTGCAAAACTCCAAAACTATAAATTATAAGGTATTTTCAATAGAGATCCTTAAACCACAAAGGGCACAAAGTATCCATAAAGCACACAAAGTCAAAACAATATCGTTAAATTCTTTGCGACCTTGGGTTCTAGATCTTTGTGGTCAATGGATTCTGCTTTTTACTTCTTACCAGTCTGGCCAAAATTCATTTTCATAAATGTTATGCCTGCGGTAGAAATTGAATGACTGAACTTATCATTGATCTCTTTTGTCTCCATTTTCATTGTTGGCTTATTGTCTTTATCGAATCCTTCCATAGCCAGCATCATGGCGCCCTCGAATCCCGGATAGTTGTAATAAGTTGGCATTCCTGACTTTCCCCAGTATTTTTTATCAGCCTTAATCCTGACATCTTTGGTCATCCAGACATTGGAATAGCCTTTTTGGTCGGCGTCAGCTATTTTATACTCATCACACTTGTATCCGGCGATAACACGGGAATTTCCGGTTTTTGTTATTGTAGCTTTTTCAGGATTGGCAACTTTCTGGTTTTTAGTCTGAGCAACCATTGCTGAATCAGAAGGCAGGGTGGATATAATACCTGTTTTAGAATCCTTATTCTCAATAAGCATCATGAAACACCGGTTATCATTGTCAAACAGGAATACTGTAGGTACAGTTTTGTTGTCATCCTGCTTTTGGTCGACGGGAAGCATCTCAATTCCGGCATTAAGAGTATTGCCATTGTAATAAGTGTAATAGTCCGCCTTTATAACATCTTTTTTATCATAAGTCTCCATCTGCATATATATCCTGCCTGTAAATTTATATTCATCATCATACTTGATGTCGATTTTCCCGCCAAACAATCCACGGCCCGTTGCCTTAGTGCCTCCTTCACTCTGAGCTGAAGTAGTGTCTGATTGCTTCTGACTTGACTGTTGTTTTGCTTTGGCCTCATCCTTGTCACTTTTATCGACTGCCGAGTCAACTTTATGTTCAAGTTTCCTGTCAATTGCCCTTCTTAAAAGCCATGCCTGGGCATTTGATGTCGCAGACAACATTATCGACATTACAATTAGCATAATAAATGACTTCGTTTTCATATTATGTAGTTTTAATAAGTTAGACAATAAAGTTACTAAACAGAAACAAATATTGCATAAGTTAAGTTTAAAAATAATGAACAAATTAGATTAACTTACCTGTTATTCACCAGATTTTGCGATGTTTATATGACTTTCTGAATCCGGGTTTACAGCGATTTATATCAACTAATGCTAAATGTTCTCCGTTGTTTAGATAAATAAGAGGTTACATTTTAATGCAACCTCATAAAGTTCATTCAGAAATTGAGCAATGAGATCCAGCTATGCAGCAACAGCTTCAGCAGTTTTCTCTTTCTCCCTCAGAACCGATTCATACAAAGAAGCAAAGGAGCTTTCTATCCACATTAATGCCGGGAAAATTCCAACTAATAATAAGCAAAGTCCAAAGATTATAATGAAGATTGATACAAAACCCATGAAAAAGATCTGCCATCCATGCCCCCTGGTGAGTTTCCAGCTTAATTCCACAGCTTCAATAGGATCGAGTTTTTTGTCCATTATAATATAGGATACAAAAGCAAGCCGGCATCCTATTATAATTCCAGGAATAATGAGTGCAAATAACCCAAGAACTACCAGTGCAAAAACCAGCAGGTTTGCAAGAATAATATGAAGATAGTTCTCCATAAATCCTTTAATCAGGTATTCGAAATCAGGTTTTATTTTTCTTACTGCCTGAACAAAAATTATACTGCCACCATACTCAAATACCGGTTTTACCAGAAAAGAATACAACATTGCCAGCAATCCGAAGAATACCGCAAAAATTCCCAAGGCACCCAGAGCGGGCAAATAATTCATACCATGTTCAAAATGATGGCCCAGACTCCACAGAAAATTATGCAGATCGGACATATCAAACTTAAAATTGAACATTTTTAAAGGTGACGTCACAATAACAAGGATAAGTACTACCAGAAATAATCTCAGGAAATTATCTGACATAACTCTCCATCCTGTACCAAAGCTGTTCCCAAAACCTGGTACTAATTTGTATTCATTACTTGTTTCCATTTTTACTTAAATTAAATATTATGAACCACCGAACATTTATGAAGCAAATTTAGGGTAACTCTTTTTCATGGACTTAATACCATAGTAGTGAATTTATTTTTTCCTACTTTCGTATGCAATACAATACTATGGTAGTGTCTATTTTTGAACTTCGTGTTTAAATGAATTAATATAACATTTATTAAATGTTGCAGTACCTGGGTTATTTAGTCTTTATGTTATCAGTTGCCCTGGCTTCAGGAGGAGTGGTATTAACTTCAAGAATAAGGAACAAATACCATCTGGAAATTTTCTCAACCCTGCTCTATTTCCAGGTTTTTATTTTTACGTTTGGATTTTACGGGATATGGGGTCAGGTGGTAATCAAAGCATTTCTCTCAACATACATTTCAGCTGAACTCCTTTCGCGGTTCTCTGATATTTCTATTCTTCTCGGATTGCCATTCCTTGTTTTCGCCTGGCTTATGTTAATACAATTTTCACTTGGAATATCAGGAAGAAAGAGTAATAACTGGTTTATCTTAATATTCCTTCTCGTTAATTTCACAATAATTGTTGTGGTAGGGTATTTCGTAGCAAAAACAACAGGACTGAAACCTGTTTCACTTATCAGATATTATTTCATATCAATGCACTTCCTCTATTCATTGATTTCATCACTATTGATAATATTCAACAGAAAAAGAGGGGCAATAATTCATAATTACGACAGCAGGAGAATCGGACCTGGAATATTCCTGGTCATGATTTTACAATGTCTGCCACTAATATTTTATAGAACACAGCCATATATTGCTCTTATTTTCACTATTGCTTTCTTTGCGGGCAACACTTTTCTTCCAATTTATTTTAATTATGGTACTTTGTTTACCGTATTCACATCTGGCCCTGAAAAGGATATTTCATTTGAAGAATTCTGTAAAAAATTTGAAGTATCACCCCGGGAGACTGACATAATAAGAGAAATTTGCAACGGTTTAAGCAACAAGGAAATATCTGAAAAATTATTTATAAGCCTGCAGACAGTAAAAGATCATACTCACCGTATTTATATTAAAACCAACGTAAAGAGCCGCGTTCAGCTAATCTATCTTGTAAAGGAGCTCAAAATTATATAAAAGATGTTCCGTAACAAGCTAGACGATTCGACCTTTTTTGTCAAATATTCGATAAAATATTTGGAGAATTAATTTATATGCTTTAGTTTTGTCATTCTTATTCCCGATATAAAATTAAAAGAATGTTAGTACAACACGAAGAGGCAAGATTGAAGATAATTGAAATTTCACGTAAAATCTTCACTCATTTTGGTTTTAAGAAGACCACAATGGAGGAAATTGCCCTCGCGACAAGGAAAGGAAAATCTTCCATATACTATTATTTCAACAGTAAAGAAGATATATTCAAAGCTGTTGTCGAAAAAGAAGCAGAAGAACTTAAAGCAGAACTTTACAAAAAGATTGAGGGTGTTGATGATCCGATCGAACGGTTAAAAATCTATATAACTGTGAGAATGCGAAAACTTAATAAGCTTACTAATTTTTATACTGCCATCAAGAGCGATTACCTGAGTCATTTTGAATTTATTGAACAGTTAAGGAAGAGTTATGATCTTGATGAAGTAAGGGTAGTTTCAGGAATTATTCAGGAAGGAATTGAAAAGGGGAAGTTTTCAGTTGATGATCCTCATCTAAGCGCAGTCGCTATCGTAACTGCCATGAAAGGTTTGGAGGTTCCTCTATTTATCAGCAAGGAGCATGGAAACTTTGAAGCCAGGCTTAATAACCTTATCAATTTTCTTTTTTACGGAATAGTTAAAAGATAATTTTTTTGACCCATATTCGACCATAATACGTTTTTAGTCCAATAGTAATATTGTCAAAAGGTCAAATTGAAAAAATAGAATTACTGGTTTCAATTCATCAACAGCCTAAAATGGTGAACACGCAGCAAAGATCAAGCCATAAGCTCCGATGTAATGTAAGTGAAACAATAGAGATATGAGACAACAACAAATCAGAATTTATTATAAATATGATTAGAAATAGCAATAAGGAAAATTCCGCCAGTACTTGTAAAACACTCATTATTTGCAGGGGAAACGGACAATTACTTCCTTGATTAACATTACCTTAATTTGAAAAAATACAAAAATGAAAACAAAGATTTTTTTTATTGCAGCTATGACAGCAATGCTGTTAACCTGCCAGACTATGCAGGCTCAGCTTAAATACGGGGTACATGCAGCAGGGAACCTTGAAACACAGGCAGCTTTAGGACAACTCTGGAATAACGTTGATCTTTATCAGGGATTCCTTGTTGGCGGATTCCTGGAATATAATGCCGGGAATAAACTATCATTCCAGACCGAACTTAATTACCAGAAGAAGGGTGCAAAGATCACTTTAACTGCAGACGGAATAGAATCGGTTGAAAGGAAAGAATTTAATTATGTCTCCGTTCCGCTTCTTATCAAAGCTAAGATCCACGATCCTGGACTCAGCGACAATTGCGATCTTTCATTTTTTACGGGTCCGTACATCGGATTTCTCACTTCTGCAAGTTCAAATATAAAAACAGGTAAGATTACTACATCCGTTGACATGGACAATCTGGCAGAAAAGACTGATTGGGGAATCGTTTTCGGAGGCGGAGTATCTTATAAGCTGGCAAATGGAGGAGCTATTATTGTGGAGCTCAGATATGAGATGGGGCTCAGTAAGGTTAATAAACAGGATCCTGATCTCCGGAACAAAGGAATGGGACTGACAATTGGATATCGTTTCTGAAATTCATCAGGTTTTAGTTTGAAAAGCCGTTTGCCTGAGGGCAACGGCTTTTTTATGAGTATTTCTGGTAAACAATCACCCTCCCATCCTTAAATTCGAGTGAGAAGCTGTCTCCCATGGCTTCATTTAGTGTCGCATGCCACCAGCTAGTTATTCGTGTCCTGTTGAGCGGATACCTCAATCCGAATGAAGTGACTTCTGTCTCAGGATTCAGGGAAAAAATCGAAACCTGCTGGCCGGAGAAGCATGATATACCAGAACTTTTCAGTAACGGTCGAAAAATTCCGGTATCGGTGACCATAATAACATTTACGTATTTTATATAATCTGCAAGCAGGGAGATGTTTCCAAGTGTATGATCTTCCCGTTTGCCGGTGGCTCCGATAATAACAATGTCTTTATAACCCATATCACTGCACCACGAGACAGCCTTTGTCAAATCATTGGTCTCCTGATTTTCATCAAGATAGATACGATCCGCAAACCTGTTCAGAAAATCATCATCGAGTGAATCCATATCTCCAACGATGGCGTCAGGTATCATTCCGGTAAGAACAAGGTTTTGTGCGCTACCGTCACAACAGACTATTCTTCCTGCGTTCTTCAGATATCCAAGAGGGGTTTCATGCTGAGGGAAGGTTCCGTCAGCAATTATAACTGTGTATTCTCCAGATTGAATATCATTCATTGTTTCAGTTATTTATTTAATTCGTACAGTCTCTTATAATTCTCTGTGTTTTTGACTCTCCCCTACCCCTCTATTTTACCTCACCCTTTATCCCTCTCCTTAAGGAGAGGGACTTCCCCCTTCTCTTTCAGGAGAAGGGGCGGGGGATGAGGTCATAACTCATCGAGTTGCAGGGGGATGAGGTATTGTTCTTTTCCAGGCAGCTAGTCCTGCAAACGACATGATTCCATAAACAATATACAGAACAAATGTCGGAAAAAGCCCGCGTGTCAAAAATAAAACAGCTGATACAAAATTTACAACAATCCATAAGTACCAGTGTTCATAAATTTTTCGGGCCAGCATCCAGGTTGCAACAATTGATAATGATGTAATAAATGAATCCCTTACCGGCACAGGAGAGTCAGTCAGCCGGGTCAGAACAAACCACATTAATGTATACAACATAACAAATACCACAGCCAGAACAACACCTGTTTTTAATTTTAATCGTGTTACCTGCAATTCCGTTTTCTCCTCATCTCCTCTACTCCCCATCCCTTCTTCATGCCCCGAACTCTGAGCTCTTTGCCCTGTGCCCTTTGCCCACCAATACCATCCCAGAACACTTATAACAAGATAATAACCCTGCAGACTCATGTCCGCATAAAACTTGCTGGTAAAAAAGACCCAGATATATACAGCGGATGTTATTATCCCTACAGGCCATAACCATATTGTTTGCCTTATTTCAAGAAAGACATATATTATCCCTGTAACTGCACCGAATACTTCTATGAAATTATAAGTTATCCAGTTATAAATTACCATTATACGAGTTTTATTATTAAAACTTTAATCCCAGTTTAAACATATAATTAATTCCTGCCTGCGGGAAATACCCATCCGTAGTTTGCAGAGTTCCTCCTTCAATATATTTGTAAACCCATGCATTTGTTTCATACATTTCATTAAAGAGATTATTTACAACAAACTGACATGAAAGTTCTTTAAAAATTTTATTTTTAATTATATATAGGAATGATAAATTCTGAACCAGATACGCATTAAGCCTTCTGTCGGTGTTTTGTGTATTGTCGATGTATTGTTTTCCGACATATTTGGTATTCAGGCTCAGGTGTAAATTTTTAAACGGATTGTAATCTATAACTGAACTGGCAATTATTGACGGAGAGAAAGAAATTGTCCTGTTTGTCAGGGTCTGTTTGTCCTGTAGCGAAGTATCCCAGTTATCTGTAAGGTCTATAAATACAGGTATTATATTTCTGCTGATGGTCAGATTTTCATACCAGTTTAATTTTGGAATAATCTGAATGGCGGTTTCAATCTCAATTCCCTGCCTGTAGCTTTTTGGCACATTTGTTAATATTGTAGCTCCAACACTATTTATTTCTCCGGTCAATATCAGCTGATTGAGATAATACATATAGTACAGATTCCCCTTAAGCATAAACCTTGAGGTATGATATTCATATCCGGCTTCATAATCGAATAATTTTTCGGGAACTGGAGTCTTTCCGGGATCCGCATCTACAAAATCATCCCTGTTGGGTTCTCTTTGAGAAACTCCGAATGAAGCATAAATCTTTTGTTTCTCATTTATGTTGTAGACCAGTCCTGTTTTGGGATTAAAAAAGTCATAGTTATGAGTCTGTGTCACATTCTTAAGATTTTCGTCAAACCCACCAATTGAGTAATTAATATTCCTCAATTGTAAATCGGCGTAAAGATTTAATTTGTTGGTAAGGGAATAGTTTATCTTTAAAAAAGTGTTGAAATCTTTTTTATCTCCTGTCCCCTGGTACCACCTGTAGCTTTCGTTGTTAAAAGTTACGATTTTTGCCCAGACAATATCTCCAAAGTGATTACCGGTATACTGGTTCCAGCTACCTCCTATTACAGAGCTGATCTTGTTTTTTCTGTAATTCAATGAATATGTAAAACCATAAAAATCATTACGCAGCCATCTCTGTATTACAAAATCTGAGTTCGTTATTGTATCAGACTTAATAATTGCAACCGGCAAATTAAAAGAACTGAATTTAGAGTTTTGAACCAGATTCTCATAGTATCCCTGGCCATGTGTATAATGCAATGCTGCGTTTGCGCTCAGACTGCTGTTTATTTCTCTTGAGTAATGAAGCTGATAATTATCCTGCCAGTAATTATCCGTTTCATTTTTATAGTTATGGGAATTGTAAGTTCTGTGAGTTTTAAGAGAATCTTTGGGAACTCCGTCCCACGCCTGATATGTATGTTCAACACCTGAAAATATTATTAGTTTCAAAATAGATTTTTCCCCGTACATCGTCCCTGAGACATAGAATGATTTCAGGTCGCTGAAAGCTCTGTCGATATATCCGTCGGACCATATTTTTGATAAACGTGCATCGATAGCAAACTTTTTATCAATTAACCCTGTGCCAAAATTAATGGTGTTTTTTGAAGTATTAAACGATCCGTATGAGGAATTAACTTCTGCATAAGGTTCACGATTCAGGAGAGTTGTCTGGAAATTTATTGTTGCACCAAATGCTCCTGCTCCGTTTGTTGAGGTCCCAACTCCCCGTTGAATCTGAATATTATCAGTCGATGATGCGAGATCAGGCAAGTCGACCCACCAGACCCCGTGTGATTCTGCGTCGTTAACAGGGACCCCGTCGATTGTGACATTGATGCGTTTCACATCCGTTCCCCTGATATTTATATACGTATACCCTACTCCGGTTCCGGCATCTGAGGAAACAACAAGAGATGGGGTATACCCTAAAAGATATGGGACATCCTGTGCTGTATTAATTTTTGAAATATCTTCCCTGGTAACAGTTGTATACGTCATTGGAGTCTCTTCTCCTGCCCGCGTGGCATTTACAAAAACTGCTTCTGTCATAACTGTCTTTGATGCAAGTACTATATTCAGAACCGTATCCCTGCTTACTCTGAACTGACAAACCTTTGACTCGTATCCGATAAAAGAGAAATGAAGCACATATAAACCATCGTTGCGGACAGACATGGAGTAATTCCCATCCTGATCAGAATGGACTCCCAGTAAAGTGTTTTCAACTGTTATGCCTGCTCCCGCCAGAGGAGATCCGCCGGTATCAGTAATCTTGCCTTTTATCATTGAATTATTATCCTGAAATACTTCCGCCTTAGAAATCAATTGCAATCCGGCAAGAACAATTAAACAAATCAGTTTTCTCATAGTCCTGTTAATTAATCCATCTGTAAGATCAATAAAATGAGGCGACTAAGTAAAGCTGATTTGATAAATACTCTCTGTTCCCTCCGCCGGCATTATCCGGATCAGGTTTAAGGGTATGATCTCAGCCCGTTGTTTTAAGGCACCCCATTTGATGATAGCTCAAAGGTAAGATCTTTTAGCTGATTTATCAATTTTTTGTTAAATTAGCATTCAAATCCCTGAGATGAAATGAAAAACCTACTCGATAAACTTAATTACAAAGGACAGAAAAGGATATCAGTTATAAACGCAGAAGAACACTTTATAGATTCAATTTCTACAGAACTTAGAGACGTAATTATTGATCGGAAAATCGATCCCCGCTATCCGTATCAGTTCATAATTATTTTTGTAAAAACCATTTCGGAAATTGAGATGCTGACACCTATGACTCTCCATAATCTCATGGATGATGGTGTGCTCTGGTTCTGCTATCCGAAAAAAACCTCGAAAAAGTATAGTTCTGATATTGATCGCGACCATGGATGGAAAGTGCTTAATGATTCAGGTCTTTACGGTATACGTATGGTTGCTATAGATAAAGATTGGTCCTCAATGAGATTCAGAAATAAAAAATATATCAAATCAACTTCTAACCGGTTTACAAAATAGATTGTTCATTATGAAGAGGTAGATTAGGTGAAAAGGGAAACAGGAAAAATATTTTACTATGAAATCCTCTCCCTGAAGGGGTTATGTGTGTTAAATGATAAAAATAACTAATATTGATACTCCTCTTGGAGAGATGGTTGCCGGGGCAACTGATGAGGGTGTCTGTCTGCTGGAGTTTAACGACAGGAGAATGTTGCCGACTGAATATAAAGATCTTACAAGGCTCTTAAAAACGACTTATGAAGACGGCGAAAACAAACATCTGAAAACTCTCAGGAAACAGCTTAAAGAATATTTCAAGGGCACGAGAAAGGAATTCTCAGTTCCTCTTGTCACACCGGGAACAGAATTTCAGAGATCAGTCTGGAAGGAATTACAGAATATTCAGTTTGGTACAACAAGGTCATACCAGGAACAGGCATTGGCCCTCAACAGGGGAGATTCAGTGCGTGCCGTCGCTAATGCCAACGGTATGAACAGGATTTCTATCATAATTCCCTGTCACAGAGTCATTGGCTCTGACGGTCGTCTCACCGGTTATGGCGGAGGACTAAAAAGGAAGAGATGGCTGCTCGATCATGAAAAAAAATATTCCGGGAAAGCTATTGACCTCTTATTATTCTGATAATTTATTTTACTCAGTCATATAACTAAATCTGCTATAAAATGAAAACTGTCATTTCTCATAGGAATATCATTTTCCTGACTTTCCTGTCTTTGATATTGGTGCTTTCCGGATGTGCTAATAATGAAGCTGTTAAACAGTGCCTTACAGGGCATACTTATGGTTTTATAGGGGGGCTCTGGCATGGGTTTATTGCTCCTTTCGATTTTATAGGCATGCTGTTTAATGATAAAATAACTATGTATGCACAGAACAATAACGGAGGCTTATATGCCCTGGGATTTCTTCTGGGCAGTGGCGGGTGGGGTTTCTTTGGAAGCAAGGGAGCAAACAAAGTAAGGTCAAGCCGTGTTCATTTTCAAAATCAGAAATTCGATAATGCCGAGATAGTGGAATAACATGCCTCCCCCGGCTTCCTGGGGGCGGGAGACAGGAGGGGGTGAGGCAAAAAAATAAAAGAGGATAAGCATCATAATAAATTATACTCAAAACCAATTAACCA
>OCZT010007179.1_pt1 | contig 10952 bp, 6 predicted proteins | sample 1539031 | NCBI WGS metagenome assembly OCZT01 (sample SAMEA3539308, study PRJEB22396) | soil metagenome | biome: tundra; feature: field; material: soil | place: USA | collected 2010-05 | depth 0.15 m
CGGCGTCCGGCTCGGCGTCCGGCCCGGCGTCGCGCGGGCGAACCGCGAGGGCCATCTCGCAGAGATCACCGGGCGCATCGCTGAGTTTCCAGCGGCGATTTCCGTGGAGTGCGCCGCAAACGATCTCGGACTCACCGCGCGTTTCCACGACGGCGATGAATCCCGGTCGCGCGGCGCGCACGTGCGCGACCAGCGGGCCGCGTACCTCCGTGTTGACGTGCTCGGCGTCTTGTACGTCGTGACGTACGTTTACGCGTACGTCTTTGAGTGCATCGCGATCATGGCGCTTTTTGGAGGGCTCATCACGGGGCTCATCACGGGGCTCATCGCCGCGCCATGAGTGCACGAGCGCGCGCAGTTGCTCGGTCGCTCGCGGCGCACGCGCGGCCTCGACTTGCTCGGCGTGCTTTCGCGTCAGGCGGCGCTCGAGTGCGAGCAGCCGCTCGGCAGCGGCAGGTGGCGCAATGCCGTGCACGTGCACGCACGCGTGGGGTGAGCCCATGCGGGCCGCGCGTCCCACGCGCTGGTCGAGGCCCGCCGGCGTCCACGGCACGTCGAGATGGACGATGACCGACGCGCCCTGCAGGTTGACGCCTTCGCTCAGCAGATCCGTGGTGATCACGAGCGAGATGTCGTCGCGCGCACGGGCAGCTCGCACGTCCTCGCGGCTGCCCGCGCCCGCGCCTTGGTCTTCGCTCGCGAGCGCATCGATCACGTCCGCTCGCGGCCGTGATCCGCCCGCCGTGCGCGCGCCACGCGCCGTGAGCAGCGCGACGCCGCGCTCGCGCGACAGCGCACGATACAGTGCCTCCGCGGTCGCGGCGTGCGCGGTGAACGCGACGATTCGCGAGCCCGCGAACCTGCGGCGCAGGTCGAGCAGCAGTTGCGCCCGCGCGCGCGAATCGCGGCTCACGGACGCACGGATGCGCGCCCGCAGCGCGCGGACGGCGTCGAGATGGGCCTCGAGCACCACGCGCAGGCGTGCGGCATCGGGAGTCTCGTGCAGCGCGAGCATGGGAAATGCGAGCTGGACCGCATCGTCGCCCACGACCCATGCGCGCAGTTCGTCGCGCGTCGGCACGCGTCCCTCGTCGAGCAGCGCCGCGAGCGCCGCGCCGTGCTGCAATCGCCGCCTCAAGGCGGCGTCGAACGCAGCGAGGCTCGACGCCCAGCAGCGCGCGAGCGTCATGGCGAGCAGGGCCGTTGCCTGACGGCCATCGAGGGCGGGAAGGGGCGGCGGAAGGGCCGCGATCATCGCGCCCAGGTGCGGAATCGAGCGCACGCGATGCCAGTGCGGGCCGTCGATCGCCGGTCGCAGCGACGCATCGCCGCCACGCCGCACGATGCAGCGCGAGCGAGTCGCATCGTCGAGCACGTATGCACGCGGGCCCATGAACAGCGCGAGCAGCGCGGCCAGCTCGGCGCGCCGGTTGCGCACCGGCGTGGCGGTGAGCAGCAGCACGCGACGATACGACATGAGCCGGGCAAGCCGTGCGTATCGCGCCGTCGCGGGATTGCATGCGTGATGCGCCTCGTCGACGATCACCAGCCCGCCTTTCGCGCCCATGTGTGACTCGATGTTTGCGTCGCGCCGGCTCAGCGTCTCGAGCGAAACGAAAGGACTCTCCACGCCGGCCGCTGCCGCGGCGCGGCGCCACATCGTCCGCAATCCCGCTGGGGCGACGATGATCGTGTCTGGAAACTCCCGCGCGAGCGCGAGCGCCACGAACGTCTTGCCGAGTCCGGGCTCGTCGGCGAGCAGCGCGCCGCCCACTCTCGCGATGCTGGCGCGGACGCGGCGCAGCGCGTCGCGCTGGTGCGCGCGCAGCGTGACCGTGCCGAACGTGACGGCATTCTGGTCCATGTCGTCCGCGTCGCCGAGCACGGCGCGCGCAATCGTGTCGAGCACGACGGTCAGCGCAGGCACCAGGTGAGCAGCGGCTCCATGTCCACGGACCGCACGCGATACGCGCGGATGGCTGCGTCGGTGAGCATCGCGGCGTCGGGTACCTCGCCGTCGAGCGCCTCGCGCGCAAGCGGTGCGAGAATCGATACCGCACGCGGCCACTCCGTGGGAATCGGGAGCCGCGCGAGCGTCCAGCCGAGATAGCGGTGATATCCGCCGCGGGCGGGTTCGGCGATCGCCGCGAGCCACGCAGCAGCCAGCGGCGAGTTCAGGAGCGCGGCCAGCGCGTATGCATCGTCGAGCGACGGAGTGCGGGCGACGTAACAGCTGTTGATCGGCACCGTCGCGTCGCCCGGCGGCAACACGAGAGCCCGCGGCGACTTGCCGATGTCGGCCCACACGACGCGCGGCAGATGACTCCGCGCCGCGTCGGTCCGAAAGAGCGTCCACCAGCGCGAACTTCGACGGGCATCCGCGCGCGATTCGAGCTGCCTCCGCCACGGCGCCAGCCACCCCGAAGCACCGGCGGGCAGTTGCCTCATTGGCGCATCGGTCGCGTCGTGCGTCCAGAGCACCGCCGAGTCGTCGGGCTCGGCGTGCCACGCGCGCACCGACTCACCGCGCAGCAGAGGGCGGAGCAGTCGCCGCTCGACGCGTCCCTCGCGCTCGCCGCTCCTGACCGGCCAGAGATCATTGCGTGCGTCGCACCATCCCGCGTCCGGCGTGACGATGAACGCCTCGTTGCACCCGCTCTTCACTCCGAGGATCGGCCGGCCGAGCGGAGTGCGTGCGAGCGGAGTTCCCGCGGCGGCGAGACGGTCGAACGCGGCGCGCGCGTCGGGAGGAAGAAGCAGCCAGGGTGCGCCCGGCGATTCGTCGAGCGCGATGCGGGCCCGGGCCATGTGCCATTCGAGCGCGTCGTCGCGATGGTGCACGGCGACACGCACGACGGACGGTTCCCATTCCTCCTCTTCTTCCTCTTCGCCGCCGCGCCTCCGCGCGAGCAGGAACGACGGGTACACCGCGGCATCGAACGCCGCGCGCGACTCGGCCCAGTCCTCGATCGCCCGCAGTTCGGCCTGACCGTCGAGCACGCGCCGCACGCCGCCGCCCGCGAGCGAGCGCCACAGCTTGGCCGGAAGGAGAAGCGCGACCGTGCCGCCGGGCCGGGCGAGCGCCAGCGATCGCTCCGCGAACAGAGCGGCGAGATCGACCTGCGCCGAGAAGCCGCGGCCGGCACCGGTCTCCTCGGCGCCGGGCATCCACGCGGCCTCGCGGAACGAGCGGTAACGCGCGCGCAGCGAATCGCGCACGGCGGGCGGAATGTTGTGCAGCCTCACCCATGGGGGATTTCCAACGATGAGGTCGAACCCTCCACCCGCCGCGGCGTCGGCGAAGTGCACGGGAAACGAGAAGGGAAGCGATGCCCCCGAGCGAAGCGCGGCGATCCTGCGCCGGAGCTGGCGCGAGCGCAACCGCAGGTCGCTCAGCATTCCACGCTGCACCGGGGCGGGAATCGTCCGCTCGGCGAAGAGATCGCGCGAACGCACCGCGCAAATGAGGTCGCGCCTGCGCGCGGCAATCGCGTCACGCTCACGTTCGGCCACGAGGATCGCGGCGCGGCGTTCTTCGCGGTCGAGCGCGCGCGCCAGCAGGCGCTTGCGCACGCCGGTCGAACGCGCGTACCGGCCGCGCAGTCGCGCGAGCGCCGCCGGCGCGTCGATCCGGAGAGACTCGTCGAACGCTTGACCCGCGAGCGCATCGCCCACGCGAATGTGCCGGTCGAGGTTCGGCAGGGGCGACACGGCGAGCGGATCACACTCAGCGACGTCGATGACCACAGAGAGCCACAGGCGCAGCTCGCAGAGCCAGACGGCTGTGGGGTTCACGTCGACGCCGAAGATCGAGCGCGTGACCACGTCGCGGCGGCGATCGCCCACGGAGCGTTCGTCGCCGGCGGCGCGCGCGAGATCGGCGATGCGCTCGAGCAGATGCACCAGGAACGCCCCCGATCCGCACGCCGGGTCGAGAACGCGGATCTTCGACAGTGCTCTGCGAAGCGCGTCGCGATTCGCCGCCGACAGCGGCTGACCGTCGCGCGCCGCGTGCACGACCGCGGGCGAAACATCGAGCGTTTCCAGCGCGGACTCGAGCCCTTCGCCGCCTACGCGTTCGATGATCGCCCTCGGAGTGTAGAACGCGCCCGACGCACGGCGATCGCCGGCGGCCATGAGCGATTCGAACGCGCGGCCGAGCATTTCCGGGTCGATTGCCGCTTCAGTCCACGCCGACGAGCTCTCGTGTGCGGTGACACGATATCGCGCGAGCAGGCCGCCGATGAGTTCGCCGAGTGCCTCGTCCGAAAAGCGCAGATCGCCGGCGCGCCGCTCGAGCGGCGTTCGAGCGAAGAGACCGCCGTTGAGGAACGGGATGCGTCCGAGCGCGCGCGCCGCCGCGGCGCGCCGGCGGACCGGCGTGTTGAGTGTTCCGAAAAAGAGCGGATCGAGCAGACGCCGGTGCACCTCGCCGCTTCTCGAGCAGCGGGCGTCGAAGGCGTGCCGCAGGAACTCGCGGTCGCCGTCGAGCCACCCTTTGGCTTCGAGGAACGCGAGGAAGAGGATGCGCGACGAGCAGAGCAGGGCGAGCTCACGTCGCGTCTCGATGGGTGCGCGCCCTCGTGCCGATGTCGCGAGCGTGCCGACCAGCCCCTCGAGTTCGCGATAGAACCGTCGCGTGAGCGCGTCGCGCCCGAGCAACTCGCGCCAGCGATGGTGCACGAGCACGTCGATGCCGCTCGCCGCGTCCGCCATTGCGGCGAGCGTCTCGCCATCGGAGTCGGTCACGTGTTCGACATCGATCGCGAGCGCCGAGATGCGCGTGCGTGCTCCCGGCGCGGGCGCCGCGATCACCAGCGAGTTCGTCGCCGGCTGCACCATGACGAGGAGCCAGAGCAGCTGCGGAGCCTGCGCCGTTACCTGTCCCGCGACGCGCGCGACCGTCTCACGAATGGGTACATCGGCCGCGGGCTCGAGCAGCAGCGCGCGCAGCGTTCCGGCGCCGGTCGTCACGGAGGCTCGCCGGATCGCGCGATCGAGCCCGATCGCCCGCCGCGCGTCGAGATCGAGCGCCAGCGGTTCGGCGAATCCGAGCGGCGCGAGAAGCGGCGCGAGATTGCGAAAGTTGCGTGCGCCGGCGAGAAGCGCTGCCGCGTTGCGTAGCGAGGACACGCCGCACGATGCGGCCTCGCGTGCGCCGAACTGTCACCGCCTCGGCGCATGCGGTATCGAAAGTACGCGCTGGGGGAAACTCTAAAGTGTTAACACGGAAACTGCCGGTCTGCAGTTCGTTGTTGAGCTCTATGTCTCCAGCGCTTCAAGCAGCGCCGGCAACTCGCTGATGTTCGCCATCCAGTATGTCGGCCCCGCCACCGCGATCTGCTCCCGCGTAAACGGCCCCCACAACGCTCCGATCGTCCGCACACCCGCCGCGTTCCCCGAGCTGATATCATGCGGCGAATCTCCCATCATGAGCGCCTCGCCCGCGCCCACGCCGAGCCGCTCGAGCGCGAGCAGCACCGGCTCGGGCTCCGGCTTGTGCTTCGTCACGGAATCAGCGCCGATCACCACCGGCAGAAACTTTGCGAGCCCGGTCAGCTCGAGCCCGCGCCTCGCGAGTTCGTCGTTCTTGGACGTCACGACGCCCATCACCAGGCCGCGCGCGTGAAGGTCCTCGAGCACCGCGGTGGTGCCCGGAAATTCCTTGATCACGTTGTCGTGATGGATGACCTGATATGCGCGATACCTTTCGCGCAGCATTTCCAGCTCCTCGGCGCTCCGCGCATACAACGCGAGCTGCTTGTAGAGCGGCGTCCCGATCCCGCCCATCCAGTCGGCATCGGCGGGAACGGTGCCGTCGAATCCGTCGAACGCATGGTGCATCGCGGCGACGATCAAGCCGATCGAGTCGATCAGGGTGCCGTCGAGGTCGAAGAGGACTGCGCGAAGATTGCTGGGCATCGATGAAAGCTAACTGGAGCGATACGTCCGCCCCTTCCACTCCACGCGATCGTTGCGCCACGCGGCCCGCACGAAGAGCGCCAGCAGCACGCACGCCGCGAGCGGATTGAGCACGGCGTACCACGCCGGCGCGCGGAACGCGACGTGCATCACCACCCAGAACAGGGTGTTGAGCGTGTAGGCGATGGCGCCCCACGCTCCCGCGGCAGCGGGCACCAATCCCAGCAGGGCAAGTACGATCGCGAGCGCGGGGACGATCTCCCAGAGCGGCACCAGCGGCGCCGCGATTCGCACCAGCGCCCGCATCGCCCGTCCGCCCTGGATCGTGTCGCGCCCCGCGGCCCAGATGTTCTTCCCCCATCCGTGCCAGATCTCGCCGAATCCCGCGTACATGCGCGTGTTCATGTAGTCGCGTCCCTCGACGACCTGCACGGAGAATCCCAGCCGCGTCCATTCCTGCGCGAACCGAAGATCTTCGGCCACGTGCGTGCGCACCGCTTCGTGGCCGCCCGCGCGATCGTACACCTCGCGCCGCATCAGCATGAACTGTCCGTTCGCGATCTTGTCGAACGGATTCGTCGAGTCGTTGGCGCGATCCGTACTGCCGAAACGCGCGACGATCATGCCGAATACGTGAGGCTGCAACAGCCGCTCCCAGAACGTCTCCACTATCTGCGAGCCGGGCACCGTGAAAAGGTCAGCGCCACGCTCGCGCATCGCGTTCATCGACCGGATCAGCAACTCCGGGCCGTGCCTCGTGTCGGCATCGGTGAAGAGGAGAAACGGCCCGCGCGCGGCGAGCTGACCGTTATGACACGTCCATTGCTTGCCGATCCACCCGTCTGGTAGATCCGGATTGTCGATCACTTTGACGCGCGCGTCCGTCGTCGCTACGCGGCGGGCGATCTCGCCCGTGCCGTCGGACGAGTGGTCGTCCACGACGATCACTTCAATTGCCGGCCAAGTTGTCGAGAGGATGGAGCGCACGCAGGCGTCGATGTTCCGCGCCTCGTTGCGCGCGGGAACGATCACCGACACGAGCGGCGCGTGCGCGGGAATCGCCGGGGAATACGCGCCGAGTCCGGTTGTGCGGCGGAGGCGCCAGAGGATCACGCACGGCACCGCAAGCCAGGGCAGCGCCGCAACGAGGACAAGAGCGGAGCGGCTCACTTCACGTTCATCGCGTGCTCGCCGGGGAACGCATCGCCCGCTGATCCGGCGATCATTCGCCGCTCAGCGGCGCAACGCGCTCGCCGCCGGGACCTGCTCCACGACGTCGCGTGAGGATCACGACCGCCGCCACGTTGCCCGTGATGTTCGTGGTCGTGCGGAACATGTCGGGAATGGTGTCGACTCCGAGCAGCAGCCCGACTCCCTCGGCGGGCACGCCCGCGGCGAGCAGCACCGGCACCATCATGATGATCGAGCCGCCGGGAATGCCGGGAATCGAAAACGTGGCGACGATGGTGGTCACCGCGATCGCGGCGAACTGCGGCGTCCCGAGGGTGATGCCGTAGAGCTTCGCCACGAAGAGCGCGCCGATCACCTGCCCGATGGCCGCGCCGCAGCGAAACACCATGACCGCGAGCGGGAACAGGAACGACGAGAGCGCCACCGGGATCCCCAGCCGTTCACGCACCGTTTCGAGCAGGGTCGGAAGCGTGGCGAGCGACGAGCGCGACGAGAACGCCACCGCCTGCGCCGGGAGCACCGCGCGAGCGAACGACTTCAGCGACACTCCGCCGAAGACGGCCGCCGCCGGGTAGATCACCAGCGCGCAATACGCCACCGTAAGTCCGCTCACGAGCACTATGTACACGGCGAGCGCCCCCGCCGCGGCGAGGCCAAGCTTCGACGCCACCGAGACCGCCAGCGCGAACACACCCAGCGGCGCAAGCACGAATATCGCGTGCACGAGCACGAGCGACGCGTCGCGCACTCCCTCCACCACGCGCAGGAACACCACGCGGCGATCGGCCGCGACGCGCGAGAGCGCCATGCCGAAGACGAGCGAGAACACGATGAGGGGAAGCATGGCGCCGTCCGACGCGGCCTTGATCGGATTCGCGGGCACGAGGTCCACGATCCACTGCGCGACACTGGGCAGCGACTTCGCCCCCTCTATGGCGGCGCCGGCGGCCTGCGCCGCGTTCGCGCGCAGGCTCGCAGCGGCCACGGGATCGACGTGGACCATCGCGAGGATCGGCGGGCCGGCGAGCAGCGCGCCCAGTATCGCCACGATATCGAACGCGATGAACAAGGCGATCGCGCGCGCGCCGACCCGTCCCACGCTTCCAGGATCCGTGGCGCCGCCGACTCCCACGACCAGGCTCGTCACCACGAGCGGGATCACTGTCATGCGGATTGCCGAGACCCAGAGCGTGCCGACCGGCTCGATGAACGGCACCAGGTGGGCGAGCGCGGCCGATCCGCTGGCCACGATGCCGAGTCCCACCGCGAGGCCCGCGACGAGCGCGAGCAGGACTTTCAGCGCGAGCGACATGGGCAGGAAACTACCGGCGCGATGCGCGGTTCGCACGAACGGCTGGAGGCGGGATCACTCATCGCGTGGCATATTTGACTCATGCCCCTTGAGAGCGGTGGACGGCCCGGCCGGGAGATGACGCGCGCCGGTGTCACCGCGAGTGCGCGAATGGCCCATATCGCGAACGCCGTTCGGGCGCACACGCCGGTGCTCGCGGGGCGCGATGGCTCGTATTTCGAGGCCGCGGTGGCGCTGATCCTGCGCGAGACGCGCGACGACGACCTCGAGCTGTTGTTCATCAAGCGCGCCGTGCGCGACGACGATCCCTGGAGCGGCCAGATTGCCCTTCCCGGCGGGCGCCACGACGCCGCCGATGCGTCGCTTGAGGACACCGCGGTGCGGGAGACGCGCGAAGAAGTGGGGCTCGAGCTCCGTCGCGACGGCACGATCATCGGCGTGCTCGACGAGCTGCGTCCGCGCATACCCGTCCTTCCGCCCGTGATCGTCCGGCCGCACGTGGCCGTGGTTTCGACGGACGCGACGCTCGGCCCGAGCGTCGAAGTCGCCGAGTATTTCTGGGCGCCGCTCGACGCCATCCTCGATCCCGCTGCGACGAGCGACACGGAGATCGTCGTGCGCCAGATGCGAACCGTGCGGCCGGCGATCCATTACGGGGGGCACATGATCTGGGGAATGACGGAGCACATCCTGCGCCGGTTCGAGGAGATCATCCGGTGAGTGGCGGACGCCGAAGTTCGTATTCGCGCGCACCGCTGGCGGTTCGCGCGAGCGTCGCGCTCGCGATCTCGCTCGCGTGCCTGTTGATCCCGGCGTTCGGCGACCAGTGGGCGTACGCACACCTCTACCGCGCCAGGCTGTACGATCTCGATTGGGCGATGGCGTTGCGCGCGGCCGGCACGCTGTACGTGTGGCTGCCCGTCGCGCTGGTCATCTGGCTCGTGCAGCGCCAACAGGACGCGGCGCTCGCGAAGCGGCGCGCGCTGCTCGTGATCGGCTCGCCCGTGCTCGCGGGACTGCTGTGCGAGGTCATGAAACTGCTTATCCGCCGCGTACGTCCCGACGTCGCCGCGGGCGAGTGGGTGTTCCGCGCGTGGAGCGATCACACCTTCTCGACGGCGGGGCTCGCGACGCCGAGCAGTCACACGATGGTCGCGTTCGGCGCGGCTACGATGCTCGCGCGACTGTATCCGCGGGCGCGCTGGGTGTTCTACGTCGTTGCATGGGGGTGCGGGGCGACGCGCGTGCTCTCGCACGGACACTACCTGAGTGACGTCACGTTCGGGGCGCTGCTGGGGTGGGCGGTGGGGTGGGGAGTTTGGATTGAGTGGGGGCGGAGAACGATGGAAGATGGAAGATCGAAGACGGAAGACCGAAGACGGAAGACCGAAGATCGAAGACGGAAGACCGGAGATCGAAGACGGAAGCACGAAGATGGAAGATCGAAGATGGAAGACGGACCTGCGGGCGGCGCGTGATGAAACGACGGGAGTTCATCGCGGCGGGGGTTGCCGCCGTTGGGGCGGCGGCGTGCGCGCCCGGATTCTCCGGCGCGCCGATTCGAGGCCGGCCTGTGCCGTCACGCTCGCAGCTCTGGTGGCAGCGCGCCGAGCTGGGGCTGTTCACGCACTTCGGGATGAACACCTTCACCGATCGCGAGTGGGGCGACGGTCAAGAGGAGCCCGGGCGGTTCAATCCGGGGCGGTTCGACGCGGGGCAGTGGGCGCGCGCCGCGAGAGCCGGCGGATTCAAGTACGTGATCCTGACGGCGAAGCACCACGACGGGTTCTGCCTGTGGCCGAGCCGGTACACGGAGCACTCGGTGAAGAACAGCCCGTGGCGCGACGGTCACGGCGACGTCGTGCGCGAGTTCGTTGACTCCATGCGGGCGGAAGGATTGCGCCCCGGACTGTATCTCTCGCCATGGGACCGTCACGAGCGCACGTACGGCGACAGCCCGCGCTACAACGACTATTACATCGCGCAGCTGACCGAGCTGCTCACGCAGTACGGGCCGATCGTCGAGGTGTGGTTTGACGGCGCGAACGGCGAAGGCCCGAATGGGAAGAAGCAGATCTACGATTGGGGCCGCGTGCACGCCACCGTGCGCAAGCTGCAGCCGAAGGCGTTGATGTTTTCCGACGCCGGCCCCGACATCCGGTGGATCGGGAACGAGCGGGGGACGGCGGGCGAGCCGAATTGGTGCACCGTGAATCCGGCGCTCGTGCCGTACGCGGGCTTCGATGCGCCGCAGGTCGGCGAGTGGCTGCAGCACGGCGACGCGGATGGCACGGTGTGGCGGCCGGGCGAGGCCGACGTCTCGATCCGTCCGGGCTGGTTCCACCACGAGGCGGAGAACGCGAAGGTCCGCAGCGTGGAGAACCTGATGGCGCTCTGCTTCGCGTCGGTGGGGCGGAACGCAAACCTGTTGCTCAACGTCCCGCCCGCGCGCGACGGACGCTTTCACGAAACCGATGCGCGAAGGCTCGCGGAGTTCGGCGCGCGGCTGCGCGCGGTGTTCGCGGAC
>OCZT010007180.1_pt1 | contig 10952 bp, 11 predicted proteins | sample 1539031 | NCBI WGS metagenome assembly OCZT01 (sample SAMEA3539308, study PRJEB22396) | soil metagenome | biome: tundra; feature: field; material: soil | place: USA | collected 2010-05 | depth 0.15 m
GTGGTGTTTCAGATTGTGACATAAGAACTTGCCTTTGGGGTATCTGAACAGTTACAAATTGCTAACCCTATTAAATATCCACTATGTAAATTGGCCCAAAGAATGAATAGAGGAACAATCCAGAATACCCATTTTCCTGGTTGGGTTCGGTATCTCAAAAGTAAAGTGCAGAGAACAGCCAGTAAACAAAAGTTTAAAATTTGTGGTCTTGCCCCCCAAGAAAACGAACTGGCTATAGCCAGCGCAATAGACAATAGTACCGAAATATTATGCCCAACTCCTGCTTGGCGAAGGAGTTTATTGATTAAATAGAATGTAAATGTCAGAATTAATGAGGCGGTTATAATTAGTCCTACCATTCCTAACTTGCTATAAATACCGTACATAAAAACGTCGCTTAACCACTCGTGTACAATCCACGTATGTCCAATTGCAGTATATGAATATAGATCTGTGGAAGGGATTGATAAAAATGTTGTTATGTATTTGCCGTTAGCTAGATGCCACCATAAATCTGTGTCAATAGTGGGGCGTGCTGACATAAGGAAAATAGTTCCTATGAAAACGGCATATAAAAGGTTACGGCTGGTTATTTGAAAAGAGAGTTTCTTTAAATTTATCATTGACATTGCCAAGTTTAGCTGGAAGTGAGATATACTGCTACCTACATCGCCAATCTCTTTGATTCAATGAGGTGAACATTAAACTTTTATAAACTGGGATGAGCGATTTTACGGTAGAATCAATTTTCAACACAAAAGGAATGGATAAATGGCTTTGGAAGGCAACCCAAAACTTAGCGTTATAGAAACCCGACAATTAGATATTGAATCTTCATTAGAGTTTAAAAGCGATGTGGACCTAAAGCGGTTAGTGGAGGCAATTCGCAAATTAGTTGTTGTAAGAGAAGAGGTGTTGCGATTAGTTGTGGTTTCTTTAATTGCCAAAGGACATATCTTATTAGAAGATGTACCTGGAGTAGGAAAAACTCTATTGGGTCGAACTTTGGCACAATCTATCGGAGGAGATTTTAAGAGAATCCAATTTACTCCAGATTTACTTCCTTCTGACATTACTGGTGGCAATATCTATGATCCTAAAAATGCAGAATTCGAATTTAGACCGGGGCCGATATTTTCTAATATTATTCTTGCCGATGAAATAAATCGAGCGACACCAAGAGCTCAGTCCAGTCTATTAGAAGCAATGGGAGAGGGCGCGGTTAGTATTGATGGTAAAACTAGAGAATTGCCTTCTCCTTTTCTTGTTATTGCGACACAAAATCCAGTCGAACAATATGGTACATTTCCTCTCCCGGAATCTGAATTAGATCGTTTTATGGTTATGCTTCGTTTAGGAAGACCGGATACAGAAATGGCGAAAGAAATCCTTAGACGGCATGAGCATTCTGAACCTGCTCGTCATCTAGAGCCCGTTTTAAGTCTCGAAATCATTTCAAGATTGCAAGAACAGGTACTGGCAGTACACGCATCAGAAGCTGCGCGTACTTATGTGGCTGCAATTTCTATAGCAAGTCGGACCCATTCAGCAGTTAGTCTACCTGCAAGTCCAAGAGCTACCGTTTCGTTGCTCAGAGCTTCTCAAGCATTTGCGGTGTATGAGGGAAGAAGTTATGTTCTCCCGGATGACATTAAAGCAGTGGCGAGTTCGGTACTCGCTCATAGATTGGCAGTTTCGTCATCTTCTCCTGAAGAGACTGTAGAGGAAATAGTTGAATCGGTAGATGTTCCTCTTTGGGACTAGGATGACATTTAAATTCAACCGACGGTTCTTGGGACTAGGCGTATCGGCAGTATGCGTTTATTTCTTTGCAACCAATTCGCAAGTAGTATGGCTATACGTAATTAGTTCGTTTTTGGTTGGAGCTATTCCTGTTGGACTAATTGCTCCCTTAGTTTTGATGCACCGAGAGAAATTGGGCTATAAACAAATGTCGAGAAAAGGTTTTTCGCCGCCCTTACCTCAAGATCATAAAAAAGTTTTTGTTGGAGATGAAGTAAATCTAATGTTTGAAACTCGCGATCTTTCAACTAGGGTATCTTTGTTTGAATTACTACTTGGAGATGGAACAAGAATCAAGCTAAAAGAAGAGGAACGAAAAGGAGAGATTAGAACAGTTTCTTTTCGTGCTCCCAAGCGTGGAATGTTAGATATCAGAGAAGTGGTTTTGAGATGCGATTGGCCCTTAGGGATAATTAGAACTCAAAAAAATATTCCGTGTAAACAGAACGTTCTTGTGTATCCAATTTATTGGATTCCTAATATGGGAGGTCAGACAGGAAGTAATGAGGGAATGAACGAAGCTTTTAAGCGTGGACATGGTAGTGAATTTTTAGGATTAAGGGATTATCTTCCGGGAGATACTAGTCGAGAAGTACATTGGAAAACTTCTGCTCGAATGGGCAAATTAATGGTTGTTGAAACGGCCATAGAATCTGAAAACTTTGAGAAGTTTGAATTATCTTTGAACTCTTCGGCTTCGGAAGAAATAGCGGAAACGGCAGTTTCAATCGCAGCCAGTCTGGTTGCTGGATGCGTGTCGATAGGGAGGGATTTCCGGTTTATGATTTTGGGGGAGGGCAAATCGTCTCAAGGATGGGAAAATGTGATGTCGCACCTGGCCAATAGTGAAACTGGCGACCAAGCGGCAGGAAGTATAGGAAAGGGGATTACAAGAATTATTGCTGAAGCGGATTCTGTGAAAGTAATAACATCTGATAAACAGCAGCAATTTGATTCGAAAAGTTCTATTTCTGAAATTAAAAAGAATTTGAAATTAGGAAATTAATGAAAATCTTTAAGCGTAAGCCAGAGCGTCCAGAGAACAGTGTAGCTGCTAGAGCCTTTATTATTGCAAGCGCAATAGTGGCTAATCTGGCGATTGTAGTTACTGTTGGAATGGTGATTACGCCACTTGTTTGTACGGGAGTAGTAATCATTGGACACTATTTTAGTTGGAGAGGAAGAAATAAAAAAAGATCGGCTAGAGGGCAACTGTTTTTAGCCTCTTTATTAGTTCTATCAATGGGGTATTTGGTTATCGACCTTGGCGCTGGATTATTTGGCGGGGCATTACCTCAATTAAAATTTGCCATTATAGTTTTTGCTATTACTAGTTTCGATTTAAAAAGTCGAAGAAATCTTTTTAGCCATTTATGGCATAGTCTTGTAATTCTTTATGTAGCAAGCTTGTTTGCTTGGGGGCCGGAATTTATCTTTTTTGTTTTGCCTTGGATAATTTGCGCGCTTGGATTTTATTACTTTACTAGGACTGACGGAGAGATTATCAATACTCGTTTTTCTTTTATAAAGCATATGAAAGATGGAGTAAAGAGGCGTGGACTAAAAGTAGTTCCATGGGTTTTTGTATGGTTAGTACTTTCCTCAGCTATTTTCGTGGGAGTTCCGCGTTACAGTAGTCGTCCTCTGAGTGTTCCATTTTTGGTTAGTATTCCATTATCGTCAGACAGTTCTGGAGAGGTTTTACCCGGAGCTTTACCTTTAGTAGGCACAACTTCTCCTACCACGAATAGCTCGGGAATTAGTCTTCGGGTTAGGGGAGCGCTTAGTGATGAAGTTGTTTTTAGAGTTAGAGCAACGGCGCCTAGCTATTGGAGGTCTTATACCCTCCAAAATTATTTAGGACAATCCTGGAGACGAGCCTCGGCAGTATCTCGCTCAATTCCTTCGGTTTCTACTTATATGCCAATTAATGACGAAAAAACTAACGTGACAAATACTCTTTCGCAAACTTTTTATATTGAACAAACTATTTCTCCAGAAGTCTTGGCATCTTATCCTATGAAAGAGCTGTACTTTGCCTCAAATTCTCCTTTACTTTTGGCTCCTACTGGAACTGTTCATACTCCCGCAGCGTTGCGAAAAGGTGTGACCTATACTGTTGTTTCTGAAGTGAGAGACACTTCTCCCGCTTCCTTGAGCCAGGCCGATCCTATTACTCATAGAAACACGTTAGATAATGGTCCTAACTTGGCACTCCCTTCAAGCGTTCCGGGCAGAGTTAAAATTTTGGCAGATAGCTTAGTGCAGGGGAAAACTACAGAATATGACAAAGTTGCGTCTATTACTTCTTATTTACAGAATAACTATCGTTATAGTTTAAATACTCCTAGATTGCCTTCCAACGCTGATGCTGTTGACGAATTTCTTTTCGTAGACAAAGTTGGTTTTTGTGAGCAGTTTGCTAGTGCTTTAGCTGTTATGCTTCGTGAAGAAGGTATTCCCTCTCGATTGGCGGTAGGTTATGCTACGGGAGAGGGAAATTCCTTAACCAGTACTTTTACGGTAAGAGCTAAAGATGCACATGCATGGGTCGAAGTACTGTTTCCCGGAAAAGGATGGATTCCTTTTGATGCTTCTCCAGGGTTTGATTCAGAACCCACGGCTCACAGTCCGTTAAAATGGTTTTTCAGTAATTTTTCTACAAATATCCCTTTTCTTGCTCATATGAATAGTTCTGCTATAACTTTTGGTGGGTTTTGGATTTTGCTATTTTCGCTTATTATTCTAATGAGTCTCATCTGGATTTTACATAGAAAGTCAGGTTTATTGTTAGAGGTTAGAAATTATCATAAAGCACAGCGAATATTGAAATTTGCAGGAGTTTCTACGCGCCAAAAGAATGAAACTGTAAGAGAACATTATTATGCCACCAAAGAAATCTCTGAAGACTTGGCTGATCACTTGATACCATTTGTTGAAGGAGTTGAAAAAGTTGCCTACAAAAGCGAAAAAACTTCTAGAGGCAAAACAAGATGGAGAGAGTTTTTGCTGACTGCAATAAGCTATCGATTTGGAAGAAATAAATGAGTGAATTTTTAATAACGGCAGAGAGATTTGTTGATAAGAACTCCGAAATTTTATTTGCACTTAAAATAAGTTCAATCATTGATCTCGATGCTAAAGAAGAAACGACAGCAGCAGATCGCTTGGAGAAGGATGTGCAAATAAGTTTATGGAAAAAGGCGGTCAAGACGTTAACTCGTTCGTTTGCGGGACAAGGATGGTCAATTACTCCAGAAGCTCGACCAACGCTAGATACTTATTTAACAAAAAAGGGAACAGTGATAGAGATTGAAAAAGATTTAGAGATTCTCGACGAATTGTCAAGTTCTGTTTTGATTACGCTAGAAATTTTAGACGATAATTCAGAGGAATCGTTTGTAGTACGTCGTACGATAAATGGACTAAAAATAGTTGATTCCCATGGACCAGATGTTCTTGATGACAATATGCTCTCGTTAGATGAATATTTTGAGACTTTGGAAAATATTGAAGATAGACAGTAGCTTTACGCTCGCCTTTCGTAAATTCGGTAAAATAAGGATGAATTTTTCAAATAAGATGTTATAATATAAAGGTAATTAGATAGGAGAAAAAATGGCTCTTGATATGCAGTTGGTAACAATTAGTGAAGATGCGGTGGGCAAACTTAAAGAAATGATCGCCCAAAAAGAGAATCCGAACTTGGCGCTTAGAATTTTTGTGCAGCCTGGAGGTTGTTCAGGTTTCTCTTACGGAATGGCACTCGATGATACTCCTTTGAGTGATGACGTGATTACTGAAAGTGATGGGGTACGTGTTTTTATTGATAATTTTTCGTCTCAACATCTGCAAGGAGCCAAAATAGATTATTCTGACAGTTTGATGGGAGCTGGATTTACAGTACTTAACCCAAACGCCGTATCAAGTTGTGGTTGTGGACATAGTTTTGAATCGGCACAGGGAGGTGGCGAAACTAAAAGCTGTGGGTCAGGAGGTTGTTGCTAAATTACCAGTAGGGCCAGGCAGCGTTTCCTGGAGTTGAACCGAGCATATCCCCATAAATGGTAGCATTAGAAGGTGAACCTGCATTAAAGGCTCTCATAAAGGCCCCTGGACTTATAGAACATATGCCTTTACTACCTATGATATTTACCACTTTTAATCTGTCAGAGGCATCTCGTGAGCTAAGATCAAAACCTTGGAGTGTGCCGCAAGAATTAGAGTCATAAGCACTGCTTAAAAAGCCTTGTATTTGAGCGGGAGTGTAAGCAGGAGTATACCAAGTATGTAAGGGCGAAACGTCGTATTGATCTACTACACCTTGAAGATAAGATGGTGTACAGGGATTTTCTCCGGCTCCCCATTCTTGACTGGCGCATTGGCTATGGCCACCGTCACTTGAAGAAAAGAAAGCGTTTATAATTTGGTTGTTATAGAACATCACTTGATTACTGGTCGCTTGAACAGCGAGGTCTTGCGAAGGAACTTCTCTGTCAAAACCACCATAAACTTGATATTGAGTAGTGTCATCCATGTCGTAAACAGAGTTGCTGTTTATATGATATATAGCATATGTTCGTGCTGCCACCATTTGGGCTGCGAGAGCGTTCAAGGGCCAGCTTGAGGGAACTTCAGCTAATCCCCGGACGTAATTTTCGGAATCTATATGATTTACAACTTTCAGACCACTAGAGCCGTCAACCCAGGCTTCACCTCGATATCTTGTTCCAGAACCACTTACTTGAAATAGTCCATTTCTAGTATCTGTAGGTACTAAGCGTAAAGGCTGACCGCTTACTTGACTGGAGCCCCATTTAGCCTGAACGTTTCCTCCGACTAAGCTAAAAACTACTGTTGTGTCAATATTTATATTTCCCAAAACGTTACCCGCAGAATCCTGGATAGTAGCAGGAGAAATACGAGGCGAGATTGAGTTTCCTGCCTGGGAGAGATAAATTCTCAATGGTTGAGTTGGGTGTGCTTGAATTGAAATCCCTGTATAAAAATGCTTGAGAATGTCTTGCCATCCAAAACCATTTTGACTCATTCCTAAAGCTCCATACTGTGCCAAACCAACCCCATGTCCCCATCCATGTCCACAAAAACTGATCTGGCCACTTGGTGCGGTAGGGCATTGGACATTATAAACTTTACCTGCTCCCTTTTGGGCTGCCGCATTAGCGGCAGCTTGTTCGGCGGCGAGTTGAAGTTCTAAGTTGTATTGTTGTTGCTGGGCGGTATCTAGAGCTGATTGTGTGGCTAGTTTTTCTGACGCTAGCGTAGCTGCTTTCTCGGCAAGATCGTTTAAAAGTTTTTGGAGTTGCTGCTCTACAGCAAGTGTTTGTTTCTTTTCCTTATCTAAAGCAACTTGCTCGTTATGAAGCTCTTTTGCTTTAACTAAATCATTATGAGAAATAGCGTTCAGGTAATAAAGATGGTCAAGAAAGGTGGAAAAATTGCCTGAACCTAACAAAAACTCTAAAACAGAATCGGAGTCAGCTTTATAGCGCTGCCTTGTATAAGCCTGGAATAAAGCTATTTTCTTTTTATGTGCGGCTTCTAATTCCTTATTTTGTTCTTCAATATTGCTTAGTTTTATCGAGAGCTGTTGAACGGCTAGGTTGACGCTATTGGTTTGGGCGCTTACTGAAGCCTCGTCATTTTGAATCGAGTTTAATTTGTTTTTTAAACCCTGCAGTTGATCTTGTATGCTTTGGATAGAAACTTGTGCAGAGATAGCTATGGCAGTGGACGAAGTAGCTAACGCAGTCGAAGGACTCAGGCAATTAAATCCTATGGTAAATAAACAAAACAAGGAAAGAAACACGCGTAATCGTTTAAAGGGCATAGAGACCACTTTACCTAAAAACCCCTTATTGTTCAACTCTAATCTCTATGAGTCAAGAGCGTATGCTGCCAGCGTGCTCCACAGCAAGTAGAGAGCAAAGGGTTGAAGAAAATCTGTTAAACCTATCCCTCGTGTGGGAAATGGTGGTATATTTTAATAGGTTATGGAAGCAAATAATGGCTGATGCGCTTACAAGAGCAACTGACGACTATACTCTAAGACATACTTCGGAAGGAATGTGGCGAATTCCAAAAGATGAGATTTTGGATTGTTGTGGCAACCCAGAAAACCAAGGGTCTGTTCCCATGGCTCATCAAAGAGGTTTGTTACATGTGGCATCACTCTATAAAATAGTTTCTTTGGATTTAGCGAGAGCGCTTTTATTCGCCGAAAGAGCCGAATTGAGATATATAGTGGCGATTTCAAAAGGCGAAGGTCGTTATGCAGATCTTGATGATGAATCTGAAATATATATTCTAGGAATTCCTAAAATTACTTCAGTTCCGATAGATTCTAAAGAAGGTGGATTTTTAACTTTTACCAATATAGATGAAGCTGTTCAAGATTTTTTGAAATATGGAACGAATAGTAAAAAGAAAAACGCTAATCCAGCTCATTCACGCAGAAGTTCTGGCGAAACAGAATTACCAAAGGGATATTTTGTGTTAGAGGTCATAGGATGTGGTTTTTACTTTGATATGCCTCATCAGGGAGTAAATAGGCGGTATTTTGAAGAAATATATCCGTTCACGGTCGCATCAATCAAAGAAGAAGATACAAGCTCTTTTGACGATTTTAAATAAAGGGAAAATTTAAAAAGTATCATTTGTGTATAAAAGAGAAAGAAACTGTAGCTAAAACGTTAGCTCAAGTTATGATGAGGTTGGATAGGTAAAAAATGAAAAGAATTCCACAAGCTCTTGCGTTAGCTCTTTCGTTAGCTTTACTCTTTCCACCAATAGCGGGATTTTCCGTAACGACGGTTCATGGTCAAAACGGATTAGATTCTTCAAACCTATCACTAATTTCGGCATCTAACTCTTTAAACAACTTGCTTGGCAATGTACTTGGTCACTTAAGTGGCAATTCACCTAATAAGCCTTCGTCTCCACCGTTGCATCCGCTTCCGTTGCCTAGTCTGCCACATCTTCCTATACCGATTCCTTCAACACCACCTTTGCCAACGCTTTCGGCACCCTCATTGCGGTCTCCGATCTCTCAGCCTTCACCCTCTCCTAAACCTCCATCTTCAAATACTTCTACGTTGATATCTTCTAAAAACCCTATTACCACACCTCTCGTTACAAATTTACAAAACGGTCCTTCGGGAAATTCTGATATAGCAAACCCCGCATCGACTTTTACAAGTCCGCTTTTTTTTGCTAGTCTAAACGAAGTATTAATCGCGGGTATTCGGGACGGATTAGGACTTAATGACCCTAATATTATATGGCCCGTTTTGGCGGAACTTGATGGGCTTGGGATCTTTGGAATCCTTACCTGGGTTTTTGTTCGTCGAATCCGAAAGCGTAAAAGAAATCTGCAATAACTGTCATTTAGGTATTTTGGGGAATTAAAGGTATAATCTTCAACATCCTAAAGACTTAAATAATTAATGATTAAAAAAAATGCTGCCTTTAACCACAAAATTGTAGAAGTCAACTCTTTGACAAAATACTTTGGCGACTTCAAAGCTCTGGATAACTTATCTTTTGATATTGCAAAAGGAGAAGTACTAGTAATTCTTGGAGAAAATGGTGCGGGAAAAACAACTACTCTTAGATGTCTGGCTGGTATTTTGAAACCGAGCCAAGGATCAGTAATTATTGACGGCATAGATGTGGAGGATGATCCGGAGATGGTTAGAGAACAGGTGGGAATGTTATCTGAATTGCCAGGACTTTATGATCGCATGACCCCGGTAGATTACTTAGACTTTTTTGGAAAAGCTTATGGATTAGATGAAAATGTTCGAAGGGAAAAAACTTTGGAACTACTGGAGATGTTTGGTTTAGAACAACGATTAGATGTTTGGCTGGGAAATTTTAGTAAGGGGATGAGGCAAAAAGTAGCTTTGATTAGAGCTGTTTTACACCAACCTAAATTAATTCTGCTTGATGAACCAACTTCATCTATGGATCCTGCAGGAGCAAAACTGACGTGGAATTATATCCATAATTTAAAGTTGACAGGGTTATCGATTGTTGTTTGTACCCATAATCTGCGAGAAACAGCACAGGTAGCTGACGAGATAGCTATTATGGCCAAGGGAAAAATTCTTAGACGGGGAACTTTAACAGAACTACAGAAAGGACTTGGCCTTAAGCCACGCTATGTAAAAACCTTGGTTCCTGGACTTGAGGATATATATATCAAAACCATGAAAGAGGCTGGTTTTGCTCCTGTGACGAGTGTTGGAGAAGAAAAATGAAAACTATCTTTAAGTTTCTATTTGCAGGAATCAGTATCCCTCGCAAAGCAAAGACTTGGCTTATTGCTCAGCGAGATCTTCGAGAGTCAGCCTCGGATATTCGTTTGGCGGTAGCGATGGTAATGCTAACTTTTGTGATTCCTTTAGCGGCTGTTGGAGGAATCAACCTGGCTTCTCATTTATTAGGAAAAGAAGGAGCTAGTATTGTTCAACGGTTAGTGGGGGTGGGCTCTTTTGCCGTAACCTTTCTGCCCGCGTCGTTTTCGTTAGTTTTAGCCTTAGAGTCCTTTAGTGGCGAGAGGGAAAGAGGGACGCTAGAGGCATTATTTGCCGCTCCCTTTAGAGAAAGCGAAATATATTTAGGAAAGATGCTTGCCGTTATTATTCCGAGTCTAGTTTTAAGTTATTGCGCGTTATTGGTCTTTTCTGGAGGTATATTTTTTTCAATAGGGATTTTTTATCCTTATGTTTTAACTGCACTTATTGTTGTTACCATGGCTCAAGCTTTTGTGATGGTAAGTGGAGCCACTATAGTTAGTAGTCAAACCAAAACGCTTCGCTCTGCTAATGTTCTGGCAAGCTTTGTGATTATTCCAATGAGTTTTGTGATTCAGATTGAATCAGTTTTGATTATAAGTAAATGGGATTGGGTGCTTTGGGCAGTGGCTGCAGTTTTATATGTTGTTGCCTTAATTTTGCTTCGATTGGGAATATTGGGTTTTAACCGGGAAAACATACTTGCCAAGGAAAGTAAACCGTCAAATAGGAGGGTTTGGATTAAAAAACTTTTGAGTATAAGACCTAAACTATTTTCGTAACTGTTCAGATACCCCAAGGCCAAGGCGTCACTCCGAAGCCTGAAACACT
>OCZT010007181.1_pt1 | contig 10951 bp, 12 predicted proteins | sample 1539031 | NCBI WGS metagenome assembly OCZT01 (sample SAMEA3539308, study PRJEB22396) | soil metagenome | biome: tundra; feature: field; material: soil | place: USA | collected 2010-05 | depth 0.15 m
CGAGGAGCAGGACTTCGAAGAAAGCGCTGAAGTCCTGTTGCCGACCTTCGTGGCGAACGTCATGGCGCGAGAAGGTCTGGTGTTCTCGGTGCTCCAGACCAGTTCGCGCTGCATCGGCGTGACCCACGCCGAGGACCTGCCCCTGGCTCAGTTCTTGGTGCGCGAAGAGATCAAGTCGGGCCTACGGCCCGAGTTCGCCTTCAGCTGAGTCGCCCTCGTTGACGCCCGCGGGTCCCACCAAGTGAAGTTACTATCGCGTCTGAGGAAAACCGAGGTCGATGGTGGGCGTCGCCGGGTCGGAGCAGGCGCTCGTGCTCGGCGGCCTCGCCATCGCGGTGGTGTTGAGCCTCGCGGCATTCTTTGACACGGCAACGCCGTTGGCCTATCCCGTGCTCGGGCTCGTCTTTGCTTCGGTCGATCCGATGGGCTTCATCTGGTACGCGGTGCTGGGCCCCGGCGACGGCGACGGTCTCGCGACGCTGATCTTGTGCATGACGGCGGGCGGCATCATCGGGCCGGCCATTGAGAGTCTGATGTTATCGCTGACCGGCATTCATGCCGTGCCCCTGGTGATTGCGGCCTACGCCGTGATGGACCTGGCGGTTTTCGCCAGCATTCGAAGGTTCGACGGTCCTGGCAAACTCCGCGACCTCGTGCGTTGACTGGCCCCCCGGCGCGGGGACGCTGGTGGAGGAGCGCTAACGCTTCACGATCTGATCAATGTCCCGGGCAGCATCCGCCATCAGTCTCTCGAGAGACGTCGGGTCGGCGTAGGCGGATCGCAACGCCGTCGTCCAGCGCCGCGCCACCTCGATGTAGTTGACCGCCGGCGTCACGAGCACTTCACCCACCTCTTCGACTAGCAAACGCGAGACGTCGGCGAACTCACCCCACGGGGCTGAGAACTCGCGGAATCGCGGGTGGTCCCAGATACTCGATCGGGTCGGATTCATGTTCCCCTCGAAGGCCGACCGCAGGAGAAAGTCCCTACCGGTCGCCCACTCCATGAACGCCCACGCCGTGTCCTTGTCGCGCGAATGCGCGTTCATGACGGCCGACCACGTCCATACGTTGGCCGAACGCTGTCCGGTGGGTCCGAGCGGCGGCACGGCGTATTCCACCCGACCGTGAATAGTTGAGATCTCCGGGTCCTCGAAAAATGCGACGTAGTGATCCGAATCCACGATGAGTCCGTAATCCCCGTGGGCGAAGTCGATCGCCAACTCGTACCAGCGTTGATGCAACCAATCGCTCGGCCCCGCCACGGCCAGCGCCTCGACGAGGTCACGGGTCGCGCGCAGCGCCTCGGGAGAATCAATGACGCACCGACCGGTCGCGTCGAAGTCGCGTCCTCCGTAGGCCCAGAGTTGGCTGGCGAAGCCGGTGTAGATCGTGTGCCACTCGTCCGCGCCGCGCTGGGCGAAGCCTCGCGCCGGAGCGGCCCGCTCGACGATGGTTCGCGCCGTGGCGAAGTACTCCTCCCAGGTGCGCGGCACGTCCACTTCAGCGCGGTCGAGGATCTCGGGGAGATACACCAGGTTGTAGGACTCGCAGTTGACCGGGATCTCCAATAGTTCACCCTGGCCGAGCACTGAGCCAAAGGCACCGTCCCAGCGATTGCAGCGCAGCAGGGCGGGTATGAAATCGTCCGCGTCGAATCCGTCGCTCGCGTTCTCCAAGAAGGGGTTGAGCGGTTCGACGAAGCCCTTGCCCAATTGCTCCCACATCAACACCGGACCCGAGACGAAGACGTCGGCGGGGTTCTCTCCCCCCAAATACGAATCGAGCTGGTTGGAAAAGTACTCGTCATTTTCGATGAGTTGCACGTCTACCTGGTGTCCGCTGTCCGCTTCGAACTCAGCCACGTGTCGCGCCACGCTCGAGCAATACGCGTCTTGGTCGCATCCCAAGAATCTGATCCGTCCCATTCTCCTCCTCCCATGGATGACCCGTGGTCCCGAGAAACGAACGTTGAAACCATTCAACTCTCTCACCGTAGTCCCGCGGTACCGGGCCTCGCTCTTCCACGATCGCGTGTGAGTTCCTCCCGCAAGCGGTGTGTCGCTTATCTGGGTCCTTTCCATCCGGTTACTCGTCTGGGGGAACGACTCGCGAACCAACAAGGCCCTAGGGCCCGTCGTGGTACGTCCGACGCGTGGTTAACCTCAGAACCAGAGACAACTTTCATCGGAGGACGTCATGGACGTACAAATTGCCAAGCAACGACTGAACGATGAGCACGTGGCCCTGCACGATCTCCTGCTCAATTCCGCGGCGCACGGCCTCGACGACCGCGCGGGGGCGAACGAACACGGCGACATGAGCGACTCCGAAGAGGGACTCACGACGCAGGCCGAAGACGACGCCGTGACGCAAGGTCTGCGAGCGCGACTCACCCAACTTCATGGCGCGCTCGATCGCATCGAGAACGGCACGTTCGGCCGCTCGATACGCAGCGGCCAGGTGATCGTCGATGAACGCCTGGACGCCGACCCCGCCGCGGAATTGACCGCGCAAGAAGCCGACGAGAGCTGAGTTCGCGCAGAACTTCTGTGAACTCCCTACTCGTCGCGCGGGCCCTCTCGCCCGCGCGGACGCGACTCCGTCGCCCGGCGCCGTTCATGGGGGTCGAGTTCACCGGCTTGCGCTTGTCGCCACGCCTCGAGGCGGCTCGCTACCAACTCGCCCAATGCCACTGCTGCTTCGACCGCGCAGCCGTCGTCGCCGCGGTGGCGACAATTGTTGAAGCGACACGAGAGGGAGAGTTCGTCAATGTCGCTGAAATTCTGCTCGAGACTGCGCTGGTCAGCCACGACGTCGAGCAGACGAATACCGGGGATATCGAGCAAGACGCCGCCGGAGGAGAGTCGATAGAGTTTGCGCGTTGTCGTCGCGTGGCGGCCCTCTCCCCCTCGACCTACCGTGCGGGTCAATTCCGTGGTGCCCTCGAGTGCGTTGAGCAGCGACGTCTTACCCACGCCCGATGCGCCCAGCATCACCGCGGTCACGCCCTGGGGCAGCAGGGCGCGCACCTCATTGATTCCCTCACCCGTGAGTGAGCTCGTCACCACGACCTCGACGTCGGGAACCCGCTCTTTCACCAATGCACTGAACTCGTCGATGTCGTCCGAATCATCGACCTTGGTGACGACCACGAGGGGCGTCGCGCCCGAGTCGCGCGCCATCATCGAGAGCCGCTCGAGCACTCGCTCGTTCAGGTCCACGTTGACCGCGACGACAATCAAGACCAGATCGACGTTGGCGGCCATGACTTGGGGCTCTCGCCCGTAGGGGTGGGGGCGACGTAGTTCACTGCGGCGCTCCAGTACCTGCACGACGCGCCCGTCTCTTACCGCGACCCAGTCGCCCGCCACGGGCGTCTTCGACAGGCCCTTGGCCAGCGAGCACAGCCCCGAGTCTTCGACTCCGTCCGCGCGCTGCCAGATCACGTCGGCGCTCGCACCGTGAACAATGACCACTCGTCCGATCAGTTCATCGGGCGGAACGTACAGCGCGTCACGGGCGCGAAGTCCCAAACTCTCCAGCACTGTCGTCATAAACAACTCTCATCGTCGTGGTCGGGCAGCACCCGACCGTGGCCCGTCCACCATTATGACCTCGCCCACTCACTTATTAAGAGCGGTGGCGTGTCGCCACGACGCGAACGTGGGGTGACACGTCACCTGGGTGGCGAGGCCGCTCAACGTAACGTCGTCCTTTTGGGACATTCGACCTCGTTCCACAGGAGATTCTCACGCTTGAAATGTCGGGCACGGCGCTAATGTGAAACTTAGGACGTCAAGACTTCGCTTCTTTGGCTGGGCCTTGAGCCAGTCGAGAGGAAGGTACGAAATGGGTCTCCCCGCAATGGTGTTAAGCGCCTCGTTCACCGTGGGCGCACTTATCACCTATTGGTCGATTGTGTACCAACGCGCCGGTTTTCACGTATCGAGCGCCGGCATGGTGTGGTTGCCCATCGGCGTTCTCGCCTTCATCGTGTCGTTCATTACCTACTCCATCTCGCGTCGAACCGCCGAGGCCGCCGCGGAAGCCATTCAGCGTCAGCGGACTCATCGTCATCCTGCTGATCATTTTCATTTTTTTTCGACTGAAGTAATCCCCGTCGCCACCGCAGTGAGTAGCAGTACCCGACTCGACGGCGAAGTCGGGTTGAGATTTTGCAGTTCCCGAGGTCGGCGAATGCCTTCCTCGTTATCACCAAGGAGATAAGAAATGACGAAGCAAGACAAGGCCAAGAACGTCGCACAAATTGCCAAGGGCAAGGTCAAGGAAGCCACCGGTCGCGAGATCGGCAACGAGGATCTCGAGGACGAAGGCAAGTTGGATCAAGTGAAGGGCAACCTCAAGCAGGCCGGCGAGAAAGTCAAGGATGCCTTCAAGAAATAGTTCGAACGCTGCCACCGTGGTCACGGCGAATCGCCGATCGACAGAGGCTCTCGTGTCCCTCACGGCCCCTGTCGACGGCGAAGAAATGACCACTCGCGTCCCCGTGAGACTAAGGCGGGACCCCGGCGAAATCGGCGCTCCACGGGTCGCGGTGCCGCCGTTGAGCCGTGCAGACATCGCCCGGTTCGCGATTCTCGTGCACCGGCTGCTCGAAGTCGACACCACGAGGTCCCGGGCCACCGTCGCGTTATCGCGTCGGTGGATCAACGACTCTCACGGAGTCACCGCTCCAGTGATGCCCTCTCTCGGGTCGCCCGACTGCGCCCCCTACTCGGGAGAGCGAAAGACCACGTGACCAAATACGACCTCTCCGCCAAATCAACCTTTGAAGCCACGGACGACCGCATCAATCCGGCCTTCGCCTCCGCGGCGCAGGAGAATGCCGTCGCGTCGGATCAGGTCGTCGTGAACTGGCCGCTGATCCCCTGGCCCCGCGGGCCCTTAAGTGCCGCCGTCATCGAGGCCCTGCAGCGTGAACCCGGAACCCTCGGTCCGATGCCCGACGTCACCGTCGCCGATCCGCTAGCCGACGACGACTTCCAACTGGCCCTCTACCTTTGTTACGAGGTGCATTATCGCGACTTGATCGGCGCGGACTGGGAATGCGACGTCGACCTGTTGGCCTTTCGGGCGAAACTCGAAGGGGCCTTCGAAGCACAGCTGCGCGAAGAGATCTCCCAACGCCACGTGCGTGGACCTTTTGACGTGGCGACCGAACTCGACCAAATCATCTTCGCCTCGCGCCGCGAGTCGATCTCGACGTACTTCAATGGCGGGGGAACACTGGACCAATTTCGCGAATTTTGCGTGCACCGCTCGGCCTCGCATCTCCGCGAGGGCGATCCCCACGCCTTCGTCATCCCTCACCTTTCGGGCGACGCCAAGGCCGCACTGATTCAAATCCAATACGACGACAACGGCTCGGGCGACTCGTTGCACACGTACTCCGCGCTCTTCGCCACCACCATGTCGGCCCTCGGACTTGACGCGTCCTACGGCTCCTACGTGGAGATGACGCCGGGCGTCACCCTGGCGACAGTGAACCTGGTGTCGATGTTCGCCATGCACCGCAAGTGGCGCGGCGCCCTCGTGGGTCAGCTGGCGGTGATGGAGATGACCTCGGTCGGATCGATGCAGAGATATAGGCGCGCGCTCGAACGCTTCGGCATTGGCGCCGAAGGTCGCCGCTTCTACGACGCCCACATCGACGTCGACATACACCATGCCGAGGTGGCCCGGGGACGATTAGTCACCGGACTCCTCAGCGTCGACCCCGAACTGGGATCAGAAGTGCTCTTTGGAGCAGCGGCCATGCTGCTGCTCGAGGAGAATTTCTCCCGACACGTGCTCACTGCTTGGTCGCAGGAGCGCTCTTCACTCGTGTCGTGGGAAATGAACAGCTAAAGGTCCATTGCGTGGCGCTGCAACGTTGCCGTCGCCTCGACCGACGTCCGATCCCCTCGCTACCAGGGCTACGCGAGGGGATCGGCTCGGAGACTCGATTACTGATGGCTCACTGCGGAAGTCGAGGGCCACGTCGGTGCGCGATGCGCCCGGCTTACCTAGTGATGAGCTTCGTGCCGCATGGTGTACCAAAGTTCGAAGAGCATCCGAATCGTGGACTTGCTGGTGTCAACCAGGGAAACGATCACTGGCTGCTCCGCCACCTGATTCGAGCCCCTCCTCATCAGCGCTGGATCTGCAGAACGAGAGTGCCGACCGAAATGACGAATAAGACGAGGGCCGGGACCAAAGTCTTGAAGTTGTCCTTGATGCGTAGGTGCGCCACGAGCGCACCCGCGAAGTAGAGCACCAGGCCCGCCGCGGCCAATCGGCCGAGGTCCCTCGTGGCGAAACCGACGAGCAGCCCCACACCCCCGGCAATCTCCAGGAGAGCCAGCAGGGGAATTTGATTCTCTCGGACGCCGACGTGGGTCATACCTTGGACGACCTGGGGCGACTTGCGTAGCTTGACCGATGCCGACGCGAACGCGAGGAGGGAGAGAAGCGAGGAGACGATGATCATGGCAATTTTCATTGGTGGTCCTTGGGATGATGTTGCCAGTGACGAGGGGGGTTGGTGAGCGAACGACATCAGTGGGTCAGCGCACCGGCCAAGTGGCGACCGTGCTGGACGGCGACGCGCTCGGACTCTTCGCGCATCTCGGCGGCCACCTCCTTGAACTGGTCCAGTGCCGGGTTGACACCGACGAGGGTGAATTCGGTCTCCACCACGCGCAGGTCGAGTCCCCAGACGTCTTCGAGGATGCGGCGCATCCAGCCCGAGGCGTGGTCCCAACCCTCGCGCGGCGTGCCGGCACCGTAGGCGCCACCGCGCACGGTGACGAGGACGGCCGGGCGGCTCTTTAGTGACTCTCCGAGGCGCGGGTCGGTCACCACGAGGTCCACCCAGGCCTTGAAGTGCTGGGAAACGCCAAAGTTGTAGAGGGGAACGGCAAAGAGGAGGGCGTCAGCTTCGATGAGCACGCCGCTCAACGTCGTCGCCAGGTTGACCGCGTCCTTCTGCTCCGGGCTCAGACTGTCGAGATTGCTACGGTCCGCGAAAACTGACAATGGCCACGAGGTGGCCGGAACCGGATCGAGTCCGATGGGGCGCCGGGTGACAAACGCATCGGGATTGTCCTGGCGCCAGGACTCCTCGACGATGTCGGCGAGGGCTCGGCTCACCGAGCCCTCGGTGCGGATACTGGCGTCAAGTCGAAAGAGGGACATCATTGCTCCTAGTGGTGATTGTCACTGCTTACTTTTATAATACTGGTAACTTGTAAAAACGAAGCGCCTACTCTCAGACAAGTCACTGGTAGAATCAATGTCATGGAAACTGACCCGTCGACTAGCCAAAGTGCTGCCGGCGTGGCGTCACAGTCCCATGATGGAACCACCTGCGACGAGACGTCGAAGTCCTGTGACGGCGCGCTCGCCCAGGCCTTCAAGTTCCTCGGCAAGCGCTGGAACGGCGTCATCCTGGGAACACTCACCAACGGTCCGTCGGGTTTCGCCGAGCTCAAGCGCAACGTCGCCGGCATCAGCGACTCGGTCCTGTCGGAGCGCCTGAGTGAGCTCCAGGAGGCGGGACTTATTGTCCGTTCGGTCGAGCCCGGTCCGCCGGTTTCTGTTTCCTACGAACTGTCGGACACGGGCAACGCGTTGATCCCCGCCATGCGCGCATTGAGCACGTGGGCCAGCGAGAACTTCCCCAGCGGTTCCGACCACTCATAACCAGAAAAGAGTCATCATGACCGATCGTCTTCGCATCCTGCACGCGTCAGTGGAGCACCTGCGCTTCGTTATCAGTAGCGTCGACGTTTTCGTTCCTGAAGCCTCCGCCTACCCCACCGAGTGGACAATCGCCGACACCATGTCGCACATTGGTTCGGGAGCGGTCATCTCGATGCGAACCCTGGACGACACAATCGCTGGCCGCGAGGCCGACCCCGCATTCAATCAGTCCGTCTGGGACGAGTGGAACGCCAAGGCGCCCTCCGATCAAGTCAACGACGCATTGGTTGCCGACGAGGAGTTCTTGCTGGCCCTCGAAGCCCTGAGCGACGCCCAACGAAGCGAATTCCATTCTTCGATGGGACCTTTTGACCTCGACTTCGATGGCTTCGTCGGAATGCGCCTCGGCGAGCACGCCCTACACACCTGGGACATCGAAGTAGCGATTGACCCATCCGCCACGCTGTCGAGTGAGGCGGCTGGTGCCATCATCGACAATCTCGGCATGATTGTCCGCTTTGCGGGCAAGGCCAATGGTGAAGTGAAGGAATTGAGTGTACGCACGACGAATCCATCACGCGATTTCATGCTGGTGTTCGCCGATGACTCACTCAGCCTCGGCGACGCCGCGCACACTGGCGCCGTTGATTTCGAGCTCCCCGCCGAGGCGTTCGTTCGCTTGGTGTACGGACGGCTTGACCAGGAAAACGCTCCGGCCGGCATCGATGAACTTCACTTGGAAAATCTGCAAAAGTCATTCCCGGGCCTCTGATCCCACGACGCGGTGAACGTGACCGCGTCCAAGATTGGCGACGAGTGCCATTGGTACCCGTGAGCCCACACGGTTCCTCGACCAGCCAGTTGAAAATGTTTACGCTGACTCCCCAATTCCGCCGACTATTTCTCACAGGATTGTCAATCGGCGCGTAGCGATAAAGAATTGACGGGCTATCCATCTGACTGCCACTCGCCTTAGTTTTCAAGGATTGGAGGACGACGCTCTGGGAGCGAAGCCGAGCTCAGTTGGTGGCATGTCCTGTGGACGTCGCTACCACCTGGTCACGAAGGGCCGGCACACTACGAGGCCAAAATGCGTGCATCGCTGGAGATTCGGGAGATCGGTACGCCTGTTTTGCGAGGAATTGCCAGGCTCGCGCTGCGGGCTTCCTGCGACGGCCGGTTGTCGTCTGACGCATGGGTACGATGAGTGACGTCAGTTGACCTGCGCGGGAAGTGAATGAGACAAGGTAGGTGCGCAGTGATCGTGGGCATGAACACTTTCGGCGCCTCGACAGCGCTCAAGGAGTTCAGGTCCAGTTCGGCCTCACCGCGCACCACGTCGCGCCGGTGGCCCGTGCGACACTTGATTCGATAAGGAGAGAACATTGAAGGCAACACAACAACTCCACGATCTCGGTCAAAGCCTCTGGCTCGACAACATCACGCGGGCCATGCTCGACAACGGTGAGATTCAGCGCTACATCGACACCTATTCGGTGAGGGGACTCACGTCCAATCCCTCCATCTTCGACAAGGCCATCGCGTCGGGTGACTACGACGAGGATATGAGGAGCCTCGCGACGAACGACACCACGAGCGAAGAGGTGTTCTTTCAACTGGCGATCGCCGACCTGCAGCGCGCGGCCGACCTCTTCGCCCCCCTGCACCAACGTACCGACGGCGTAGACGGCTGGGTCTCGCTTGAGGTCTCGCCGCTGTTCGCCTACGACACCGACAAGACAATCGAGGCGGCCGCGGCGATACACGCTCGCGCCGAGCGGTCGAACCTGTTCGTCAAGATCCCCGGGACTCCACCGGGGCTTCGCGCGATCGAAGAGAGCATCGCTGCTGGTATCGCCGTCAACGTGACCCTGCTCTTCGACGCTGACCAGTACCTTGCCGCCGCTGACGCGTACCTGAAGGGAATCGAGCGGCGCATCACGACGGGCCTCAACCCGGCGGTGGCGTGCGTGGCGTCCGTGTTCATCTCGCGCTGGGACGCCGCCGTGGCCACGCTGGTGCCGCCCGAGCTGACCAACCGTCTCGGCCTGGCCGTCGGACTCGAGACGTATCGGGCTTATCGAGAACTCTTGGCGTCCGAGCGCATGCAGCGCATCCACAACGCCGGCGGGCGCGCGCAGCGCCTGCTCTGGGCGAGTACCAAGACGAAGGACCCTGACGCCTCGGATACCCTCTACGTCGAGGGACTCGCCAGCCCCTTCACTATCAACACCATGCCCGACGCCACGCTCGAAGCTTTCTACGACCATGGTCGAGTGACCGCGTCGATTCCCGTTGACGGCGGCGACTACAAATCCCAACTAGCCGAGTTCGCCCGTGCCGGCGTGGACCGGAGCAACCTGGCGCACCAACTCCAAGACGAGGGGGCTACGGCGTTCACTACCTCGTGGAATGAATTATTGGCGAAGATCGGCACCCAACTGAGTGGATCGGCGCGGCGCTCGTGACCCCTACGCCGCTACGCCAACGAGAATCCTGGACCGCACTCGAAGCGCATTGGCTCGACATCGGTCCTCGCCACCTGCGCGAGCTCTTCGCCGACGACCCGCAGCGCGGGAAGCGGCTTCGCGCGAACGCCGAGGGCCTCTACCTCGATTATTCGAAGAACCGCATTACTGACGACACCTTGCGGCTGCTCTTCGATCTGGCTCGCGAGTGCGGTCTCGCGCCGCGACGCGACGCGATGTTCGCGGGCGAGCACATCAACGTGTCAGAGAATCGGGCCGTGCTGCACGTGGCGTTGCGCACGCCCCGGGACACCCCTCTGGTGGTCGACGGCGTCGACGTCGTCGCCCACGTCCACGACGTGTTGGATCAGATGTCCGACTTCGCTTCGCGAGTGCGTGAGGGTGAGTGGCGAGGGCACACCGGACGACCGATCAAGAACGTGGTCAACATCGGGATCGGCGGTTCCGACCTCGGCCCGGTCATGGCCTACGAGGCACTGCGCCACTACGCCAGTCGCGACCTCACGTTCCGATTCGTCTCCAACGTCGACGCCACCGATTTCGTCGAAGCGGTGCGCGATCTGCGCGCCGAGGAGACCCTCTTCATCATCTCCTCCAAGACCTTTGGCACATTGGAAACGCTCACCAACGCGCTCTCGGCGCGCCAATGGCTGACCGCGCACCTCGGCGACGACGCGGCCGTCGCGCGACACTTCGTCGCGGTGTCGACCAACGAAGAGAAAGTGTCGGCCTTCGGGATCGATACCGCCAATATG
>OCZT010007182.1_pt1 | contig 10950 bp, 9 predicted proteins | sample 1539031 | NCBI WGS metagenome assembly OCZT01 (sample SAMEA3539308, study PRJEB22396) | soil metagenome | biome: tundra; feature: field; material: soil | place: USA | collected 2010-05 | depth 0.15 m
ATCAATTAGGGAGGTGGTAATTTTAAATTTTAAAGCTGTTACTATTAACGCAAATAGTAACATCAAAGATGACCTCATGATCGATTCCCTAAGACTTGCGTATTTACTTGTAAAATTGGAGAAAAAGTTCAAAATAAAAATAAACGATTTCACCTTAAAATTAGAAAAAGTGAGTGATATTACTTTATTGGTTGCATCAAAAATGAAATAATAATTATGGAAATTAAGTATTTGAAAACAAAGACTGGAATAATCATTGAGAAAACAGAAAGTTTTATTGACTATGTGGGTGGAATTGATAGTTATGCTGAACAACTTGATTATTCTAAGGGAGTCTTTCTTTCTTCGGGTTATGAGTACCCTGGCAGGTATTCACGCTGGGAGATATTAATTTTGAATCCACCTGTTGAATTTCAATCATTTCAAAACACCTTTATTTTTAAAGCAAATAACAAAAGAGGAGAAGTGATTAATTCTATAATCTACAACCTTTTGAAAGATTGCATCTTTGTAAAAGACATCAATATTGAAAACTCTGATGTTATTGGCGAAATTAACAAGGAGGAGAAGATTTTTTATGAAGAGGAAAGGTCTAAACAACATTCTGTTTTTTCTATACTTAGATATTTAATTCAGGAATTCTCCTCAGCAAGTAACGATATTGAATTGGGATTGATAGGCGCATTTGGGTATGATTTAATTTTTCAATTCGAAGAGATAAATTTAAAACATAAAAGATTGTCTCAAAATAAAGATATGAGACTTTTCTTTTATGATGAAATAATAAAAGTTGACCGTCAGAAAGAGACGATAAAAAAAATAAAATTTGATTTTATAAAAGGAAAATTCTCAACAAAGGAAATTTCAGCTTTTGATGGTTTAAGGAAATTCGATGTTTCATATAATTCTGAGACAAAAGAAGTTGTTGAAATTGAAAGTAACCATAGTGCTGGAGAATATCAGGAAAATGTTCGAAAAGCAAGAGAAGCAATGGGGCGAGGAGACTTGTTTGAATTGGTGTTGCATCAAGAATTTAGAGCAAAATTCAAAGAAAACCCCTTTCAACTTTTCAAGAAAATTCAAGCAATAAATCCAAGTCCTTACGAATTCCTTATTCAATTTGGAGATGAACAATTAGTAGGAGCTTCACCAGAAATGTTTATAAGAGTGAATAATAAGGTTATTGAGACTTGTCCAATTTCAGGTACAATAAAGAGAGGTAATGATGCTATGGAAGATGCAGAATTAATAAAAACTTTATTAAACTCAGGGAAGGATGAGTCTGAACTCACTATGTGTACCGATGTTGATAGGAATGATAAATCGAGGGTTTGCATACCTGGTTCGGTAAAACTAATGGGTCGCAGATTGATTGAACGATATGCTGGTTTATTTCATACTGTTGATTATGTAACTGGAACTTTAGAGGAAGGTTACGATTCTATTGACGCTTTTTTGTCGCATATGTGGGCTGTTACCTTAACAGGTGCCCCGAAAAAAAATGCGTTACAATATATTGAAAATCTAGAAAAAAATGCACGAAAGTGGTATGGAGGAGCAATAGGTAGTATTGATTTTAATGGTAATATTAATACTGGAATTACTATACGAACTATTCATATAGAAAATGGAACAGCTAGATATCCTGTTGGGGCAACGCTTCATTATGATTCCAAACCTGAAGAAGAGTATTTGGAGACTTTAACTAAAGCAACTAGCTTTTTTAAGGTAATAAACCCTTCTTCGGAAACGGATAGCAATGAAGTTAATCTTAACAACGCCGACCTTAAAGGGAAAAAAGTGCTTTTTGTTGATAATGAGGACTCATTCGTGCATACTATTGCAAATTATGTAAGACAAATTGGAGTAGATGTTATTACTGTTAGATGGAAGTATGCTGCAAATATAATTGATGAGATTTCACCAGACATGGTTTTTATTTCTCCAGGACCAGGCATACCAAAAGATTTTGATGTACCCTCTACAGTACTTAAAGCTTATGAAAAAAATATTCCCATTTTTGGCGTTTGTCTTGGATTACAGGGAATTGTTGAAGCATTTGGAGGCTCTTTAAGTAGGTTAAAATATCCAATGCACGGGAAAATGTCCAAAGTTTTTCATAATGATTCACCTATTTTTGAAGGACTACCTTCTCCTTTTGAATGTGGTAGATATCATTCCTTAATCGCAAATAATGACGATTTTCCTGAATGTTTAGAAGTTATTGCAAGATCAGATGATGATGTTATAATGGCTATTCGGCACAAATTTAAAAAAATTGTTGCAGTCCAATTTCATCCTGAATCAATATTGACATCAAAAAACAATAATGGACTTACCTTATTAGGAAACATAGTTCGATACTTACTTAAAAATAACAATGAGCTCTAAAATAATATTTTCAAATTATCATATTCCTGATTTTAAAGTTGACATTGCTGTGATATTAGAAAAAGTTTGTGATTCTAAAATGTTAGGTAATCTTAGCTTAAATCAATTTTGCGATTCATATAAGGCACAGAGTGGTTTAAATAATATTTCTATTGGTAATAAAAAGGATTTGTTTGAAATATATGAATCACTTTTAAGTGATATGTTTCAAAACATTGACATTGATCCTTTAAAAATTGGATATATTATTGTAACAGAACCTCAAAACTCAATAATTGATGGCATTAGTTTACCTCATTATTTTCAAAAAAAATTTAACATGTTTAATTCTACAATTTTCACTTTACAGCAACAATGTGCTGGAAGTTTAATGATTTGTGGTCTTTCGAATAGTTTAATTAAGAAAAATAATCCTTATACCTTAATATTATCATCATGTTACATCGACAAAGTTGAAGAAAGGTACATGGGGTTTTCGATTGTAGGTGATGGAGCTGGAATTATGTTAATTGGCCAAAGTCAAAATGGTTGCGAAATAGTTGATTCAGATTCTATATCTGATGGACTTTATAGCTACAATAAGTATAACAGAATTGAAGAAGAAATAAACAGATTGTCAATTGTTGAGAAAGGTTGCGATTTAGTGACAGGAGTACTCAATAGAAATAGTTTAACAAACAACGAAATTGTCAAATTTATTCCGCAAAATATTAATAAATATGCATATGAAAGAATTTATTCATCTATTTTAGAATTGGAGTCTGAGAAAATGTTTATAAAAAATATAAGTGATGGAGGACATGTAGGAGATGTTGATTTCATAAGAAATATTACGGATTATTTGAAATCGAATACCAAATCTGGATATTTTATCGCTTATGGGTTAGGAACGAATGGTACAGACGTAAATTACAGCGTTCTTTTACTTAAAAATTAATATATCAAATATGTTAAATAAAACATTCGAATTAAAGAATATTGCAAATTATTTAAAGGATAATTTTTCAAATACAATAGAGTATAGCATTGGAAATAAAGTGATTAAGAAGTATTACAATGAAGTATATTTGGACGCTATCAAAGCGTTAAATAATTTATGTAAACTTGATATTTTTGCAGATGATATTGTCGTCTTATATGGTGATAGCTCCTATTATTGGCTTATTACTGAAGTTGCCTGCATAATAGGAGGGATTAGAACTGTTGCCTTGCCTGAAACATTGTCTATTAGTCAGGCTATGTCTGAACTTCGCAAGTTTAAAGCTAAAGCACTTATTTTGGACTTAAAAAATGAACCTTCGTGTACAGAAGAGAATTATTGCGTTATTACTTTTGACTCATTATTTGAAAATGAAATACAAGAAAGTTCCATTCCGGATATATATATCGATAAAGCTAAATATCAAATAACTGTTTACACTTCAGGAACGACATCGAATATTAAATCATTTGAAATACTCCCAGAGGCTACAGAAAAATTAGTTTTACATCTAATTCAAATTTTTAAAATCAATTCAAAAGATAGATGGTTGATTTGTCATCCATTTACGCATTATTCGCATTTAGAATATGCGCTTGGGGGTTTGTGTTCAGGATATGATTTAATCATTTTAAATTTAACTCAAAGTTTAATTAGTTTTTCTAATTTAAAACCGTCAATTTTTATTTCTGTCCCAACAAGTTATTACTTCTTTTACGAACGATTCATTGAAGAGATTCAAAGTTCAAATGCGCTTACTCAAATAATTATTAAACTATATATCAAATTGGGAATGTTTATTAAGTATCCTCGAATTAATAATTTTCTAGGGCGAATATTTTGTAAAAAGTTACACAACATAATGGGAGGAAATTTGAAATTTATGATTATTGGAACGGCTCCAAGTTTAGCAAATATTAAAGAATTCTTTCAAAAAATTGGACTCCCCCTTTTTGAAGGATATGGACTAACTGAATTGGGGATGATATCTATGAATGATTATTCGAAAAATAAACTATTTACCGTCGGAACAATTTTTCCTGGAATAAAAGTCGATTTTCGAGAAGACAATGTTCTGTGGGTAAAAAATTCGTATCAACGAATGAATAAATACTTAAATGAAGAATCTGACTTAATTGATAAGGACGGCTACATATGTACTGGAGATATTGGAGAGATAGACAAAGCAGGTTTTTTAAAGATTGTAGGTAGAAAAAAGGAGATAATTGTAACAAGTACAGGTAAAAAGATTAATCCAATACCTATAGAGCAAATGTTTATCTCATACTCAGAAATTAAGCATTGTGTCTTGATAGGTGATAATAAGCCTTTTATATCCGCAATTATCTCTCCCAAAGAAATACAATTTAAATCAAATCTAGAGTTTGAAAATAGAATAAATGAAATTGTCAAAACAATAAACAACGATTTGTCTTCTGCAGAAAAAGTACTGGCAGCCATCATTAGTAAAAAAGAATTTAGTGAGAAAACAGGCATGGTTACAAGAAGTCAGAAAATTGTAAGAAGGAAAGTTGAAGAGTGTCATACTTATGAAATTAAGAAGATTTACGATGAGCAATAAGTTAGTAGAAGTTGAAATTAAAAGATTATTAAAAGCCAATAAAGCGTTCGTGGCATATATATGTCCTTCATCTGATTTATTAAGGATTGTAATTTCAAACAATATAGTTTACTTAAATCAGAAAGTTGATTTTGTTGATTTGACAGGATTTGTTTTTCATCCGTTTGCCTTAGAAGATAAAGATGCAGTTTTGTTTCCTGTTGACGAAAAAAAAGATTATTATATTTCAAATAATAATAATAATTCTCATAAAAAATTAGAGATTGAGGAAACATGTGAAATTGAACGTAATAATTATTTGAAAATTTGTGGTGATGTTATTGAATGTTTGAATGAAACGAATTGTGATAAAATTGTTTTGACTAGATGCATTATCCGAACAAATAATAACATTGATATTTCAAAATCATTTAATGAATTATTGCTTAGTTATACTAATACTTTTAGGTATTTATTAAATGTACCTGAACAAGGTATTTGGATGGGAGCTTCTCCCGAAAAATTGATTTGTAAAACATCAAATATAGTCAATATTGATGCTATTGCTGGTACTAGAAGGATTGAGGATATCTGGGATGAGAAAAATAAAAAAGAACATACGTATACCGAAAGGTATATTGAAAATATTTTGAAACAGAAGAATTTATCATACAGTAAAGAATCACACAAAATGCAAATGGGTGGGTTAAGTCATTTATATTCCTCTTTTTTCGTTGAAAAGTTAAAAATAAATGAATTTAGCAATTTAGTCTATAAGCTACATCCAACACCTTCAGTATGTGGTTTGCCAAAGGCTTTAGCTAAAAAGTGTATTTTTGAATTAGAAAAACATGATAGAGAATTTTACTGTGGTTTTTTAGGTCCATGCAATATAGATTCCTCTGATATTCAATTTTTTGTAAATATACGATGTATGAAAATAAGTTTTGATAATTTGTTTTTTTTTGTTGGTGGTGGCATAATTAAGGAGAGCACTGCCAATACTGAATTTGTTGAAACTGAGTTAAAGTTATTATTATTAAAAGATAAATTGGTATGTCAGTAAAATTAAATCATAAGATTGCAATTATTGAAGGAGATGGAATTGGTGTAGAAGTAATACATGAATTGAGAAAACTTATTCTCTTACTCCAAAAAGAACATATCACTAATTTTGAAGTTGAATTTCTCCCCTATTCTGCAGATTTTTATTTAAAAACAGGACAAACCATTACTAGCGAAAAACTACTTCAATTAAAGGAAGATTATAATGCAATTTTTTTAGGAGCTTTGGGTGATCCAAGAATTGCTGATAATAAGCATGCTGATGATATTCTTTTAGGAATGCGTTTTGTGTTAGATTTATTTGTCAACTACAGACCTATAAAGCTATATAATATAGATTATTGTCCATTAAAAAACATTGAAAAAGAGGACCAAATTGATATTGCTATTTTTAGAGAAAATACGCAAGATTGCTATAGAGGGATTGGAGGAATATTAGATAAAGATACAAAAAAAGAGGTGGTAATTGAAAATTCCGTTCATACTTATTTAGGGGTTGAAAGAATACTTCGATGTGCTTTTGAATATGCTGATAAAAACAATATTACTTCTGTTGTAATGAGCGATAAAAGTAATGCAATGAAAAATAGTGGGCATTTGTGGCAAAAACTATTTAAGGAAATTGGGATAGAATACCCTAAAATAGAGAAAAAGCATTTTTATATTGATGCTTTATGTATGGAAATTATACGTGATCCAGCGCAGTTTAAAGTAATTGTAACCTCTAATATGTTTGGAGATATTATTTCAGACCTTGCATCGCAATTGCATGGAGGAATAGGGCTGTCGGCCTCATGCAATTACAATCCCGAACACACAAATTTTTATGGATTATTTGAACCTGTACACGGTAGTGCGCCAAATATTGCAGGTAAAAATATTGCAAACCCTTTCGGTGCAATATTAAGCTTTGTTCTTTTTCTTAGGCGTATTGATGAAAATGATATTGCCGAAAAAATTGAAAAAACAATCAAAAAACTTCTTTTAAAAAAAGAAGTTACTATTGATTTAGGAGGAAATTTAAAAACCACAGAAGTAGGTGACTTACTTTGTAAATACTTAAAAGATTCGATACATGGGAATGACATTAGTTGAAAAAATTTTCGCAAATAAGCTTAATCTGAAAAGTGTAAAAGCAGGCGAAGTTCATATTACACCAATTGATTATATTTTGGGAACTGATATAACAGTTCCGCTTTCTGTTAAAATATTTGAAGAAAATGGGTTTACACAAATAAAAGATACTGATAAATTAGTGTTTATCAATGATCACTTTGTGCCAGCTAAAGATATTCAATCCGCAGAACTGGCAAAAACAATGCGTGAATTTGCCCAGAAACATGATATAAAACATTATTTTGAATTAGGTCAATCTGGCATTTGTCATGTTACATTGCCAGAAAAGGGGTTTGTGACTCCAGGTGCTATTATAATTGGCGCAGATTCTCACACCTGTACTTACGGGGGAATGGGTGCTTTTGCTACTGGTATTGGTTCATCGGATATGACAGCAGCATGGGTAACGGGAGAGTTGTGGTTAAAAATTCCTGAATCTATTAAGATTGAGTTAAAAGGGGCGCTAAATAAATGGGTGTCGGGTAAAGATGTAATATTATATTTACTAAGCGTATTAGGTCCTGATGGGGCAAATTATAAATCATTGGAATTTGTTGGTGATGGCGTAACAGGTTTATCAATAGACGAAAGGCTTACTATATGTAACATGGCCATTGAAGCAGGTGCTAAATCAGGCATTATGGAGCCCGATGAAAAAGTAAAAAGCTATCTAAAAAGTATTGGACAGTATGGTGGTGTTTACTTAAAAGGGGATGCAGATGCAATTTATTCAGAAGTTATAGAGCTAAATTTGGATGAAATAGTACCGTATGTTTCAGAACCCTATGATCCTTCGAATACATATCCTGTTACGAAATATATAGGTACAAAAATTGACCAGATAGTGATAGGATCATGTACGAACGGACGTTACTCTGATTTTAAAGTAGCTTATGATATATTAAAAGGAAATAAGGTAAAGCCAAATTGTAGGTTAATTCTTATACCTGGCTCCCCTTTGGTTCTAAAAGAATTAGCAGATAATAATATGTTGCAGGCCTTTATTGAAGCTGGTGCTGTAATAGGGCCATCAACCTGTGGCCCTTGTATAGGTGGACACATGGGAATACTTGCTAATGGAGAAGTAGGATTATATACAACAAATAGAAATTTTGCAGGTAGGAATGGAGCAAAAAACTCAAAAGTATATTTGTGTAGCCCTGCAATAGCAGCAATATCAGCAATAAATGGTTGTATCAGTTCAATTAATTAAAAGTAATAAAAATGATTATAAAAGGATTTGCACATATATTTGGCAATAATATTAATACAGATGGGATTATACCTGCAAGATACTGTATGACTATTGATTATAAAGAGTTAGCCAGCCATTGTTTAGAAGATGTAGACGATAATTTTAGAAAAAATGTATTATTAAATGATATAATTGTTGCTGGTAAAAATTTTGGATGTGGCTCATCACGCGAGGTAGCACCAATCGCAATAAAACATGCTGGTGTATCTTGTGTTATTGCAGAATCGTTTGCACGTATTTTTTATAGAAATTCCTATAACATTGGACTGCCATTAATTGAAATACCAGATATTACAAAGCATATTAGATATGGCGATGCAGTAAAGGTCGATTTTGAAAATAATATAATAATCAACCTCACTTTAGGAGAAACCATCAAATTTACCCAAGAAACAGGAATATTGAATGAAATTGTGCGAGCAGGAGGATTACTAAATTACATTAAAGAAACTGCACAATAAAATAGTGATAATTATGTATCAGTTTAACGAACAAGAAATCGAAATTAAAGAGCAAATAGAGAATATTCTCATTAAAGAAAAACTATCATCATCCAATTATAGTACCGTACAGGAATCGGTACAATTGGGTATTGAAATTTTATCTAGGTTAGGCTATTTAGGTATAAATATACCAAGTAAATATGGAGGTGTTGAATTGGATAATGTATCTAAAATGCTTATTGTAAAATTACTTGCAAAAACGAATGCATCATTAGCGCATGTGTTTTCTGCACATGTGTTTGGTTTTGTAGAAGCTATTGTCGAATTTGGAACAGAATATCAAAAGGACAATTTGCTGCCAAAACTCGCGACCGGAGAGGAGATTGGAACATTATCAATTACAGAACCAAATGGAATCAGTCCGGATGTTTTAGTAACAAGAGCAGAAAGGCAAGGAGAGTATTTTGTAATTAATGGATCAAAATCGATGCTTACAAATGCAAAGCAGGCAAAGTATGCATTAGTTTTATTAAAGACGAAAAATTACAATAAAATAACTGGGGATTATTCACAATTGTCATTAATGATTGTTGATTTAAAAAAGAAATCAGGTTTAAGTTTTGGAAAAATAGAAGAAACCATGGGGCTTGAAGGAGCTCAGATTTGTGATGTACATTTCGACAATTATACCGTTTCTGAGAAATATTTGCTTGGTAAAGAAGGTGAAGGGCTTAAAACATTAGTAAAACTTTTAAATTATACGCGAATTGCTAATGCCGCTGTTGCTTTGGGAATTGCTGAGGCTGCTTTAGATGAAGGGATTAAATACACAAAGATGCGGCAGCTTAATAAAATGCCTTTAATGAGTAATCCCCAAATAAGTATAATACTTACGGATGTTCAAAAGGATATTGAAATATGTCATTTACTAACATTCTACACTGCTTCATTATTAGATCGGAGTTTGGGGGATATACAGCAAAACTCAACTATTGCAAAACTTCATGTAACAGAAACAGCTAAGAAAATATGCGATTCTATACTTCAGCTACATGGAGGTTATGGCTACTTAAAAGATTATAGAATTGAACAATTGTACCGGGATATAAGAATAACTACCATTATTGGAGGACCTAGTGAGCTTTTAAAAACCATATTAAGTTTTAATTTATTTAAACAGTCAGAGAAATGAACTTAGTTGAATTAGAAAACGAAAGGGAAATAGTGCCCGAGTTTGTACAACGATATTATATTGAAGAGACATTTGAGATATTACTTAATTCTATTTCAAGACAGGCCTCTTTAAAAAAACATTCACATTTACATGCCCAATTTGGATATTGTTTTAATGGAGAATTCCAATTTAACTTACCAAATGATTCATTCATTTTTAAAACAAATGACAGTTATGTTTTAAAGTCTAATATTGAGCATAGCGCGATAATAATTGATGATATTTATTCTTTAGACTTTAAATTTTTAAATGCTGAAGAATGTTTGAATAATATAAAAAATAATGTTTGGAGGCAAGATGATCATGTTTTCAATTATGTAAATAAAAATTACAATATATATTTACTAAAGAAAACGGATTCTATTATTTCGCTATCGAATACTAATGATTATTTTATAGTTTGTAAAAGTAATTCAGAACTTACAATATGTGAACAATCATTTTCTATAAAACCAATGAGGATTTATAAAATTGAAGAACCAAACAACAGTTTGACAATACAAAACAATACAGAAACACAAGTTATAGTAATTCAAATCAACAAATAATATAAACATGACAAAAATATTCGGCGGACATATAGTAGCGAAAGCTTTAAAAAATGAATCAATCAAACAAATATATGGCTTAATTGGGTATCAGGTATCTCCAATATTTGCGGGTTGCTCAAAAGAAGACATCAAGATATTTGACACTAGGCATGAGCAAGCAGCTATGCACATGGCAGATGCTCATGCACAGGTTACTGGACAGCCTGGTGTTGCTATTGTTATTGGAGGGCCCGGATTAACCAATTCTATAACTGGAATCATTAAAGCCTATCGCTCACATACCCCTATGTTAATAATAGTAGGTGCTTTTGAACATAAAAAGAAAGATGTTGGAGGCTTACAAGATATGGATCAG
>OCZT010007183.1_pt1 | contig 10949 bp, 12 predicted proteins | sample 1539031 | NCBI WGS metagenome assembly OCZT01 (sample SAMEA3539308, study PRJEB22396) | soil metagenome | biome: tundra; feature: field; material: soil | place: USA | collected 2010-05 | depth 0.15 m
TCCATAACGAAACCGTGCTGGCGGAATTGCGCGCGCAGGGCATCCGTCTGGCGCAACAACCCGCCGGTGTGGGCACGCGGACGGTGATGGTCACGGCCCACGGCGCGTCAGAACGCGCGATGTGCGAAACGCGCGGACGCGGCCTGAGCTTGGTCGAGGCGACCTGTCCGCTGGTCCACGCCGCCCATCGCAGCCTGGCGAAGCTGGTGCATGAAGGGTTTCACCCGGTCATCATCGGCAAACGCGACCATGTGGAAGTGCGTGGCATGACCGGAGATCTCGACGAGTTCGACGTGGTGTTGACCGGGGAGGACGTGGCCAAACTTTGCGAGCGGCCGCGATTCGGTGTCGTTTCGCAGACGACGCAGCCGATTGACAAGGTCCGGCATCTCGTGCGGCTGATGCGGGAGCGCTTTCCGCAGTCGGAGGTGTGTTTCGTTGACACCGTCTGCCAGCCGACGAAACAACGGCAGAACGCAGCCGTTGAGCTCGCCCAAAAATGCGATGTGGTCGTCGTCATCGGCGGCGCGCACAGCAACAACACGCAGGAACTGGTCAAAACCTGCGCCCGCTTTTGTGCGCGCGTTCATCACGTGCAAGCGGCCGACGATTTGCAGATTGATTGGTTTGCCGACGCACAGATTGTCGGGATTACGGCTGGCACTTCGACGCCGGATTCTGTTATCAACGCGGTTGAACAGCGGCTGATGCAAATCACGCCTGTTTCAACGGGCGCGAAAATGGCTGAAGAGCTTTTATGTGTGCGCTTGACGAATTAAATCCACGCGAAATCAGCGTGCTATTGCGCGGTGAGTCGGAAAAGATCGCGGCTTGGACCGGGCAATGGAGCGCGCGACGGTTCGCACTGCAGGTTGTCGTCATCGTCGTTGGCGCGGGTCTTTACGGTGCCGCGATGGGCTGGTGGCGTGATCCGCAACAGGCACTGTACGTAGCCGTCAAATTTCCGCTCATCATCCTGCTCACCACCGCCGGCACCGCGCTGCTCAACGCCATGCTCGCGCCGTTGCTGGGCTTGAACATCCCATTTCGTCAATCCTTCTCGGCCATTTTGATGAGCTTTGTCATTGCGGCGGCCATTCTCGGGGCGTTCAGCCCGCTACTGGCGTTCATGGTTTGGAACGCCCCGCCGATTTCGGCGGCAGCGGCTTCCGCGCCGGCTTACAACTTCATCAAGCTCACGCACGTCGTCGTCATTGCTTTCGCCGGCATAACAGGCAATGCGCGCTTGTTTCAATTGCTCACGCAGTTGGGTGGGGGCCGGTCCGACGCGCGCCGGGTGTTGTTTGCGTGGCTGGCGGGCAACCTGTTTCTCGGCAGCCAGCTCTCGTGGATTTTGCGCCCGTTCATCGGCTCGCCGTCGTTGCCGGTGGAATTTTTCCGCGCAGCGGCGTTGCACGGAAATTTTTACGAAAATGTTTTCCATTCGCTGCTGCAAATTTTCCAGCAATTCGATTAAACCAAAACATCATTGACCTATGAACGATCAAAATCCAATCCCGCCCCAAATTCCACCGCAACTCCCGCCCGTGATGCCTGCCAGCGGCCCGCGACCGCTGGGCGATGACCCAGCCGAGCGCGCCGCCATCCCGAACATCATCGTCGCCATTGAAGCCATCCTGCGGCAGCCGCGGCGCGTGATGTTCCAGTTGCGCCAGCCGGGCGCGGGGCGATTGATTATAGCGATGGTTTTTGTGTCGGTCGTGTGCAGCCTGATTTACGGCGTGGTGGCCGGCACGTTTTCCGGCGGCACACAACTCTGGGCCGCACCGGTCAAAATCGCCATGGGGCTGATGATTTCGGCGCTGATTTGTCTGCCGAGCCTTTACATTTTCACCTGTCTGGGCGGTTCGCAGGCGCGATTGATTGAAGTCGGCGGACTGCTGGCAGGGTTGCTGATGCTGATGACCATCCTGCTGATCGGCTTCGCCCCGGTGGCTTGGATTTTCTCGCAGTCCACGGAATCGCTCGCCTGGATGGGCACACTGCATCTGATTTTCTGGTTCATTGCGACCATCTTTGGACTGCGGTTTTTGGAGACCGGATTTTCACATTCCAACGCCAAATCACTCGCCGGTTTCCGCACCTGGGTGGTCATCTTCCTGCTGGTGGCAATACAAATGACCACCGCGCTGCGGCCCATCCTGGGGACTTCGGAAACTTTTTTACCGACGGAGAAAAAATTCTTCGTGGCCCACTGGGGCGATTGTTTGAATGGGCAGGACGGAGCGTCAAAGTCGGGATCGCGTTGATCATCCTGTCAAATTGTGCCTGTGATTGATCATCCTGCGGCGAGATCGTTACCTGACTGCCAGAACCTGCGACCGGGTTCCATCGGCGTTTTTCTGTGCGCCCGGCCGGAACTGCTTCGCGAATGGATGTTGTGCCGGCAATTGAATCTCATGGTATTTTGCGCCGTCGCCATTGTGATCGGGGCGGGCGTTTATGGCGCGGTCATGGGATCATGGCGGGGTCCTTGGCAGGCGTTCTATACCGGCATCAAACTCCCGTTGGTCATCCTGCTGACCACCTTGGGCAACGGATTGCTGAACGGAATGCTTGCCCCATTGCTCGGGATCAATTTGACTTTCCGCCAGTCGCTAACCGCTGTCTTGATGAGTTTTGCCGTCGCGTCGGTGGTGCTGGGCGCGCTGAGTCCGGTCGCGTGGTTCGTCGTCTGGAACACGCCGCCGCTCACGGCCACGATGCAGTTGTCGTCGCCGGAGTATGGTGTCATGCAATTGACGCTGGCGGGGTTCATCGCACTGGCCGGCGTTGTGGGCAATGTGCATCTGCTGCCGCTCCTGTCGGAATGGGCGCGCAGTGTGCCCACAGCCCGGAAGGTTCTGTTCGCATGGCTGGCGGGGAACCTGTTTCTCGGCAGTCAAATTTGCTGGGTGCTGCGGCCGTTTATCTGGGACCCGGCGCGACCGGTGGAGTTTATTGGACGCGAATATTTTCACGGCAGTTTTTTTGAAACGGTCTTTGAGGCGGCACGCCGGTTGATATTTTCATGAAATCGCGAATATCAAGAATCCTGGCCGGACTGGCGGCTTTGGTGGTCGCTGCGATCATCTGGCTGCCATGCCTGCATCTCCTTTTCGCCCGACCGCTCTCTGAATTCCGTCAGGATCCAGGTCTTTCACCCAAGGCCCGCCAGCTGGCGGCCCGGCATTTGCAACTCTGGACTAAACCGGCTCTGCGCGAACAGGAACTGAAAAAAATGCGGGCCAGCAATGCCGAATGGGATTTTATGGGGCGAAGTTTCCTGGTCTGGTCGCTGGCCAATATGGCTTTGCGCGATCCGGCATCCAAATCACTTTATCTGCAGACGATGGACCAAATCATTGATGAAACCTTGCGGCTCGAAAAACAGGAGGGGATGTATTTCTTCCTGATGTCTTACGCCAAAGACCGGCATTATCTCGTGCAACCGGCGCACAGCCTGTTTCTGGATGGTGAGATCGCCTTGATGCTTGCCTCGCGACGGGTGGTGGAAGAGAAGCCGGAATACAAATCCCTGTTGACCGAACGTGTAAACGCCATCGTGGAACGCTTCCGGAAAAGTCCGCGGATGCTGCTGGAAAGTTATCCCGATGAATGCTGGATGTTCGATCATTGCGTCGCGCTGGACGCCATCAAAATGGCTGATTACCTCGATGGCAGCGCTCATTCGGCATTGATCCGTGACTGGATTGCCATGGCGAAGCAGAAACTTGTCCACCGTGAATCGGGCCTGCTGATTTCCAGTTTCACGACGGACGGCACGCCATTGGATGGCCCGGAGGGTTCGACGATTTGGATGGTGGCGCATTCCCTGCAACTGCTGGACGAGGACTTCGCCCGCGATCAATACCAGCGTGCCCGAAAGGAACTCGGCGAAATCACGCTGGGTTTTGGTTACGCACATGAATGGCCGAACTCGTGGAAAGGCGGGGCCGATATTGATTCCGGCCCGATCATTCCGGTGTTTGAAATCAGCGCCGGTTCAAGCGGCATGGCCTTCATTGGCGCCAGCACGTTCGACGATGGGAAATTTCTCACGTCGCTCGCGGCCACGCTGGACTTTGCCGCGTTCCCCTCACGAACGGGCGGGCGGTTAAAATACTGCGCGAGCAATCAGGTCGGCGACGCCGCCTTGCTTTACGCCACAACACTCGGGCCGCTCTGGCAAAAGGTGAAAACGGGAGGAAAACCATGATAAAACTTTTTTGGCAAAGACTCGCGGTATTCCAGCGGGCTGACTTCTTGTCGGTCAGGGATCTGTTGCAACGCGCCTGCGCCATCAGCGTGATGTTCCTGTTGGCGCATCTCGCCGGGCTGCGGGAGTTTACCAGCGTGTTGAATGGGACGGTCGGTTCGGTGGCCGCGGGCTGGAAACTTTCAGGATTTCTGGCGCTGATTTACCTCTTGTTGTACCTGGCGTCCGTCATTCTGGTTCCGGTGCTGGTTTTGGCAGCGTTGATACTGATGGTTTGGCAGCGATGCGTTCGAAAAGAAGAAAATTTCTCGGGATCACGGACATAAAGCCTAAAAAAACATGATGCCGTCAAGTCAGCCAACATCAGCGCCTGTTTTGATGGGCATCTGTCGCTATTCCAATGCCGCTATTTTGGTTCTGATCGCGTTGCTCTTTTTTTTGATCCCCGGAGTTATCACCATCCACGACTTGTCGGATCCGAACATCCGTTCCGCCGGCATACCTCGATCCGCCTGGAAGCTCCACCGCGTTTTATCGCCCCAGTTTGAGCGATGGGCCGGGAAACGTCTTGCTTCCACGCGTGCGACAGAACTGCCCACCACCAACTTTTCAGGAACGGAATGGCCACTTTTCGGAGCGGTCTTTTATCTCTGGGCGACGGAATCACTCCAAGCGGAATGGGAACAAGGCCACTCTCCTTACACTGTTGCCCCAAAAGTTTATGCCCACGGGGCCATCGAAGCTGCGACACGTCTCGTCATCGATCCCAAACAAGCAAACTGGGTCAAACTGCACTGGGGCAAAAAATATTTGAAAACCGAAAATGTATTCTACCGGATGCTCGTCATTTCGGCGCTTGCCAGCCACACCCGGCTTACCGGAGATAAGGAATATCTGCCTTTGCTAAGGGATCAGGTTGACAGTTTATCCGCCGAACTGGACGCCAGTCACCACGGCTTGTTGGATGATTATCCGGGCCAATGCTATCCGGGCGACGTATTGACTGCGATAGCGATGATTCATCGGGCAGACGAGGTCCTTGGCACGGATCATTCAGCCTTCGTTGCTCGTGCCTTACGCGGCTTTCAGAACGAGGCATTGGATTCCCGGGGATTGGTCCCCTACTTCGCCGTCGCCCCGCTGGGAGAACCCGTTGATTCAAGCCGCGGCTGTGGTAATTCTTATGTCTCGCTTTTCTCCCCGGAAATCTGGCCGGAACAGGCTCGAAAATGGTATGACCTTTATGCACAGTATTTCTGGCAGGAAACCTGGACCTGTGCCGGATTTCGGGAGTTTCCAAAAGATTTGCCCCGAAACGACTGGTATGCTGACGTGGATGCCGGACCGGTTCTCAAAGGTTTCGGTTGTGCCGCTTGCGCATTTGGTGTTGGCGCGGCCCGTGTCAATGGACACTTTGAGCACGCCTATCCGCTAACCGCCGAGATGTTGGTTGCCTCTTGGCCTCTTCCGAATGGCACGCGACTCTTTCCCCGGCTGCTTTCCAATGCGGCCGATGCTCCTTACCTCGGTGAAGCCGCCATTCTATTTAATCTCACACGTTTGCCGGCTGAAGGGGTTTCCATCAAGACTGGTGGTTCCATGCCAGGGTTCGTCTTGATTTTTTTGGCACTGCAATTCGGGCTTGGCCTGATTCTGTTGATGACTCCCATCCGGTCACTCCGCCAGTGGCAGAAACCCCGCGCCTCGATGGTTTTTCGCCGACCGGGAACACAATTTGGAATCTGGGCCGGACTGTTGATCGCCTGCACCATCTGCCTGTTCTCTGGCAAAACGCTCATCGCGCTGCTTTTCCTAGTCTGTGCCCAACTTTTCCCCAGGGATCAGCGAAAGAACGCACCGTCGCCGGACAGTGAATCGAAATCAAGATCGCGGGATTAAATTCTGAAAAATTCACTTATGAATCGCGAACCAACCTTGCGCCGTCGTATCAAACTGCTGACCTGGCTGTTCATCATCGGACTGGCCTTGAGCGGTGCAACGGCGATTCCGCTGCAAGGCGAGTTGAGCCTGGTGGTGAATTTCTGTGGTTCAAATGGCGAATCATCAGAATTGGCACACTGGCTTTTGCGCGTTCGCGACGCGCTGTCGCAAACACAGGAGCGGCACCCGTTTCTTTTCTACGGCACGGATTGGCTGGCGTTTGGACATTTTGTCATTGCGATTGCCTTCATCGGCGCATTACGTGATCCCGTCCGTAACCGATGGCTTTTTGACTTTGGCTTGATTGCCTGCGTGATGGTGATTCCTTACGCGCTGGTGTTCGGTGGCTTGCGGGGGATCCCGCTCTGGTGGCGGCTGATTGATTGTTCCTTTGGCTTGTTTGGATTCATTCCACTTTGGTTCTGCCGCAAGTGGACAAGTGAGTTGGAGCAGCTTGTTTCACGTGGCGGGACGGACGAAAAATGAACGTTTTGTTCTGGCTCTCGACCTGCGTTAAAACGCTGGGGCAAATTTGCCCGCCGGGCGCATCATACGGACAAACCGTGCCTGCGATTGAACATAACCTGGGGCTGGGTGAACAAGTTTGGGCAAACCCGGTCTAACGAGTGCTGATTCGCCATTATGAAATACCTGAGACTGCCCTTCCAACACGACACCCGCGCCCCGATGCTGGCGTTGATGTTCGCCACGACCGCGAGCGTCGTCTTCGTCCTCACCCGCATTGCCTGGACCAGGGATCTTCACTATGGCTTCCTGGTCTGGAACCTGTTTCTGGCGTGGCTGCCGCTCCTGTTCGCCCTGCTGGCGCGGGAGACCTTTCGGACGGAGCAGCAAAAAACGTGGCGGTTGCTTGGACTGGCGGGCGCATGGTGCCTGTTCTTTCCGAATGCGCCTTACATCTTAACCGACTTGATTCACCTGACGGCAAAATTCCCCCGCTTTTTCTGGACCGATCTGACGCTAATTTTGCTGTGTGCTTTCACTGGATTGATGCTTGGTTTCGTGTCGCTTTATTTCATGCAAGCCATTGTGGCGCGGATGTTCGGACGGGTGGCGGGCTGGTTGTTTGTGGCTTTGGCGGTGGGATTGGGCAGCTTGGGAATCTATCTCGGCCGGTTTTTGCGTTTCAACAGTTGGGACGTGCTTCTGCGGCCGGGAAAAATCTATCATGGCCTGGACACCTGGGTGGGCGGCCCGATGATCAATACGGCCTCCGCGGCGTTTCTGGTGTTCTTCGCCGCGTTTCTTTTCATCACCTACGTGATGCTCCATGCCCTGACCCGCCTGCCGAAAACCGACTTCATCCGCACGACCCCGGAAAACGGATAACTGGAGGCCGCCGAATATCGCGCCGGAAATGCTTCCCGGCCGGGGGCAACGTTTACCCCGGACAAGGGAAAAAATCATCTCCGTAAAACAGTTTTTGTTTTCGCACTAGACAAATTTGCCCGCCGGGCGCGTCATACAGACAAACATGCGCGGACCCGATCTCAGACGGCTCTACGATGAGCACGCCCAGCCGCTTTATGCCTTTCTCCTGAACCTGACCCGCGACGAAGCCGACACCCGCGACCTGCTGCAGGACGTTTTCGTCAAACTCGCCCGCGACCCGGAATTGCTGAACGGCGTGCGGGACGAACGCGCGTTTCTCATCCGGCTGGCGCACAATGCGGCGATTGATTTGATCCGGCGGCGCGGCACACGCGACAAAACGCGCGAACAGTTCGCCGCCGAAATCATCTCGCCCTTCGCGCCAGCCAGCGATCCGGACGAACAAACCTTTCGCGCCGCGCTGGCCGAAGCGCTGGCGGATCTGCCGCCGGACCAGCGCGCAGTGGTGCATTTGAAACTGTGGGAAGGATTGACCTTCGAGCAAATCGCCGGCGCACTGGATATTCCATTAAACACGGCGGCCAGCCGGTATCGTTACGGGCTAGACAAATTGCGCGAGCGGCTGCGTCCCATTTATGAGGAAATGAAGAATGCAGAATGATGGATGAAGAAACTGACGGAGCTTGAACATGGACGATTTTGAACAAAAACTTCAGCGGCAGCCGCTGCGGCAGGTTCCTGCCGAATGGCGTGAGGAAATCCTTGTAGCCGCCGATGTGAATCGGCGGCAAGCAACAAGCTGCGAAGTTGGCCGCGGATTCACATCCACAGCTCCGCGCCGTTCCCTGCTCTCAACCCTCAACTCTCAACTATCAACCCTGTTGTGGCCTCATCCCACAGCTTGGGCCGGACTGGCAGCGGTCTGGATTGCGATTTTTGCGATGAATTTTTCCATGCGCGACCAATCGCCGGCCTTGGCGGAGAAATCTTCGCCGCCATCGCCCGAAGTCATTGTGGAATTGCGGCAACAGCAGCGGATGCTGGCCGAATTGATCGGCCCCCGTGACACAAGCGATGCTGACCGGTCTAAACCATTTGTGCCGGAGCCGCGCAGCGAACGCGTGGAATTTATGACGGCGTGAAATGGTAGGGACGACCTGCCGGTCGTCCGAGGCCGCGCGGCAGCGCGGCCCTACCAAAATAAATTTATGAATGAAGAACCCAAAAGCATCTGGAAAAAATCGTGGAAGGGGCCGCGCGGCTTTTTGCTCTGGTTCATCCTGCTCACTGTTGCCGCCTTTGTTTTGATCCTCTGCATCGGATTGGCGTCCGCCACAAAACCCCCAATGATGCAATGGGTGACTTTTTCCTTGATCTACGCCGCTGGTTTCGCGCTGGTGGGAGTTTTGATGATTGCGTTCTTCCACTGGCTGTGCTGCCGGCGCAATTTCCGGCGGTTTCTTTTTGGCATGGCGTGTCTGGCCACCTTAATTGCGCTGTTTTACGCCGAGGAGGACTGGCGCGGGAAACATGCCTGGGAAAAATTCAAACGTGAATGGGAGGTCAAGGGAGAAAAATTCGACCGGGTCAGCGTGGTGCCCTCGCCTGTCCCTGACGACCAGAATTTTGCGCTAACGCCGGTTGTCGCCAGCAGTTACGAAACGTTTCTGGACAAAAACGGGCATGCTTTGCGGCCGCGAAATACCAACGTCGTCAACCGGCTGCAAATAAGCCCTTATGGCGACCGTTGGTTGTTGGCATGGCCGACCAATGGTGATTGGCGAACGGCGAGAGCCAGCGACTTGAATGTCTGGCAACAATATTACCGCGCCCTAGCAGCCAAAACGAACACGTTTCCCGTTCCCCCCCAGCCGCAAACGCCTGCCGCCGACGTGTTGCTCGCATTGAGTAAATATACTTCGACAATTGAGGAATTGCGCCAGAGCGGTCAATTGCCTTATTCACGGTTTCCGCTGGAATATGACAAAGAAGACACTTGGGCGATGATGTTTCCGCATCTGGCGGTGTTGAAAGGATGCGCCCAAGTGCTGCAACTGCGAGCCCTAGCCGAATTGCAAAACGGACAAAGCGACCAGGCGCTGGCCGATGTAAAACTCATGTTGCGTCTGGTGGATTCCATCCATACCGAACCGATTTTGATTTCGCACCTGGTGCGCCTAGCGATGGTGAATATCGCACTCCAGCCGGTTTGGGAAGGTTCGGCGGAACATAAATGGTCGGATGCGCAACTTGCCCAACTCGACCAAGAACTGGCCAAGATGGATTTACTTTCTGACTACAAACTGGCCATACGCGGGGAAATGGTGCTGTGCCAAGTCGGTTTTTTTGATTATCTGCGACATCATCCGGGACAACTTCAAAATCTGTCCAGCGAAGGCGCCCCTTCATCCCCGGCTTCGGCGTTTAGCCTCATCCGCTTAATTCCCAGCGGCTGGTTTTACCAAAATCAACTTCATTGCGCCCGTCCGATGGTGGAATTTTATCTGCCGGCGGCGGATGTAAATCAGAGGATTATTTCACCGGCAGTCACCCGGCGGGCTGATGCCGCAGTTGAAGCCGACACCCAACACCTCACGCCGTTCAACATGATTGAGAGAATGTTGCTGCCAGCTCTGGGTAGTGCTACAAGAAAATTTGCCTCCGTTCAGGCTGCCATGGACCTGGCCCGGGTGGCAATCGCGCTGGAGCGTTATCGCCTCGCGCACGGTGAGTATCCCGAATCGCTCACCGTATTGTCGCCGCAGTTCATAGTCAAACTGCCGCACGACATCATCAACGGCCAACCGTTGCATTATCGCCGCACGGATGACGGGCAATTCGTGCTCTACTCCGTCGGCTGGAACGAAACGGATGACAGCGGAGAGGTTGGTCCTAATAAATATGGAACGGCGGATATTTCCGAAGGCGACTGGGTCTGGCGGTATCCCTCGAAATAATTCTTCGGTAGAGCGGGCGCTGCTGCGCCGCCCGGATTTAAGTTTAGGCCGAGCAGCAGCTCGGCCCTACCAGCACCGCAGCCCTACCAATTTTTATCTGTGTCCATCCGTGACCATCTGTGGTTAAACTTTTCCGGTGAACATCACGAATTTGAATCCCGACACGGACATTGGGGCGAGCGCCTGGCTGGTGGAGTTGGATGATCACCGCATTTTGCTCGACGCCGGGATGCACCCGAAACGCGAAGGCCGCGACGCGCTGCCGCTGTTCGGCAAGGCGGGGAATGTGGAGGTGGACGCGATTGCGATTTCTCATTGCCATCACGATCACGTCGGCGCGCTGCCGGTGGCCTTGCGGCATTTCCCCAAAGCGCATGTGCTGATGAGCGAGTTGAGCTACTTCATCGTCGAGCGCGTGCTGCACAATTCGGTGAACGTGATGACGCGCCAGCGCGACGAGCTGGGCATCCGGGAATATC
>OCZT010007184.1_pt1 | contig 10949 bp, 3 predicted proteins | sample 1539031 | NCBI WGS metagenome assembly OCZT01 (sample SAMEA3539308, study PRJEB22396) | soil metagenome | biome: tundra; feature: field; material: soil | place: USA | collected 2010-05 | depth 0.15 m
ATATTACCAGTTGAATATTTTATAGAAGCTGCACCAATTGTAACATCACTATTGAAAGTTGATGCGTTGGTCACTGTCAATGAATTTAATGTTGCTGCACCTGATGCCAATGTACCAGTCGTTGAAATATTTCCACCGATGTAAGTTATTGATGCTGGTCCAATTGTAAGATTACCAACTATGGAAGTTGCACTCAGAGTACCAGATGCATTGAAATAAATTGTGCCAGGGGTTGATGTTGTATCAACCTGTATAGAAGATGTATTTGCCAATGTATAATACATTGGTATTCCAGCTGTACCACTACCTAATATTTGATTTCCTGATCCATGTGCCAACTGACCGACTGTATTTGTAGCAGTTGAATATAATATAGCGTTAGCAGTAGTAGATGTTGGATATGTCGCAGTGGTGAAAACGGTATTCGTACCATTACTTTGCAATAAGGACCCAGATACACCTATAGCAGATGGTATAGCATATGAACCCCATGTTGGCGCACTTCCAGCACCAGACACTAATGGAATATTTGCAGAGGTATTTGCAGTAAGAACAGACAATGCCGTTGCGGTTGAATATACAATACCACCATTTGATGCGGTCAATGATGCATTTGCACCACCATTTGCCAATGGGATTAATCCAGATAAGTTTGTAGCGGTTATAATCAATGAACTTTGATTCACCCATGATGGCGATGTTGCGCCAGTTGAAGTTAATACTTGTCCATTTGTTCCAGATGATACAAACCCAGTTGTGTTTGCAGCAGACTGCCATACAATATTGCCAGCCGCACCACCTGTGATACTACCCAATAATGTCTGTGCAAATTGAACATTCAAATTTGGAACTTGGGTTGTAGACGACACTCTGAATGGTGCAGTACCAGTTCCGGTAGTGGATGTGAATTGCCCAGAAGCGGATATTGTTGTAAATGCACCACTATTAGTAGATGTTGATCCGATTGCCAATGGAGCATCCCATGTAGCACCTAGCAATAATGATGAATTCAAATTTGAAACTACAATATTCGAAGCAACGACTAACGGAGCAGTTCCAGTATTAGTGGAAGTGATTTGTCCGGTTGCGGATAATGATGTGAATGCACCCGTATTCGCGGTGGTTGAACCGATTCCTTGTGGAATTGCCCAAGTAGAACCTGACAAATAAGACGAGTTAAGATTCGCAACATTAGTCGTCGAGGTGACTATAAATGGTGCTATTCCGTTTGCAACAGTTGATGTAAATTGCTGTGATGCCGATAATGTTGTGAATGCACCAGTATTTGCATTTATTGATCCAATTGCCAATGGTTGCGCCCAAGTCGCACCAAGTAAATAAGATGCATTGAGATTCGCAACAACAATATTAGATGCTACTAAAAATGGTTGGTCGCCAGTAAACGTTGATATGATTTGTCCAGATGCGGTTAGTGTAGTAAATGTTCCGGTATTAGGATTAGTTGTTCCTATACCCAATGGACCACCCCAAGTAGCACCCATCAAAAGAGCAGAGTTCAGATTCTGTACTTCAATATTAGATGCAACTACAAGTGGTGGTAAACCAGTCACAGTAGATGTGATTTGAGCTGATGCCGATAGTGTTGTAAATGCACCCGTCCCAGCAGCAGTTGAACCAATTGATAATGGGGATGCCCAATTACCACCCTGTAATAACGATGAATTAAGATTGGCAACAACAATATTAGATGCAACCACAAATGGTGCTGAACTAGTATCAGTTGAAGTAATTTGCCCAGAAAATGTAGCATTCGATCCTGTTAATAACCCAGAAACAATTAGCGATGCGATTGTATCACCAGACCGATTTACTTTTTTAGAATATAAATCGTTAATATATGAAACTGAATCAATTGCACTAGTTGTCTGATCTGGTGCATAGGTTGAAACATCACCAATGTCAGTGCTTAACGCATTTAAGTTTGTGCGCCATATTGCTAACGAATCGGTTGTTTGTGTTTGAAGAATAGTCATTTATTTCCCAGTACCAGTAATATTTTGGACATGCTTTGCTCTAGTATATTTATTCTATCATTCAATGAAAGAATTTCGGCATCCTTTGCATTGAATGCTTGTCTACGTCTTTTGTATTCAAGATATTCTGCATCATTAGTATTTACGATGCAGCCTCTTGTTTGCATTTTATAACCAGCAACATCAGTCTTTGTTAGATTCATTTGGCTTTACTTTATGCAAGACAGATTGCACTAAATGCTGTTATGACTGGGACTTGTGATGTATCAGTCGTGGTCATTACAATCTTAAATTGTGCAACGTTGAAGTTTGGTAACGCTGACAAATTATATTGTTGTTGAATAAATGCAGATGCATTTTTAGTATATGACATTGTTATTGGTTTCCATACAATACCTACGATTGCTGCACCAGATGTCATAGTAGTTCTATACCATAGCGTAATATCGGCAGCTTGTGGAATCAATGCATTGAACATAATCTGAACACCACTTGAAGCATTTGTCAGTGTCAATGGGATTGTTTCATATTTGCATAATGATGTTGATCCTATAGGAGAAATTTCATCAACCCAACCATTTGCTTGAATAATTGTGGTTGAGGTAGGAGTTTCACTTGTAAGCGCACTAGAAACATAAACATTATATGGTATAAGTGTAGTATCTATATTAATGATTTCAGTGACCATATTATTATTGGTTGTACCAGAGATTGTAATCATTGTTCCAATCTTAAATTGATTAATATCAATTGTATTAGGTATATTGATAATGTTAGTAGTCGCATTGAATACTATGCTACCATGTGCCGATACTATAGTTTGATTGTCCAATAGCGTAGTATCCGTGTGAGTTGGTGTATTGATAATATTTGAATATAATCCAGCAGATGCCCCACTAACAGAAAATATAGGACTCAAATCTGATGATAATGATGATATATTTAATTCAATATTCAATGATTTTTGATTATTGAATAGAGTACTCTCATTCAAATCGCTATGTACAAATGATGTTTGACCATTAACAACACCAATCATTGGAATGAATGTTGATGAAATATTTGTTGCAGTTGATGGTTTGATGGACGCTGATCTAAATGTGCCTATTGGTATATAATTATTACCAGTTGTCAATGACATAAAATCGTAACGAACTGATTGGGTAGCTCTTACACTATTACCACCGAATGTTCCAGTCATCGAAGCATTACCTGTTAACATAATCGTAAAGCTGTTTACATTTATTACGTTTGTAACAATTGTTGTAAATGATGTTGCAGACCCAAGATTTAATGCTGCAACACTATTTTGGTCAAGATTTGTGAATGTAATAAAACCACCAACAAACAACCCATGATTTGAATAATTCACTTTAACAACTGATGATGTTATTGAAGTTACAAAAGGATTTGTAGTAACAAGAGACATTTGGCCATTGGATCCCTGATTTACCAATGATACTGTACCAGCTGCTGTAGTATCAAAGGTTGCAGAATTGATATTAAATGTCAAATCAACAAATTGATTAGCTGTCCAAGTACTATTATTTTGCGATTGAAAAAACACACCAAGATATGGCTGCTTAGAAACTATATTTGTTGCAGAACTTTTGGTCGCCTTTCCCATTGTTGCAACATACACATTGTAGTAAACGGAATTCGTTAACACTTTCAATGCATATTCGACTCCGGGTTTTAAATATACTGGCCCTTGGAAATAAAATCTAGTTGCAACAGATGAATCTGTCGATGTTTTAATTTGATTTGGTTGTAATGTTGCAAACGCATTAAATATTTGATTAGATCCCGGATATCCATTTACAGTATCAGTAATTTGAATATTTACTGGTTGTGTTTCTGCTGCATTCATACTCATAAAGAATAAATCAACAGATGTTATAAATGCCCCATTAGCTTGCGCAGAAGGTAGAACAAATGTCTCTGCGATTGGATCGGTGTAAACAATTGTTTGAGTTCCAGATGTTGTGACTGTTGTAAATGAATTTGTCTGGTATTGAAGTGTATGTGTTAATGTATCCAAAACACCAGCTGATGTATATGTTGCAATTGCAGATGTTGTTGCGAGAGCGCCACCAGAAGCAGTATCTGCAAAGAGTATATTTGCAGAACCAGCTACTTGTCCACCAGGTGGAATTATATACATACCGTAAAGATTTCCGAGACTATTTGTAGTCAAAGAACTATTAGCTGTAATTTGTACATCAGTAACTAATCCACTTGCACCAGACAAGTCTCCTTGTATTGTTTGACCAACTAATTGAGAAGTTGACTGTGCTTGAGTTAAAAATGTTGAGGATGTTACATTATCGGTATAAGCAGTACCTGTTACAAAATCTTTAAATAATGCAACATGGAGAACAGTATTTTGCAATAAAGTAGAAGCGTTTGTTTCTACTTCTCTTGAGACAACGACACCAGCAATAAACTCGGTAGATGATTTGTAATATCTGACAATCTCGCCAACGTTAATTTGGAATGATGACAGATATGTACCATCTTGTGGATATTGTTGTGCAAGATATCCACTAGAATATAATGAATCATATTCATGCGTCACACTTCTAATGGCAGATGTCGCATTTGATGATTGGGTTGAATTTGCATCCAAAAACGGTATTTTTGATTCGTTTGAAATTGTAATTCTAGCACATGGAATAATATTCGCATTAATATTTTTTCCGTCCAAGAATGCATACAATGTTGCAAATGGTTTCATACCAGTTAATTGAAATAAAACTGGAATACTTCTTGCAAATGGTAATCCATATTGCGCAGTAAGAGCCGTATTATCAAGAATATTCTGATTCGAGGTTGTTGTGACTGCTGTGGTTGCAATATTAGACGTACCAGTATTTGGTACTATTGCAGCACCTGGTGGTAATGTTGTAGAACCATTTGTAGTTGTATTTGCTAACGTATTTGATGTTGATGTTGAGTAAACATTAGCATAATCTGCTACACTGTGTTTTTCTGGCCAACCACCCTCATCATGATTACCGACAACAACCCGTCTTGATGTAGTAGTTGAAGTTTGTAAAAATTCTTGAACGTTTACATTATTGATCGAAACACTCGTAGATGATCCTGGTATAGTTGCCAATAAATTTTGTATGGTTGTAGTATCAACCCATGCATCTGTTTGTGGTGTTAATTTAAGTTGACCCGACCATGAGAAAACTGCAAACGGATTTATATTTGAACTATCTGTCGCAAGTGGTTGTGATATTAATACACTCTCAACATATGGTAAAGTTATAAAATCACCAGTCTTTTGATAACCAGCAGTTTTTCTAGAAGCAACAGTTGTACCAGAAGGTTCTACTAACTGGACAACCGATTTTGATGTTCTGGTCGAGAGCGTTTTTGATAGCACATCAACACCAGCATTAAAATCTGATGATGATATATTTGAAACATTCAATGAATCAAAATTATCTGCAATGAATCCATTCTTATATACTGACAATCCATTTGCGTCATAAATGTTTAAATTTGCGGTTGCTGACTCCAATTGATTTAGAGCAACCTGATATTCAACAGCACCAATTCTCGAATCCAAATTTCCGATAGCACTCATCGTATAAACTTTGTGTTGTGTTGGTGTTAATGTAACATCTATTGATGGGTTAATTGTATATGGGTTTAAAGTTACTGATGCCAATATCAAAGAAGAATCTGATATAGTCTTAGCAGTAGGAATATCAGCAGGTATCCCCTGAATATATTCAAACACTCCTGCTGGTGTCAATGCGATAGTATCTCTACGACCTTGAAAGTATGAATATGATGAATATATCGCAACATTAGGATCAAGTGGTGTTGATATAATACCGTTTGCGATGCAGCTACGGAAGTCTAGACAATCACGCAATGGGTATGATACCCCGTTATGAACTTCTGTAGGAATATCTTTATATGCAGTTCCAGAATACGAATCTACTGAGAAATAGTCGCCTGCGGTATGTAAGAAATATTCATATGTAATTTTCAATGGTAGAGATGGGTTTCCACCGGAAGTACGAGTTACTGTAGATACATCATAGTATGAAAGATTCGCATTTTGATTTAATGTGAAACATGTCGTGATATCACTCTCTCCAGTAGATGCATAGTCACTCCATTGATATGTTGTGCCACTAGTACCAGTCATCGTAGTTGGTCCAGACATGGTGATCTTAGCAATCATCTGAACATCCGCAACTCCCAATGATATTGATGGTGATGCGAAATTATATGCACTTGAAAGTGAATTGCCAGCAGTATCTGTGATGCTATTGCTTGTTACGATGACTGTATTATTTGTCAGTGTTTTGGTTTTCTGCAATGCAGCAGCACCTGAACGGGTTAAACGAGCAAGCAGAGAATAAGTATGTGACGATACAATTCCCGTCATAGTCAACGCAGTTGCGGTACCATTTAAACTAAATGTAGTATTAATAAGTTGATTCGTTGTTGTGTTAACAAGAATATGACCAGCTACACCAGCAAATGTCTCACCTTGAATTGAAAGGGTCGAACTATAACTTGTAGATGCACCAGTAAATTGTATTGTCTTAAATACTGTATAAGCAGTATCAATGATACCACCAGCAGTTCTTAGAGAATTGATATATGAATGGGGCATCAATTGCAGATAGTTCCCACTGTTGTTAAAATCAATTTTAAGCCCGTTTATACCCGCTCCAGCAACAATAACTGGCTGAGATACCACATACAACGTTAAGTCGCTGTAGATGCTTAGAACAGTGCTAGAAGCCCCTCCAATTTGAACAATGTCTCCAACCTTTATTTCAGAGGTAAACAATGTGCCAACACCCTGAACCTTAGTAGAGGTTGCAGTTGTGGTAACAGTTCCACTCAAAGGTCTTTGAGTTTGTATTAGTTGTGCTGAGAAAGTATCACCAACCGATGAAGACAATGAAAGAATATCGTCTGTGAAATCGTATCCAGTATTCAAAACAATATCTACCAAATAAAGATTATAAACACCATTTGATGATGTGAATATGATAGGAGTGCCACTAGATGCCAATGTCTGGGAAATTGATACTTGCCAAGTAGAACCAGAGCCGCTTACGATTGTCGTGCCAGCAACGATACCCATACCATATAATGGCATACCAACATATACTCCAACACCACCTGTAGATATAGTAAGAGTTGTAGCAGCAATATATCCAGTCAAACTAACAGTCGCACCGATAGAACCAGAAACATATTCCATCAAAGTACCATATGCAGTACCTCGTTTATTGCCTGAGATGTCGTTTAGATTGAGCGCGGTCATTGTAGCGGTGTTGATATAACCTGCTAAGTTTGTTACCTGAATAAACGATCCTGTAGGGGTATAAATTTGAGCACCAGTTAATTGATTTGTTGTGCGAGCTTTTGGTACAACTATTGAAGAGGTTCCTTGTTTATTAATTTCAAACCCCTGAACGTATGCTCTTCCAGCAGAACTTTGTACGATAAAATTTGACTCAGCTGATATCAAACTTTGAACTGTTGGGGATTGAATATGATTGATACCAGAATTTATTTGTGGTCTGTTAGTTTGTAACCATAGAATAGAACCATCTGAGTTTTCACCATAAGTTTGTGTAGGAGCAACCACACCAGAGTTGCCAGTGGTTTGAGCCTCATATGAAACACCAACATTGGTTACAATCTGACCAGCCAAATATGGGGTATTTGATGTCCATTGTCCACGGTTATTACTCAACCATTCAATGGCATTCATATTAAATGCTTGAACAACAAAATCCCCATTGGTATCGTATGTTCGTTGGGCCAACATCTTTTCGATAGCAGAATATTGGGTAGAGTTATTCAGATATTGAATCTGACCATTCAAAACTGTTAGTAGCGAAATGAAAGATATATTCGACTGACCTTGTTGAGGCGCACCACCCACCTGATTGGCAGTTAGAACAAGCTTGATTTGATAACGTGATGCACCAGGTGCTGCATAGTTTGAGAATCCTAATGCATTATCATATAATGAAGAATCCGAAGATGCTGTTACAATATTTTCAACGAACTGAAGACCAACCGAGAAAGATGGTGCAGCATCATACTTATCCAACGCAATTGTCTGCGAATCAACTCCAACAAAATATCCATTTACATAATATATACCTTGTGCAATAGAGCAAATTGAGCCAGCGCCAATTGATGTAGTAGATGCTGAGATTTGGACAGATGCATTTAATGTATTGTTATAGAGAATTTCTCCAGCATTGAATACATTTACAGAACCATTTGCGCCAGTATATTTAATGAACAAGGTATCTGGGTCGGTTAATGTAGCAGGTGTATAAAAGATAACTTGTGCAGTCACCCCAGTAGATTGTCCGATGACACTTTGACCAATCAACTGCGCACCAATTTGGGCAATGGTAGAAGAACCTACCGTAGCAGTCATTTTCAAATATGTCACAGTATTATCATAGAATATATTACCAGGAACTACGACTGTACCATTCTGATATATGTTATCAGCTTGAATTTTGATTTGATTCTGAATCATGGATTGAATCTGTGTCAACTCTCTAGCTTGTACAGCATTACCAGGAACGAAGAGAATCTTATGATAATTAGCAGGCTCTGCGTTTGTTACGAAGTCGTCATAAAATGGGTACTGAGATTGGTCCATTGTCATTGTATTGTTCCTAGTTGCTGTTGTTATGTTCTATATTTATGTTCAAGATTTGCAATTATCAAAATGATATCGCTTCATGGCACCACCTCTACCAACAAATTTGCAATGTGGGCATTCGAGTGTTTCATGGATTCTCCCTTTGTTATCTGGCATATTTCTTCCATGTATTGCGGCATGATCTCGCATCTTTTGTTTAGTGTCTTCGGTTAGAACTTTACCTCTGTTACCATCACCAATTTTTTTCTTTGTTTCTTCTGTAATTGGTTTGGATATTCCAATCTGTTTAGCTGCAATTCTATCTCTAGTCTCTTGTGTAACTATGCGACCAATACCAGCATCTGAAATTTTCTTCTTATGTTCTTCTGTTAGTTGTCTACCCGTCATAAATTCGCGATGTTGCTCTATCTGCTCTTGTGAATGTTTCTTACCTTTATTGGCTGCTCCGATTTTGGTCTTGTGTTCTTCTGATTGAGGTAGTCTAATACCAATTGGGCAACCATCGACACCATTTTCAGGTATCAGATTCAACCATTGCTCAGATTCGACAATATTCATCACCCTAGAAAATTCTATAGCAAAGCGCATCATCTCTTCTTTATCAAAAAATAATTCATACCAGAGAGTTGTAACATATTGTCGTCCATGATAATCAATATGATTTTTCCATCGTTTACCAGAGCCTTTATAGATTATTACATCCTTAATAGTTTTTCCAAAATATAATTTTCCGGTAATATAATGTTGCTTAATATACAGATATGTTGGGGTAAATTCATTCATTTTTAAACACTCCTTTAATTAATAATCTCAAGAGTATTTATATAATTTAAGCACTAATATTCTAGCACAAGTACAATATTTTCGTTTTGACCTTGTGAACGCATGATAGGATTTCTATACTCAGCATAGATAACATGACCACTTCCTGGCTGCACTGTAGGAGGAATCATACCACCACTCTGAACAACACCAGTTCCAGGTTGTATCGTAGCACCTACAGCAAATCCAGCAGATGCTCCAATGTTGTTAAAATTCTCACTTGGAGTTGAGATTACACGCAATATCCCAGTAGTATTGTTGAAGTCCACCACACGACCTTGCTTAAACGTTGTAGAGTCGATTACAACCTGATTCGGAGTATATGCACCAGATGAAAGAGATGTCTGCAACGGTATAGAAATTGTAGCATCCAAAAACTGAGTATCCGCAACAGTTGTTGTATTGTAGTTTGTAGGGTTGGCAATCAAACAAATTTTTCTATATGAATTAGCAACAGTGAAAATATTTCCGTCATTACTATTCAAGGTAGAATTTACGATTGCATAGAATGCGCATAAATCTTGAATTGGGTCAGCCCCAAGCCCCCATGCAGGAGTAAATATAGGATCAATAATCAACCCACTCCCACCAGTCACTGATAACGTCATGTAAGAATATCCAGTACCAGGATTTGTGATAACAATATTCGTGATAACACCACCAGAACCAAATGTCATTGTTCCGGTCAACCCTGTACCATTTCCAATTATAGAAACATTACCTAATACACCCGAATGAATTGATACGCTACCAGCAACACCACCATTATATCCAATACCACCAGCGACAACGTTGATCACATATATACCTTGTTTGTTACTAGCAGAAGTATTTTGATTTGTCCATTGTGGATAATATGGGTCGTTGATACCTGGAGCAACAACAAGTGTTTCGGCTGGATGATATGTATCAGTTGAAAAACTATTAACATCTGCTGGAGTTGTAACACCCATAAACTTCCATAGATAACCATCCGATGTAGAGAACATACCATAACCCATAGAAGTTCCTGTATCTGGATTCTGAGTACTTGGAACAACGCTACCTAGAGAGGTTCCTTGTTTCAAACAGATGTATATATTATATGATGCTGTGATAACATAATACTTGGCTTGAGATAAGTCTTGTGGTTGAGTTACCTTTGGATTTGGTCCATTATATACTGATGAAATACCCGCCGTGAAAGAGCTATTTCCCCAGTCATGACGATATGTATCATAAACAGTATTAGGTGCCCACATCTCCTTGAATACACCGTTTGAGATATACGCAGGATTTACTAGTTTCAAATGCATCATATCGGACCAATCTCTATTAGTCGCTGTAATGTTATTGAATGGTAATTGAGGCGTATCATCAGTTGAGGATAAAGATTGATCAACACCCCACAATTCAGGTCGCCCTATTCCTATGTAAAGACTGTTTCCAGTGACATTGAATGTATTGATAAAATT
>OCZT010007186.1_pt1 | contig 10948 bp, 13 predicted proteins | sample 1539031 | NCBI WGS metagenome assembly OCZT01 (sample SAMEA3539308, study PRJEB22396) | soil metagenome | biome: tundra; feature: field; material: soil | place: USA | collected 2010-05 | depth 0.15 m
ACCTATCGGCATTCCCGCAGGCGTGTCACCGACCTACTCGCGGAATCGGGTCTGACGGGGCCGCTTCGGCGGATGCGATCGTGAATATTGTCGCGGGATTGCTGGCCGGTGAGCTTGGCGTGCAGCCGGGAGGTACCGAGCGGTGACTGAGTATGAGTTCCCGGCTGGCCGGCCCAGGCGTCTGGGTTTTGACACGGGCTTTCCTAACGTGGCCCGGATTTACGACGCCCTACTCGGCGGAAAGGACAATTACGCGGTCGACCGGGAGGCAGCCGGGGAACTGCTCAAGGCAGTACCTGGCGCGGCACAAGCGGCGCGGGACAACCGGGCGTTTCTCGGCCGTGCGGTACGGTTCCTCGCCGGCGAAGCCGGAATCCGGCAGTTTCTCGATATCGGCACGGGCCTGCCCACCCTGGGCAACGTGCATGAGATAGCGCAGGCCGCGAACCCGGAGGCTCGCGTGGTCTACGCCGACCATGATCCGGTAGTGGTGCTGCACGCGAATGTCCTGCTCGCGAAGTCGGTCACCGTGGCGGCTGTCAATGCTGACCTTCGCTATCCGCTGGACCTGGTGACCTCCCCGGCCGTCCGCGCGCTTATCGATTTTGACGAGCCGGTCGCGGTGCTGCTGGTAGCGGTCCTGCATTTCCTGGAAGACAGCGAAAACCCCTGGAAAATCGTGGACTGCATCAAAGACCACATGGCACCGGGCAGTTATCTTGCTCTGTCGCATGTCACCGGGGATGACATCCCGCCAGACGCCAGCGCGCAGGCGTGTGAAATCTATGAGAACGCGTCCGCGCCGGGCGTGGTACGGGCACACGAGGACATTGACCGGTTTTTCGATGGGCTGGTGATGCTCGCGCCGGGCCTGGTGAACGTGTCCGCCTGGCGTCCCGACCACATCACCAGGGCACCACGCGAAACCCTGTTTTACGCCGGCGTGGGCCGCAAGCCTGCCAGCGCTGAGGGGAGCCTGCCATGACACCCGAGCAGATCGAACAGACCGCCCGCCAGATCGAGCGTGCCTACCCCGGCTATCACGTCTGGGTCAGCGATGAAGGCTGGTGGTACGCCACCCGGACCAGTGCCCGCGCACGCGGCGAATCGCCGACCGTGCATGGCGCTAACCCGGACGAACTGACGACCGCACTGGCTGCCGAGGAATCTCCCGTGCTGGACAGGTCCCTGTCAGTTTCTCCGGCGCACTAATAGAGCCCCGGCCCGCGCCCGTTCCCAGGAACAGGCGGGCGCGGGCCGGTACCAAAGCATCGGCCGTCGCCGGCTGAAGATACGGCAGCAGGTGCGCCGCCGAGTTCTCCGCCGTCCGCCAGCGGTGGGAGCGCAGCACGGACTCATGATGGCCGTGCGTGTAGCCGGTTTCCTTCGCTGCCATGAGAAAGACGACTCCATGCCGAAGCCTACGGTGCCCGAAACGCTAGCAGCACTGGTCTCATATATCAAGAACAATATCTCACTATATGGACAATCTAGGAGAGCTAGGCGTAAGGCTACGGCGGCGCGATGACGGCATCCCAGGTCGCGGCCAAGGATGTCGTCATCGCTGATCTTCGAGGCGATCATCGTGGCTTCGTCGCCGGGGCCTTCTACAACCAGCACAACCGGTTCGTCATGGTCACGGAAAAGAAGGCCGCCCGATTCGGCCGCCGCATTCGCGCCGCGGCGAGCTGATGATCTAGGCCGGTTGCGCTGGTGCACGTATTGGCTAGCGCATGTCGTCGGCTTGGCTAACCCGGGGTCGGCCTTCAGCCCGGGGGAGAGATCAGGTCCGGGGCCAGGCCGCAAACCGCTCCCGCAGTCTGGCGATGTCCTGCGGGCTGAGCCCGAAAGGGGCGAATACCCCGTCGCCCCACTGGTCCAGCCGCTGGCCCGCGTCCGCGAAGTCCCGGTCGGTCAGGCCCGGATCCAGCCGCCGGGCGAAGCCGATCATCTGCTCCATGCTGAAGCGCTCCAGGGCGGCTGCCGTGTCCAGGTAATCACGCGGCTCGGCCCGGCTGGCGAGCGCGCACACCTTGCCGCCGACCACATCCTCGAGATCCAGGACAGGGCCGACATCCATGGTTACCGGCCTGCGGGCCCGGTCAAAATAGGCCATCTGCAGCATCATCTGTTCCCCGTCGGGCGCGGTGATGATCCACTCGGCCAGCCCTTCACCCATCCCGTAGAAGATGTCCGTGAGACCGCCGGTCTTGTCCCGGCGTTCAGTCCCGAAGCCCGCGTCGCGCAGCGCGGCGTCCACCGCACCGGCAGCAGCCTCCACACCACCCTGCTCATCACTAAAGACATCGACGTCCTGGGTGGCCCTCTCGATGATTCCGTGAGCGATCAGGGCGTTGCCGCCGCCGAGGGCGAACCCATGCGGGGCGGCGGCGCGCAGGGCGATGACAGCCACCTCATGGTGGAGTTCGCTGACCGGCATCAGGCGGCGGTCACCGTGGCGACGCGCAGCACCGGGTGTTGGTCCTCCCATGCCTGCCGGACACCTTTGGGCAGGTACAACTTCGGCCACAGGGCGATCAGCGTGTCACCATCCAGGTATGTGGTGAGATCCTCTAGTCGGCCCGCTTCCCGGAGCACGGTCTGATAGAGCCACTGCCGCATATCTCGGTCATCGAGGTCGAACGTGTGACCGGGGCAGCTCCAGAACAACCACAGCGGCAGCTCGACCGTGCCCTCGGTGGGCCCCCGCAGGTCCGCCAGGCTGGGAGCGACCGTCACCCAGCGCCCGGGACGAGACTCGTACCGGGCCGTGGGCGTAGCGGCTCGCACGGTGGCCATAGTGCCCAGGATAGCCGTTCGGGGCCCGCTGCGCCCTGCCTCAAGCGTCGTTACCATTTTACAGTCCAGGTCATTGCGTGTTGCCGCAACTTTGTTCTAATGATAGCAGGCCACGCCAGCCAAACCTGTTCGCTCAGCTCGCTTCGGTGCTTGGCGCCCTCCACGACTGGGCGCCGCCGCTACGCGGCACGCTGCAGGATCGTCCTTCCATGGACGCAACGGATCCGCTCTCGGTCTGGGCGTCGGACCTCGTGCCGCTGCCGGCCTGACGGGTAGGCGACGCAGTTACGCGGCCTGTGGGTTGAGCTGCACCGAGCGCGCATTGTCAGCTACGTAGAGCATGTTACTGTTTACACTGCGTAGCACGACTTATCCCGGCTTACCCCGGCTGGCCGCAGGGGGGTGGGACAGCCAGGCGTGCGTGAGGAGATCCATATGTCCAGGTCGGCCGGACGAACGCCCGATGCTGCCAGTGACCCGAACGCGCTACGGGCGGGTGGCGCACTCCTGCAGGCGCAGCGGGACAAGTCGCAGGCACAGTTGCAGCAGGCCCAGCGCCTGGAGAACCTGGGCCAGCTCGCCGGCGGGGTCGCACACGACTTCAACAACCTCCTCGCGGTCATTCTCAACTACGTGACCTTCGCCTCCGAGGAACTCGCCGCCGCCACCGACGCGGACTGGCCGGCGCGGTGCGAATCGGCCCGCAGCGACCTCCGGCAGATCAAGCGGGCCGGTGAACGGGCCGCCAGCCTCACCCGCCAGTTGCTTGCCTTCGCCCGCCGGGAGGTCATTCAGCCGCAGGTCCTCGACCTTGACACCGTGATCACCGCCGTAGAGGAAATGCTCCGCCGGACCATCGGCGAGCACGTCGAGCTCGTCTTCTCACTCGCCGGTGATCTGTGGCCCATCCTGGCCGACCCAGGCCAGCTGGAGCAGGTGCTGGTGAACCTCGCGCTCAACGCCCGCGACGCCATGCCCGCCGGCGGCACGCTGACCGTCGATACCAGCAACATCACGGTGGACGCCGACACCGTCGCCGGGGGATCGAAGGCACGGCAGGGACAGAACATCCGGCTGCGGGTCAGTGACACCGGAACCGGAATGGCCGCCGAGGTTATCGAGCATGCCTTCGAGCCGTTCTACACCACCAAGGAAGAGGGCGCCGGAACCGGGCTTGGCCTGGCGACCGTCTACGGGATCATCACCCAGGTCGACGGTCACGTCAAGATCTATTCCGAACCCGGCACCGGCACCACCTTCACCATCACCTTCCCGGTCACCACGCAGGCAGCCGTTCCGCAGACAGCAGAGGTGCCCTACCAGCGGGCGCCCAAAGGAGAGATGGTCCTGGTCGTCGAGGATGAGCCAGCCCTGCGTGAGGTAACCAAACGGATCTTCACCCGCAATGGCTACCAGGTGATCACCGCCGCGAACGGCCCGGAAGCCCTGGACATTGCCCGCGACCACCCGGGCGAGATCCACCTGCTCGTCACCGACGTCGTCATGCCGCACATGCTCGGCAAGGAAGTCGCGGAGAAAATACTGGAGATCAAACCCGAAATTGAAGTGCTGTTCATGTCCGGCTACGCCCGGCCCGTCCTCGCCTCCCAGGGCAGGCTCGAACCGGGCGTGGCCCTGGTGGAAAAGCCGTTCTCCGAGGCCGACCTGATGGCCAAAGCCGGACAGGTGCTCAACGGCCACTTCCAGGGTTTCAAGACCACCGGGGGCGACCCAGACTAACCGGTCCGCTGGCCGGGCTGGCCGGGGCCAGCAATTGCGGAGAAACATCCGATCCGCAGGGGATAAGAGGTAAGAGCTTATGGACCAGGAGGGCCGCCGAGCTGGGCGGAGCGTCAGGCGTTGGCGCCTTAACTCGCCGATATTGCTTCAGGAGCACTTTCTCATGAGCGGCAGCAGAATCATTGCAATTCGCTAGGGAAATACCGTGCCTAACTTGACGGAATCCCCACCCTAGATAATGATGAATGTAGCTAGGTCGGGGGACCAGCAGGCTTTTTGTTCTGTTATGGGCGGTGCGGGAAATCCCTGTGGGACCGCGTTTCCGACCGAATTGGGGGGTGCGTCACCGTGGGCCAGCTTCAGGATATTGGCCGCTGGCGGGGATCGACGGGGGCGACGCTGCTGGCGGCGATCGTGGACTCATCGGACGACGCCATCGTGGGGAAGACCGTCGACGGGCTGATCACGAGCTGGAACACAGGCGCCGAGCGCATGTACGGGTACACGGCGGATGAGGCCCTCGGCCAGCCGGTTTCAATCCTGTCTCCCGCTGACCGGATCGACGAGACGAAGGAGATCCTCGCCAAGATCCGCAGAGGCGAGCGCGTCTTGCACCTCGAGACCACGCGGCAGCGCAAGGACGGCACCACCTTGCCCGTGTCGGTAACGGTCTCACCCGTCCGGGACGAAGAGGGCCAGCTAATCGGGGTATCGTCCATCGCCAGGGACAACACCGAGCAGCACCGCAACGTCGCGGAGCTTCTTCACCGGGCGGAGCAGCTCGAGCGGGTCAACCGGAACCTGGAGGCGTTCTCCTATTCGGTGGCCCACGACCTGCGCGCCCCGCTGCGCGCGCTGGGCGGTTTCAGCGCGGCCCTGCTGGAAGACTACGGGGAGGGTCTCGGCGAGGTCGGCCGAGGCTACGCCGAGCGAATCCGGGCCGCCAGCGAACAGATGTCGGAGCTTATCGACGACCTATTGAATCTTTCGCGCGTCTCGGGGGCCGAGCTTAACGCCGAGCCCGTCGATCTCGGCGCCGAGGCCGCCAGCATTTCCGAGGAACTCAAGCGCCAAGGACCGGGCCGCCGCGTCCGCTTCGTCATCCAGCACCCAGTCTGGGCGCAGGCGGACCGCCCGCTTATCCGAACCGTACTGCAAAACCTGCTGGGCAACGCCTGGAAATTCACCTCCGGCCGGAGTGAAGCGTTGATCGAGTTCGGGACGATCCCAGTCGAGGATGCCGGTATCCGCTGCTACGTGCGCGACAACGGCGCCGGCTTCGACTCCGCCTACGCGGACAAGCTGTTCAAGCCATTCCAGCGGCTGCATCCGAAGCGCGATTTCCCCGGCACGGGTGTTGGCCTCGCCAGCGTGCAGCGCATCGTGGAGCGCCACGGTGGCCGCACCTGGGCCGAGGGTGCGGTGGACCACGGTTCGACCTTCTACTTCACCCTGGACCAGAAGGAAACGGCATGAATGCCCGGCGCATCCTGCTGGTGGAGGACAACCCCGACGACGAGGCGCTGACCCTCCGGGCCCTCAAGAAGAGCAACATCCTGAACGAAGTCACCGTGGCCCGCGATGGCGCCGAGGCCGTTGCGTGCCTTTTCGCGGGCGACCGGACTGACACGGCGCGTCCCGCTCTCATCCTGCTCGATTTGAAGCTCCCCAAGGTCGACGGGTTCGAAGTACTCCGCCGCATCCGGGCCGACGAGCGGACCCGGCTCATCCCCGTTGTCATCCTCACCTCCTCCGGGCAGGAAGAAGACATCCTCGAGGGCTACCTCGGCGGCGCCAACGCCTATGTACGGAAGCCAGTAGCGTTCGCCGGCTTCGCCGAGGCAGTCCGCGCACTCGGCATGTTCTGGCTGCTCGTTAACGAGCAGCCGGTCGACGCCCTCTCGCCACCGCCGGCCAGCGATGCGCCGACGCTGACGGCGACGCCCTGAAGCCTGGGCGCCGTCGGAGAAGGGGGCGGCATCGATGAGTGGCGCGCAACGTGGCGGCGAGCCGGGGAGTGCTGACCCGGATGGGACCGTCGGCCCACGGCAGGCAGACACTCCGCGTGCGGAGAGGACCGGCTCAGCGCGGCGGAGCGCGCTACGCATCCTCATCCTGGAGGACGACCCTAATGATGCTGATCTTGATCAGCGCCACCTGACCAGCGCGGGCCTCGACTTTACTGCTGTCGTGGCGGACACAAGGGCGTCATTTGTTCAGCAGCTCGCTGCCTTCCGGCCCGAAGTGATCCTGTCTGATTTCTCTCTGCCGGGCTTCTCCGGCGAGAGTGCCCTGAAGATCGTGCAGGAGCAGTGCCCGCATATACCGTTCATCTTCGTGTCCGGTGCGCTCGGGGACGAAGAAGCAGTCGGGCTCATCAAGCAAGGGGCTACGGACTACGTCTTGAAGGACCGGCCCGCACGCCTGGCGTCGGTCATCCGCCGGGCCATTGCCGAGGCTGAGCAAAGGGCGCAGCGAGCCCAGCTGGAAGCTCAGCTCCGCCGGTCGCAGCGCCTGGAAAGCATCGGCCGGCTAGCCGGCGGCGTGGCCCACAACTTCAACAACCTGGTCGGCATCATGCTCAACTACGCAGCGTTCATACACGGCGAAGCCGCAGAGAAAGCGGAGAAAGCAGAGCCAGGCACTGACCAGGAGGCATGGGACAGCGTCCGCCGGGATGCCGAGCAGATCGAGCATGCCGGGAAGCGAGTGACCCAGCTCGTCCATCAGCTGCTCACGGCAGGCAGCCAGGAAGTCGCCCGCGTCGAACTCATCGACCTCAACCAAGTCGTGGGCGGCATCGAAGACCTGCTGCGGAGCACCGTCGGCCGGCAGATCGAGCTCCACATGTCCCTCGCCCCGCAACTGTGGCCCGTGACCGCTGACCCGGGCCAGGTCGAACAAGTCCTCTTGAACCTCGCGATGAACGCCCGTGACGCCATGCCAAACGGCGGCACTTTTTCGATTGAAACGCATAACCTGACGATCGACCACGGCGAGGTGGGACGGCATCCAGGGCTCACTCCAGGGGCTTACGTGTGCCTGGGCGTCCGCGATAGCGGCGCGGGCATGGAGCCGCATATCCTCGAGCGCGCCTTCGAACCGTTCTTCACGACAAAGCCCATTGTCGAGGGCGGCGGCCTCGGCCTCGCCGGGGTCTACGGCATCATCAACCAAGCTGGCGGAACGGTCGACATCTCCTCAGCGCCTAGCGTCGGCACGACCATCACCGCGTGGCTGCCGGCCACCCTCGACGGCGAGCACCAGCAAGCTCTTACCTCCGCCGGTCAGTAGGCGAAGACTCCTGCGGACGAGAATTTCGGGACGGCGCTCTCCGCCTGCGGATGCAGGTGGCGGGGGAGCGGCGACAAGTGCCGATCAGCGTTCCTCGACCGAGCGGCCGCCAGGGCCGGGCTCGAGTTACCTCTCGACGATCTAGTCGCGAGCCGGCCGCGTCGGCGGGACGCCCGTGGACTTGCGGGCAACGAAGAGAGGAATTTTCATGGCAGTGAAGACACTTCCCGGCGGGACGTTCACCATGGCCGGGGATCTGACGGTCACCCGGATGGGGTACGGCGCGATGCAGCTGGCTGGCCCGCACGTGTTCGGCCCACCCGCCGACCGCGACGCGGCCGTGGCCGTCCTGCGCGAGGCGATGGAGCTGGGTATCACGCACATCGACACCAGCGACTACTACGGCCCGCACGTCACCAACCAGATCATCAAAGAAGCCCTGCACCCCTACCCAGACCCGCTGCACATCGTCACCAAGGTCGGAGCGCTGCGAGACACCGAGGGCGGCTGGCCCCAGGCGCTAGCTCCCGGGCAGCTGCGCCAGGCCGTGCACGACAACCTCGATCACCTCGGACTCGGCGCACTCGACGTCGTCAACCTGCGCGTCGGGGGGTTCGACAGCCCTGCTCCCGGCTCGATCGCCGAACCGTTCACCGTGCTCGCGCAGCTGCAGCAAGAAGGACTGATCAGGCATCTCGGTCTCAGCACCGTCTCGGCTGAGCAGATCGCCGAGGCGCAGTCCATCGCGCCGGTTGTGTGCGTGCAGAACTTCTACAACCTCGCCCACCGGGTCGACGACGACCTGATCGGCTCCCTCACCGCGCAGGGCATCGCCTACGTGCCCTATTTCCCGCTCGGCGGCTTCACCCCGCTTCAGTCCGACGAGCTGGGATCAGTCGCCACCCGTGTCGGCGCCACGCCGATGGCCGTCGCGCTGGCGTGGCTGCTGCAGCGCTCACCGAACATTCTGCTTATCCCAGGTACCTCATCCGTCGCGCATCTGCGCGACAACGTCGCCGGTGCTGCGCTGCCCCTCTCCGAGGACCAGCTGGCTGAGCTGAACAGCATTGCCTCATGAGCACGGCGACGGTGAAGAATCCTGTCCGTGAGGGTAACTGGTAGCCGTCATTATTCGATGAGGCATTATTCGTGAGCGCTGGGGGACAGGTGTTCCTTCAACATCGGCTGGCCCGGCGGCCAGGCGGTGGATGTGCGCCCGCGGACGGCAGTCCCGGCGGGCAATAATGGGCGGCGTGGACAACAGCCACTACAGCCTGATCATCGCGGCGGCTCAGGCGGCGGGGCCGTGTCCTCCCGGCGACGAGGCGGCCTGGGGCCGCCGGGTGCACGGCCTGACGGTTGACCTGCACCTGATCGCCCAGCAGGCCAGGCAGGACATCGAGCGGCTGGAGTCAGCGCGGACCTTCATCGCATTCCTGGAGAAGGTCGAGATCGAGGAGTCGAGCCGGCGTGGGCTGCTCACGCTGCGCCTGCCGTCGGGTGAGACCGAGCCGATCCGCACCGAGCAGAAGGACAGCGACCGCGGGCGGGCGCTGATCGAGCGGGCCCGCTCCCTGGAAGGCCGCTGGGTGCTGGTCTACCGCTACAACGAGCGCAAGGCCGGGCAGCGGGCCCAGTCGGTCAGGATGCTGGCCCACCTGATGGACATGGGCGCTGACGGGGCCGTGCCCAGCACCACGGCGAAGAAGATCGTGCTCCAGGAGGCGGGCGGTGACACGGCGCGCGCACAGGAAGCGTGGACGGCCGCAGGCCTGCCCGGGACCGGGCCGGTTAGCGTCGATCAGCTGGAGCAGGTGCGCGCGGCGGCGCGAAAGCCCGATAAAAGCAGGGCGCAAGGATCGACTCCTCTCTTTCCGCCCAGCTGATAACAGCAAGAGGCGCTAAGACATTCGTCACGACCCGCTCTGGCGGCCTATGGGTCCGGGTCGGATCAGGCCGGAACGTTCAGGATCGGTCTGATCCGACCCGGACCCACAACGCTAGCTGGGAGAACCCAAAGGGTACAGCGTATGGCCGCCTCTTGCTGTTATCAAGGAGAGCTTGTACGCTCTTGGCATGTCGGCACGGGAGGCCCGTTCCTCGGCAAACGACGCCATTGACGACTTCGTCCGGCATCTGGCCGACCGGCGGTTCGCCAGCACCACCCGCCGCATCCGCAGGCACTTCCTCGATGAGTACCTCCACCATGCCCAGCAGGCCACCGGCACCCTCGAGGTCACGGTCGGCGAGCTGATGGATCCCGCACGGACCGACGCATGGCTCTCCGACGCGGCCGCGGGCAAGCTCCGCGCCCGCAACACTTTCCGCGGTCCCGGTGCCGCTGCCTATCCCAACTCCATGCGCGTGCGCATCGACTCCTACAACGCCCTCGCCGGGTTCGTGGGCCTGCCCGACCGGCGTGACAGTCAGCCACCCGCCCGCGGCTTCTACCTGACCCCCGCCGACACCCAGCGAGTCCTCTACGACCTGATCGTCCGCAGGCCGCCGCACGCCAACGCCGCTATAGCGCTGCGTACCGCCGCCGTGGCCGCGATGGTCGCCAACACCGGGCGCGGCGTCCCCGAACTGGCCGGCCTCGATGTCAGCGCCCTGCACCTGGACGGCGAGGCGCGCGTCGAACTCGCCGCCGGCTCATGCCAGCTCGGCGCCGCGACCGTGCAGATCCTCACCCGCTGGCTCGGGGCCCGGGCGGAGATCATCGCCGAGCTCGAGGGCAGCGACCCTGGCTACCTGTGGATCCCGACCAAGCCCGGGCGGCCCCGCGGCGGCGGTCCCGCCGTCAAGTCCGGCCTCGCCCCCGCGGCCGTCCGCACCCTCCACGCGGCGCACCGCACTCTCCTCAGCCGCATGCTCGGCACTCCGCTGCGCCCCGGTGCCCTCCGCGCGGTAGGCCAACGTTCTAATTGAACGATGGGCCCTGATGAGAGCGCGCTGGACGGGCGAGGCGACGGGCGTCCCCCTGCCGCACGGGCCGCGGCGGCGCTGCCCGTGCCCGGCAGCCTGCCCCGCGTCATCCAGGTAGGGGTCCCGGTAGGCCTGGCCGAAAAAAACGGATATGGCCTGGGGATCCTGAAGCTATAGCGGCCTGCCAGTA
>OCZT010007187.1_pt1 | contig 10948 bp, 7 predicted proteins | sample 1539031 | NCBI WGS metagenome assembly OCZT01 (sample SAMEA3539308, study PRJEB22396) | soil metagenome | biome: tundra; feature: field; material: soil | place: USA | collected 2010-05 | depth 0.15 m
TTGCGTTCGCCCTGGAATAACGGAGTAAATTGGATATGTACCTTGGTTGGTACCATACATTGTCCAGGCAAGTCAATCGCGATTGGGAAAGAAGAAAGGAATCGGGAGCCGAGTTGATTGGTGTTGAATCCAGCGGGTGGACAGGGTGGGACGAGGTTGGTGCGAGTTTTGCGAAAGGCTTGTTTTTCATGCTTCTTCCGGCGTATGCTCGGGTCCAGGATCAGTCATTCGCAGGTATACGGAGGTAAGAGACGTGAAGGCTTGGTGCGCGATCATCGTTCTATTGGCGACCAACTTGGGCGCCGCCGCAGTTCCACGCCCTACCAATAAACCAGTCACACGTGACGATATTCTTTATCTCTTGAACAACTATGGTCCCAGCCAAAGCGTGACTAATCTGGTGAAGCAGAATGGCGTGGACTTCGATCCCGAGGAAGACTATCTGAAGAAGGTCCGGGCTGCCGGAGGGAAAGATGATCTACTCGAGGCGCTGCGCGAAGTGCATGGAACGGGGCCGGCTCCCATTGCAGTTCACCGTTCCGATGAAGACTTGCAGGTTGAACAGCATCTATCCCGCGCCTTGGAATTGGAAAAACTGGAATCCTACTCCGAAGCGGAGCAGGAGTACCGCGCTGCCTTGGCCATCCAATCCAAAAACAGCACCATGCATGTGGGCTTGGGGCGCGCGCTGGCCAAACAGGAGAAGTGGGACGACGCTCTGGCAGAGTATCGCGAGGCGATAAAGTTGGACCCGAAATCCGCGGAGGCCCACGCTGCCCTGGGGCTCGCGATCAGCCTGCGGGGTGATCCCGGCAAGGCTATTCCCGAATTGCGCACTGCATTGAAGTTGAACCCCAACGACCTTCAGGCGAGGAATATTCTTGGGGCCTCGCTTTATAATGTACATGACGTTCCCGGCGCGTTGAAGGAACTGCACCAGACCGCCGAAATGGCCCCGGGCACGGCGGCCGGGCACTATGCCAACGCCCAGATTTTGTTGGTGGAAAAAAATGACCCGGACGGCGCCATTGCGGAATTTCGCGAGGCAATTGGTCTGGACCCTTACACCTGGTTTCCCCACAATGATTATGCCAACGCGTTGGCGGCCAAAAGTGATTGGGATGGCGCCATTTTTGAATACCGTCAGGCACTGCGGTTGCAGCCTGATGCCGTGGTGGCCCATTCGAATCTGGGCTACGCGCTCGGCAGCAAGGGTGACTTGGCTGGCGGCACGGCGGAAATCCAACAGGCCCTGCGCATCAATCCCGATAGTCCGCAGCCGCATTTTATAAATGGGATGATCCTGGCCGTGCAAGACAAAATGCCTGAGGCTATCAAGGAATATCGCGAAACCGTTCGCCTCGATCCCGGGTATACCTACGCCCACTATCTCCTGGGCGGCGCTTTGGGGGGGAGCGGGGATATTGCCGGCGGCGTCATCGAAACGCGCGGAGCGATTCGCCAGGAGCCATCTAACCCGCAATTCCACAACCAGTTAGGCGTCCTCCTAAGCCACGCCAAAGACAACGATGCGTCCGAGGCGGAGTATCGAGAGGCCATTCGCCTGGTACCGAAGTATGCCATGGCCCATGCCAACCTGGGCTCGCTGCTGCTTGAGGAAGGCCACTTTCCCGAGGCGGTGAAGGAGATTGTCACTGCTTACCAAATTGACCCCAAGAATCCGGAAATTATGGCGCTGTACAAGAAGTATACGGGCAAATTGTTTTAATGACCGTCACGGCATTTAGGCTCAAGTTCTTCCCACCAACTGCCGATAACTGAAGCGTGGGCGTGTGTCGCGTAGCCAAAACGCTGGCCTCCCTTTATACGGGCTTATCGGCGGAATCGAATGTAAATATGAAAAAAAGCCGCGACCGAGAAACAAGCGGTTCGGTTTCCGACTGCATGCGATCAGCGGCAATTGAGAATCGGCCTTAAGGGAGGCCTGTACCAACAGGTGTGAATGTACCAATCACGGCGGACGTCGCCCCCCTGCCCGTCACCGGCGACCCTCGATTTCAGAACCGCACCGAATTACATTAGCTGCAATTAGCTTCAGGTTTCCCCGAAAACTGTCGATGACTTCAGCGTGGAAGTGTGTCGCGCAGCCAGACCGCCCGGCCTCCTTTTATAGGGGACTATCGACAGAGTCGGATATGAACGTGAAAGGAACATATTATATTGAGAGAGAACAGGCACGTCTCCGACTACACATGCTGTTAACGGCGACTTAAAGGCCGAACTCGGCGATAGAAGCACGCGAGCCGTATTGGCGATGTATTAACTCTAGCCAGCGCGTGTCAGTTTTTCGAGGTAAAGCCACCCGGAGCCTGTCCCAATTTGTTTGTTGGGTGGGCGGCGGTGGCACCCAAGAAATGCTTGTAGACGGGCACGACGTGAATGTGACTACGGTCCTTCCCGAGCCAAAGAAGCATTGATTTGTTGGCTGAAGTGACAAGAACTTCCGGGCTTGCACTTCAGCGTTCCCAGGGGTCGCGAATTCATCCCTTCTCAATGTATGTGCCCTTTGGTTGAGGTCGCAGATAGGAAAGGCAATACATTCGCCACCCGCGATTAGTCCGGCCAGTTCCACCGCGAGGCATCTCTCCGCATAGGGAATTTCAGTACCATGAGCATGACGAAATGGTGTTTCATAGCGCTACTCACCGGTACAGGTTAAAGCCCAGCCGTACAACAGAAATCACGCGAATCAAATTGGTGATCGATTGAGACCTCTACGCTAGCCCGCGCGGGTGAGGCTGTCGAAAACGGTGGCAAAGTCGTCCAGGGAAAGCTCCTCCGCCCGCAGATTGACTGGTTTACCTGCTGCTTCAAGCGCTTGTACGAGGCGCGTCCGAAGATACATTCCTCCCAGATTGTTCAGCAGGTTCTTCCGCTTCTGGGCGAAGCAGTGCTTCACGAATTCCAGAAATTCGTCGCCTTTTTCGCGCGGCCATTGTTCGAATTTTGCCTTCATGCGAAAGGTGATGAGCGACGACTGCACTTTAGGGGCAGGGGAGAAGGCTCCCGGCGGGACCGCTACGGCGATCCGCGGCTGCGAAAAGATTTGTGTGGCAATGCTCAGATACCCGTAGTCTCGCGTTCCCGGTTCAGCCGTCAGGCGCTCCCCCACCTCGCGCTGCATCAGAAGGCCCATGGAGCGAATGGAGTCCCGTTGCGCGAAAAGCCTATGAAGGATCGGCGAGGTGATGTAGTAGGGCAGGTTGCCAAAAACAAAAGCCTGGGTGATTCCTTCCTGGTGGCACAGTGCGGCCAAATCGACGCGCAGAATATCCGCCAGGACGATCTGCACTCCGGGTTGATCCCTGAAGTCCTCTTCCAGCCGTTGCGCGAGGGCTCGATCAACTTCAACGGCGATCACCTTGCGGGCGCGGCCGGCCAACAGCCCGGTCATGGCGCCCCGCCCCGGGCCGATTTCAATCACCACGTCGTTGGGAGTGAGGTCAAGCTCCTCCAGAATTCTGTTCCGATAGCGCTGGTCATGAAGAAAATGCTGGCCGAGCTTGGGTCGATGGCGAGAGATTTTGGATTTTAGATTTTGGATTTTGGATTCACCTAACCTTTGCGATGTTGCATGATACCATGAGCTCGCACAAGGAGGCTTGCTGGTGGCCTTCTTCCCAACATTCTTCTTCGCCTCCGGCATATTGCCTATATGGCGGATTCTCTCCGAGCCGAATTCCTCTGTGTTACGAGTATGACAACCGCAAGGAACAAATCGCAGTCTCGACTTGTCCATTGCGAGGCAATGAGAGATGACCGCGGAGGAGGCCGGCCTCGAAGCGGACAATATGTGTAGTCTACAAAATGTCGCCCTCTGCTTTATAGTTGACCACGTATGGGGGTGGCCGAGTTATACTTAGCCCGTATGATCGGTGGCGTTTGGGCAGTTTCCGCGCCTCCGAACTCTTGAGTGTCTTCTTCATGATGTTGACGAAGACAAGTCCGGTGGTAACAGCTCGGAATGGGCGGTCGGCGCCTGCGTGCTGTTCCGATTTTAGCTTGGCGCCGCACGGAATCTGTCCCGACTCGGTCGGGAGGGCTGCACGTGCTTGGCTCAACTCCGACGCTACACTCCCGGAACGCGGTGCAAGTGAAGTGACCGGAATCACAAATCGACGTCAAGCGATTCACGATAAGGCCCCGAATACCCCGCAAGCTATTTGTTAAGCACGACACCCATCCGGCACAGTTCTCACCAGTCCCGCCTCGTGGAACTCAAGGATAAGGTGCGAAGGGTTCAAATGCCCCGCAGACTCGACTTCAAGCTGATCTTCTCGCTCACCATCCTTATCGTAGCGATCAGTTGTATCAGCGGATATTTCAATTTCCGGATGCAGAAGGAACGGTTGGTCGAGGCCATGATCCTTGGCGCGGACCAGCTTTCGCGCAGCATCACCAGTGCCACCTGGCATGCCATGCTTGACGACGACCGCAAAGCCGCGTACGAGATGATGCGCGTCATCGCAGACAAGCAAGGTGTGGACCGCATCCGGATGTTCAATCGTGAGGGCAGACTGGTGTTCTCAACGGATGTGAACGAGAGGCCTAATCTCACCATTCGCTCCAACGAAGTTTGCATCAGTTGCCATGCCACGACGCCGGTCCTCACCAAGCCCGCAGTGGATTCACGAGTGCGATATGCCACCTCGCCCGACGGCATCAAGACCCTTAACATCGTGACCGCCATTCATAATGAGCCTTCGTGCAGCAATGCCAGTTGTCACGCTCATCTGGCCACCACCAAAGTACTCGGAATCCTGGATGTGGCGCTGAGGCTGGACCCCGTTCAGCGGCAGACCCGGGCCGTTACCCTGCAGACGATCCTTTCCACGGTCATCGTCGTACTTATCGGAGCGGCGTTCGTCATCCTGTTCACGCAGCGTTTTGTCGCTACCCCCATCCGCGAAATGGTGCAGGGGACGAAAGCTCTGAGCGCCATGCAACTGGACCGGCCCATCCAAATTCGGCGCCGCAGTCAGGAACTGGATGAGTTGGTGGACTCGATTAACCGCATGCGCGAGCGTTTGAAAATCGCCGTGGATGATTTGAACGAGATGCAGCAGACCTTGGAAAGCAAGGTGGTTGAGCGCAGCGAACAATTGCGGGCGGCCCACCGCAAACTGCTCCAGGCGGACCGGCTTGCCTCGCTGGGTCAATTAGCCGCCAGCGTTGCCCACGAAATCAACAATCCAATTTCCGGCGTGCTCAATCTTTCCAGCCTGCTCGAACGCCTGATGGCCAGTGGCGAGTTTCCTCCCGGACGGGAAGCTGAATTCCGCAAATATCTCAGCCAAATCTCCACAGAAACCGCACGTGTGGGGCGTATTGTTACGGATCTCTTGGCCTTTTCCCGGCGGTCCAAGCCCCAGCGCGTGCCCGGTGACTTGAACAAACTCGTACGCAGAACCTTGCGCCTGGTGGGCCACAAACTGAAGCTGATGAACGCGGAAACTGCTCTGGAATTGCAGGATGATCTGCCGCTCGTTGAATGCGATCCCTCGCAAATCCAACAGGTGATTCTCAATCTCATCTTGAACGGAGCCCAGGCGATGCAGGCAAAGGGAGGTGGCATGTTGACCATCCGAACGCGCCTTCTCCCCGAGGGAGAAAATGTGGAGTTTTTCGTGCGCGATACAGGTGAAGGCATCGCCCCGGAAAACCTCGCCAAGATTTTCGACCCGTTCTTCACCACTAAGGCCGAAGGGAAGGGAGTAGGGTTGGGACTGGCGGTGCTTTACGGCATCGTGAAGGCTCACGATGGCGAAGTGGAAGTGGCGAGCCGGCGGAATGAGGGCACTACTTTTTCGGTTACACTCCCGCTCAAAACCAAGAACGGTGCAGTCGAAGAGAAGGAAGTCAATGTGCGGGCGGAGTGAATTCGGTTTGCGTGGAAGCGATGGAGAGCGCTTATGAAGAAGGTCTGGCCCATTCTGGTGGTGGACGATGAGGAAGTCATGTGCGACTCGATGGCGGCGTGGCTGCGCGAGGACGGCTATCGCGTTGACACGGCGCCGGACGGACAAAGGGCGCTCGATCTGGCCAAAGCGACCGACTTCGCGATCTGCTTCATCGATCTGAAAATGCCGGGGGGAATGGATGGAATCGAAACGATGATGGAAATCCACCGCATTCGCCCCGAGGCCTCCATCATTATTATCACCGCCTACGCCACCGTGGATACCGCCATCCAGGCCATGAAAGAGGGCGCGCAGGAGTACATTGTAAAACCGTGCCATCCCCAGGAAATCTCCATGCTGGTTTCCCGCATACTCAAACTCAAGAAGCTACAGAGCGAAAATGCCATCCTGCGGAAGAAGATCAGCCGCCAATACCATCACCGCGACATCATTACCAAAAATCCACGCATGGAAGAGATCCTGGCGTTGACACGGGAGATCGCCAGCATCCGCAGCACGGTGCTGATTTGCGGAGACAGTGGCACCGGCAAAGAACTGGTGGCGCGCGCCATCCACTTCACCGGGGAACGAGGGGATAAACGATTTGTCAGCGTCAGTTGCGCCGCGCTGACGGAAACGCTGCTGGAGAGCGAATTGTTCGGCCATGAGAAGGGCGCCTTCACGGGAGCCGAGGGGCAAACAAAAGGCAAGTTTGAGCTGGCCGACGGCGGAACTATCTTCCTCGACGAAATTGGCGACATCTCGCCGAAGCTCCAGGCCGACCTGTTGCGGGTCCTCCAGGAGCGGCGTTTTTATCGCGTGGGAGGCACAGAAGAAGTCAGCGTGGATGTGCGGGTGATCGCCGCAACCAATAAGAACCTGGCGGAAGAAGTCCAACAGGGGCGATTCCGCGACGATCTGTACTACCGGCTCAATGTGATTGAGATTCGCATTCCCCCACTGCGCGAACGGCGCGAAGATATTCCCTTGCTGGCGGAGCACTTTGTGGAGCATATTGCGTCAGAGTTGGGGAAAGACATCGCGGGCATCTCCGCGGGCGCGCTGAAGCTGTTGATTGAGAACGACTGGCCCGGTAATGTGCGCGAACTGGAAAACGTTATTGAGCGCGCCATCGTGACCTCACACAACGGAACGCTGGTGGAGAGCGATTTCGCCTGGCTCAATCATCGCGGCAGCATTGTGCCGAGTTGGGTGGTTCCCGACGTTTCTCTGGCTGAGATGGAACGCAGGGTCATTGTCGCCGCGCTGGAACGAAAAAGAGGCAATGTCCGGGAGGCGGCCGCCGCACTCGGAATCGACCGCTCAACGCTCTACGACAAGCTCAAGCGGTACGAGATAGAGCACTGAACCAGAAAATCACGCTTCCAGGAAAGTCGCGGCAAGCACCGCGTCCCAGTCCGCTGCGGGCAGGGCATCCATCAGCTCCAGCATCAGGGTTCCGCCGTCCGCCAGGCAGTTCGGCGCCTCAGGCGTGGAGAACTGCATTTGCAGACGGTCGAGCTCTGCGGAAAACCATCCGGCAACCTCTGCGCCACGCAGCAGATGACGGAGATCCGCGGCGTCGTGCGGACGGAGCTTGAGATACCAGCCGTTCGCGTCCCCGCCCGTGGCCACCACCGTGCCGTCAATCGGTGCGCGAACCCGAATTTCATGACCATTTTTCATCATCCGCCAGGCAAGACCGTTGCTCTCAATTTCGCTACCCTTCACGGGCAATTGGATGGAATCGGGATGGCCAATCAGGTGGCGCGCGAATTCATCGAGCCCCACGGTCAAGGTGCCGTCATCTTCCGGGCGCACCCACGTGTGGCCCCGATGGTAGAGAAGATTGCTGGAGAAGTTCACGCCCCCAATCCACGTGGGAGTTCTTTCCGGCAGCGCGGCAAACTCCGCATACTGGGGGCACTGTCGGCAATCGAACGAGTTCGGGCAGGTTCTGTGCGGCACTCTGCCAGCGAGTTGGTGACGGCAGCGGCGCTCCTCTTCCGGCAGTTCCGCAAAGTTCATCCGCCAGCACATCTCGGTGGCGCGGTGGGTGCGAAAATCCGCGGCCGTGCGCCAAACCGCCCGGACGATTGTGGCCAGGATGGTCAACACGACAGCGAAGAATATGGAAAGGAAGATAATATGGCCAGGGGTCCAATGAAACCCATCAATCCACGGAAACATTTCGATCTGCTCCCTTCGTGTTCCCAAACAGCGGCAAGTAGCGATAAGACAAGGAATAAACAATCACCCCGTAGGCGATCACGCCGGCGAAAGTAGCCACCTCCTGCCAGCTTGGGACGTATTGCAGGAAATCGTCAAACGGCAGTGTCGGCAAGGCCAGGGTTTGGACGGTGAGAAGAAACCGGTTCAGCAGCACGCCAGCGCAGGCCAGCGCCGCGCCGCACAGCAACAGGCCGCGCTTTTTGGCGGTGAGGCGAACGGTGAGAAGAATCGCGGGGAGCAAACCTAAAGGCACGATCTCCATAAACAGTAGGGCCGGGCCAAAATGCTTGTAGGCATAGAAATCGCCCAAACCAAAGCCCACCGCGGGCGAGGTAATGTTGAGCCAAACCAGGGTGTCAATTGCCTTTGCTGCCACATAGACGCCCAGCAGAATTCCGGAAATCAGCCCCAACTTGCGGAGCACACTGGGAGGTACCAATTGCCGTCCCGTCAACGATTCCGTCAAGGCTGTCACGAGGATCAGAAAACTCGGCCCCACAGCGATGGCGGAGAGAATGAAGAGAAAGAAGGTGGACGGCCAAATGGCGAACCCCTGGCGAAAAGCAAAGGGGCGCCCGCGCAACACTCCGTAAAGTCCTCCCAGCGATCCCTGGTGGAAAAAGGAAAGGAAGGCCCCCACGCCGGCGAGAACCGGAACCAGCTTGTGAAGCTGATGCTCAAAAACCAGGAAAGACGGCACCTTGCGCAACTGCCGGTTTCGCAGGAGCACGGGCACGTATTCCAGAATGAGTACGAACAGATAACAAGAAATGCAAAAGGTAACCTCGGTGAGCATCGAGTGGGTGTTTGGGTGCCAGAAGGTAAACCAGGCGCGCAGGGGCTGCCCGACGTCCACCATCAACACCGCCATGGCGCCGCTATAGCAAATCAGTCCCACAACCACCGCGCTGTTCAGGATGGGCTTGAGATCCTCCTGCTTGAGGATGTAGACGAGGAAGCCGGTGAAGAAGGCGCCGGCGCCCAGGGCGATCATGCCCAGATCCAGATAGATCCACATTCCGAAAGCGAAGCGATTGTCCATGTGGGTCTGGTTCAGGCCGTAGAATAAACAGAGTGCGGCCGCATAAATTCCCAGAGCGAGCAGGGTCACCCAGGGAATAAGCCAGAACGCGAAACGCATCGTCGAAGTTCGCTCGGCGCCACGGGCAATGAAGCGCCGGTCCAGAACAACCAAATCAGCCATGCTGAGCCTCCGCGGCGGGGTTCGAATCACGCTCCGCCAAGGCTTTCACCCAAGCCTGCGTGGATCTGTAGTAAACCTTGGGTTCCGTGCCGAGCCGGGCCAGCAGCCGAAACGCGTCGGAAGAATGCGCCGAGTGAGAGACGGGATCGTTCTCGTCCGCCAGATTTCCGAACGAAATGGCCCCGGTGGGGCACGCTTCCGCGCAAGCGGGGACGTAATCCGCAGGATCAATTTGCTTTTTCCCCGCTGCCGCGGCTTTTTCCATGGCGCTGTGCAGCCGCGCCGAGCACATGTTGCACTTTTCCACGACGCCGCGCATCCGAACCGCAACGCCTGGATTGAGGCTTTTCTCCATGCCTGCCGGCCAGGCAGGGTCCCACCAGTTGAAGTAACGGGCATGGTAGGGACACGCGGTCATGCAGTACCGGCATCGTGGTGCAGATGCCGGTAGCCTTGTCAACTTCCACGGCTTGCTGCGGACAAACGCTGACACACGGGGTTTCGTTCTCGCAGTGCATGCAGGCGATGGGAATAAACGCTTCGCGCCGGGCCGTCCCTTCCATTCCATTCGAAACCTTGCGAACCAACATCGGCGTTAAACCGGTTCGAGAGGTAGCCTGGGGAGCGGCTGGCGGAACGTTGTTTTCCGCCGCGCATGCCACCATGCACGAACCACAGCCGGTGCAGCGGTCCAGGTCGATCACGAATCCGTAACGGGCGTTCATACTTGCCTCCCTGAAGGCGGCTCCCGCAAGCTGGATTCCTGATACAGCTTTGTGGCGAGCGATGGATAAACGGGGGGAACCCAATCCGCGGCCCAGGGGGTGATGTGCGAAACGCGTCTCCCATCCGGCCATTCCTTCAGTTCGCACCGAAACTTGCCCGGATCCGTCGGATCGTCCATCCAAACCGCGCCCTGGCGGAGTTGATCTTCCAAATGCCCGGCCGAGTCGAGCTTTGTCAGCCCGAGGGGACGCTCTCCATAGACTGTGCCGTGCCGGGTACGGAATATTTCCTGGCAACGTGTGGAGATAACTTTCTCCACCGCTGGGAGTGTGGGATCAATTTGCGACAGAAACTGGGCGGCATTGTGGACTTCGGCGGGAGGCGCGGCCAGCTTCTGGGCCACCGCATACGTCGCGAGAGCAGAAGTGGGGGACGTGGGCACATCCGTAAGCTCTTCCAGAAATCCGGGGGCCGGCAGCAGCCAACCCGTGCTGTTCCCGCCGCCATCCCACGCCGCGAATCGAAACACCTCGGCATCGGCTGGAGCCGCGAAATCCCAAGGTACGGTTGAGTCAATCAGGACGGCGCGAAGTGGGCCGGCGACCGAATCAGCCGGACCATGAGACGGAACGTTTCCTCTTTTCCTGACGATTCCGCCGGGCGATGCCACCGCACCCAGCAGAACATTCAGCGCGGCAATTGCCGGGTTGCCGTCTGCGGCGATAACCACCGCGGGCCGTTTCTCTACGATCTTGATTGCAAGCTCGCGAATCGCATCGCTGGTGAGCCCCGTCTGGGCAGCGGCTTCCGCTAGTGGTAGTTGCGGCATGGGGGCGGGAGGTACCAAATGCTCTTCCAACAGAAC
>OCZT010007188.1_pt1 | contig 10947 bp, 9 predicted proteins | sample 1539031 | NCBI WGS metagenome assembly OCZT01 (sample SAMEA3539308, study PRJEB22396) | soil metagenome | biome: tundra; feature: field; material: soil | place: USA | collected 2010-05 | depth 0.15 m
CGTAGATGCCGGTGTCGTCGGCGCCGTGGGCGGTCGGCGCGCGCCGCTCCGCGGCCGCGGCTGCGGCCGCCGCCTCCAGCGCGTCCACGTTGTCGGCGATGGAGGGGATCCGGTACGCCTCGGCGATCGTCTTCACGATCAGCCGGGCCGCCCCGGTCCTGACCGCCAGCCGGGCGGCATCCGCCAGCAGCCTGGTGGCCCCGCCGTTGGTGCGCGGGTACACGCCCATGTAGGCGTAGATGACGACATGGGAATCGACGTCAGGCAGCCATTCGGCGGCCAGCCGCCGCAGCGCCAGCACGGCCTCGGCGTCCTGCTCCGGGTGAGTCTGCTGGGCGTAGCTCAGCGAGACGCTGCGCAGGCCGTGCTGGCGGAAGAACAGGCACTCAAGCACGCTCATCGCGATCAGCAGGCCGGGCGGGCAGAGCTGTCCCATCATGCAGCCGCCGAAGGTTTCCAGATGCGGTTCGACACCGGTCTCGGCCAGGCCGGCCAGCAGGTGGCAGGACCGGGCCCAGTTCCGTGTCGAGGCGTCCAGCGGCGCGCGGCTGTACGGAAGGCAGTAGGAGACCGGCCCGCCCTCGGTCGCATGCAGGCCCGCGCCGATCAGCGCACCGAAGATGTCCTGCGGGAAGGGCGAGCCATGCCGGATCTGGACGGGAAAATCGAGGCCCGCCACGCCGTCAAGCACGCCGCGGGTGATGGCCACGTCGTGCGCGACGATGGGGTAGCCGTTCAGCTCGGCCCCGGACGCTACCGCCGCACGCGCGCGGTCGTGGTCGCCCATCCGGGTGTAGCTGTCCAGCGTGATGGTCCCGACCGCGGTCGCGATCGCGCGCTTGGTGGCGAACAGGCCGGCCCGCATCGCGCGAGGGCTGCTCATCCCCATCCGCGGCTGGACGACCAGGTCGCCGGCCTGGTGCGCGCGCGCAACGAAACCGCCGAAGGATCGGGCCGAGTCGGCGCACGCAATCATGCGGTCGCCCTCATCATCAGCCGTTCGGTAAAAGAACGGAATGCGGCCATCCCGGTACCATCCTCGAAGACCGCATCGAAGCCCGCGGCCATGAGCTGATCGCGGCTGTCGCGGCCCGCCGACCCGGCGATGCCCAGCTTCCCGCCGATGACGACCGGGGTGGCGGCCAGTTCCGGGCGCCTCCTGATGCGGCCGATCAGCTGCATGCCGTCGATGAACCCGTGCCCGTTCACGCTGCTGACCACGATCAGGTCGGGCCTGACCCACAGGCACTCGGAGACGAGCAGCTCGTCGGGCACGCAGGGACCCAGGTTGAGCACCTGGTGGCCGAGTTCGGTGAGCGCGAGCTGCAGGTAGACCAGGTTCCAGTTATGCGAGTCCGAGGCCACGCTGGTCACCACCACGGACAGGCCGCCGGCTTCGGCCGGCGGTGCCAGCTCGGCCGCCACCGGGTGACGCAGTTCCAGCGCGCAGCACTTGACGCCGCCACCCGCCCGCAGCAGTTCCGAGACCTCAACCTCCACCGGCTCGAACGCGCGCTCGCGCAGCTGCGCGATCAGGCTGGTCGCCCCGGCGGGCAGCACCACGTGGCGGCCGTCCGACACGGCGTTGAGCCCGAAGGCCCTGGCGTCCTCATCGGTGGCGATGACGGCGTCGGGGAACAGCGCGTGCAGGATCTCCTGGCTGTCGGGGGCGAACGCGGCCGGGTAGTACATGACCGTCTGCTCGTCGAGCACCGCCAGCGCGGTGTCCAGGTGGTAGTAGTCGTCGTTGACCAGGGTCAGGCCGATCACCGGGCGGCCGAAGAACTCCTCGCTCTCGGAGTGGGCGCGGCGGTCGGTCCGGAATCCGGTGCCGGCCAGCAGCCGACCGCCGGCCATCAGGAAATCACCTGCGCCCTCGTTCGTCCACGCGGCCTGGCGGGCCTCGTATCCCCGCGCGGCGAACCAGTCCAGGTAGGCCGGGGACTCGGCAGCGCGCTCGGCGTACCGGAAGCGCGCCACCAGGGCCCGGCCATCCACGACGGTGGCGCCGTTGGCGGCGAACACCATGTCGGGCAGTCCCGCAAGCGGCGGGATGAGCTCCACGGTGTGTCCCAGTTCGACGAACACGTCGTGAATCCGCTGCCATTGGAGGAGCGCCAGCTGCGGATCAACGGGCTTGCTGGGATCCATCCACGGATTGATGGAGTAGACCACGTCGAAGTTCGTTGGCCGGCACATCAGGTAACGACGTTTGGTGGCGGCGCGGCTGCTGGCCGCGCCGACCTCGGGATTCGGTTCGGCGACCGCCAGCCGGGCGTCGCCACTGGTGGAGAGCTTCATGCCTGGCTCCTCAGCCCGACCATCATGACGTTGCTGCCCGCGGCATAGTCGGCGTCGACGATCCGCCCGTCGCCGGGGCGGTCGGCGCTACTGCGCGCCAGGTCGCGGGTGATAAAGGTGCGCAGAAGCCACCGGTCCTCGCCGTTGTGGTGCAACCGGAACGGCGTCCTGCCGTGGAACGCATCGTTATTGTCGATCAGCAACAGGTCTCCGGCATCGAGGCGTACCTCGGTGAGGGTCGCGCTCGCGGCCTCGTACAACGCGTCAAGCGCGGCCTGCGCCTCGTCGTCGAGCCCTCTGGTCTCGGCGAAGTCGCAGCGCAGCCGCGGCCGCGTGGTGCCACCGTCAAGAACCCGGATCGGTCCTATGGTGATGGCATGCTCGATCCCCGAGCCGCGCAGGAATGAGCCGTCGACGGTGGTGGAAAAGCGCGGCTGGTACAGGATGTCGATGGTCTTCTGGTCGAGCAGCGGCAGGAACATCGAGATGGAGATCAGCACGGTGCCCGCGATGCGTTCCGGGTCGGGGCGCAGGCATAGCAGGCCGATAAAGTCGGCGCGGTTGTCGGTGAACACCGTCTCGCAGTCCATCTCCAGCAGTGCCCGGCTGGAGATGGACTGCTGGGTGTCCTCGAAGCCCGCGACCGGCAGGATGTCCTGCACGATCCGGCCCGCCAGCTCGGGCCGGAATCCGTACTGCTCGCCAAACAGGGCCGCGGTCACGGCGAGTACGCGCGCCGCGGGCAGCCCGACACCCACCCCGTAATCCGCGTGGGCGGGCGTGGGGGGCACGGGCTCGATGGGAAGGCCGCGGATGAGGAATCCGCCCGCGCTGCCGCCCTTCCGGCAGAACCGGGCCGCGGCGCGCCGTACCCGCGCCGGCAGCTTGGCGCACTGCAGGTGCGCGGCGAAAATGAACTCGTCCGCTTCGGCCACCGGGTCGTAGTCTTCTAGCGGCCGGGCCAGACGCCGGAAGGCGTCTTGCTCCGCGCGGGTGAGACAGATCTGTGACGGAGTGATTGCACTCATTGGCTGCTCCAGCTGATCAGCGCGAATTGTGTCCGTGGCTGTTAATGCAAAGGAAGAGGATCGGAAGGAGACGAATAGATACACCGGCGCAGGGAAGATTGCTCGCAATCATGACCGCGTCCGGAAGCTAGCCGTATGTGGCCACTCTGAAGCCGCCCGCCTCCCGGCGGATCATGTTGGCCGCGGGCCGCGCGAAGTGAGAACCGATAAGGAGCGTCTGCGAGTCCGCGCAGCTTTCCAGAAGGGCAAGGCGCGATCGGCGCGCAAGCTCTGGATAGAAGTCCGAGAATTCGCCCCACTCTGGATGCGCGACCTGGCACGGGTGATGCAGGGCATCGCCCGTGATGATCGCTCGCTCACCCTGAGATTCCACCTGCACGCTGACATGACCCGGCGTATGGCCGGGGGTCGGCAACAGGGAGATCCCGGCGCAGACCTCATGATCGGGGGGAACGAGCTCGGCGAGGCCGGCTTCCACGATAGGAAGTACCGAATCGGCGAAGCCCGCGCGGTCGTCCGCGTTCTCGTTCTCCGGCTGGGCCTGCCAGTAGTCGAATTCATCCTTGCTGAAGATGTACCTGGCTCGGGGGAACGTCGGCACCCACTTTCCCGCTGCCAGCTTTGTATTCCAGCCGACATGATCGAAATGGAAATGTGTGCATATGACGAAATCGATATGATCGGGCCCGAGCCCCTGGGCTGCGAGCCGATCGAGGAAGGCTGTTTCCAAGCCACCCCATTCGGGAAGCCCGGGGCGCGCCTTGGCGTTTCCGACGCATGTATCCACGAGCACCCGTGCGCCGTCCATGATGATGACGAAGGCCTGGACTACTGCCCTCATCTTTCCTTCGCTGTCTGAAAAGCGCGGCGCAAGCCAGGAGATCTCGGCAAGTCGCTCCGGCGTGGCCTGCCTGATGCCGGCCTGGATGATACTGCCCGCATCGGTCTCATGGACCGGCGCAAGGGATGCGCCGCCGATCTGCCACCTGTCTTCTTGCATGGCCCTGGACCCCTCAGGCTTGCTTTGCTCAGTGCACTCTCCGGTCGCTCGGCGTTACTCGGTACCGGATGTTCCACAGGCTGCGGCGAAGGTAGGTCCGCTGCAGCCAGCGGTCACGGCCGTTATGCGTGGCAAAGAACTGCGACCGCGCGTGCAGGCCCTTTCGGTTATTGATCAGAAGGGCAGTACCCGGCTCCAGCCTGACTCGGTGGGCGACGGCGGAGCAGGTGCGCTGCAGCTCCTTCAAAGTCTCCTCGGCTTCGCCGGTCAGCCCGCGTACCCCGTTCGCCGATATGACAACCTCTGGTGAATGTGACGGGCCTGAGATCACCCCCATCGGGCTTGATAGCAGGTCAGCTCCGTTGGCAAAGTCACGCACATAACTGCCTGGCGCATTCAACCGGAATAGTGGCGCGCGCAGGGTTTCGGCGGTATGAGGGTCCAGGCTGCTGGAGATGTCCCGGGCATCGGCATAGTAGGTGACCGCTTCCTTTCCGGCGTCCTGGCGCAGGCAGTTCAGCACTAGGAAGTCGGGATTAGATATGTCATACCTACCGACCTCGTCGTGCACGATATCGTTGTGGAAGTTCAGGAACACCGTTGAACTCTGGTTAGTCTGGGTTTCGGCGCCTGCCGATACCGGTACGACGTCGTGCACCAGGCGTCCGCCCTTCTCGGTCGTGAAGCCCACTGGCTCGCCGAGCAACTGACTCAGTCCCAGCAGCACGCACTCCGCGACGAAGGTCTTCTTGTCCGTACTCGGCCCGCCATCAACTGGCGTGGCCGGGAGATCCGGGTCGACAGGAAGGTTGCGCACGAGCATCACGCCAGCAGCGTCGACGTGCCTGCCGAAGTCCAGGATCTGCTGCAGCTGGTCGACGGGCAGCTGGGAGAAGATCACGTGGAGACTGGCCAGCGACCTGTCGATGTCGTCGATAGGATTGGGAAACGACTGCAGTACGTCGCCGATCGAATCGCGCACTCCGCAGGGGAGGATAATCTCATCGAATGTCTTGACTGCAGCGGTTCGTGTCGGCCTGACGGTGCCATTCTGGCTGACAGTGCCATTTTGACGGACAGCATTATGTAGGTTGCCGATCATGGTAATTGATCCCGTCGGTTCAGGAAGAATGGGCGGTTAATACGGCGATAACCGGCTGTTCCGGGCCGATCGCCGGGCACCAGGCGCGGTCATGGTGCCGGGATCCCGGGCACCTTGGGATAGGCGGTGGCCTGCCAGACCGCGTCCAGCCCTGCCAGGTACCTCGTAACCCGCTCTAGGCCGAGACCGAAGCCTGCGCTGGCCGGCAGGCCTTCCCTCGCTACGTCCAGGTACCAGGCATACTTGGCCGGGTTTTCCCCGGTCTCGCGCATGCGCTCGATGAGGCGCCGGTACTCGTACTCGCGCTCACCTCCGCTGCATAGCTCGCCGAACCCGGCCGGGGCGATAAGATCGAAGTTGCGCAGGATGCCTGGCTGCACGCGGGATTCTCCGTCGGTGAAGCCCCGGGAACCCTTCGGGTAGTCCACGATGAAGAACGGCCGGTCGGTCTGCTCCGAGATCAGCTTCTCGCCTTCCCAGTCGATCTCCGCGTCCGCGCTCTGCCGGTGAAGGAGGCCTTGCAGCCTGGTGACCGCCTCGCGGTGGCTCATGCGTTCGAAGTCGTCCCGCAGCAGCGGTTTGAACACCTCCGGATCCCGGCCGAGCGCGGCAAGATCCGCTTTGGACTCGCGCACCACGTATTCGACGACATGCCGCAGCAGTCCCTGCGTGAGCTCGAGGATGTCCTCGCGGCTGGCCCCGGCGACCTCGACGTCGAGCTGGTGAAACTCGACCAAGTGGCGGCCGGTGGTCGCGGTCTCCAGCGGCTCAAGCCGGACATTCGGCGCCAGGTAGAAGATCTTGTCGAAGGCGAGCAGCGATGCCTGCTTGTACAGGATCACGCTGCTCATCAGCTTGTACTTGTGACCGTAGTAGTCCACGTCGAGCTGTTTGGCGCCACGCACGCCCGGGTCGGTCACCGGCCCGATGATTGGCGGCAGCAACTCTACGAAGCCGTGCATGCCCAGGTACTCGCGGCTGCCCGCCGCGATGGCGTTCTGGATGCGCAGCGCCGCGTGCGTCACCGGCGACGTCAGGTGCGCCCGCAGCTCCGGCGGCAGCGCGCCAGTCGCGGCCAGCGCGTCAAGAGTCTCGATCATGTGATGCTCCCTCGTTTCCGATTCACCAAGCTGTGGTCTTGTCCGTTGCCCGGGACGATTTCCGGCGTGCGCGGCCATCACCTCGCCGGACGATGGTGCCCGCTGCGAGGCCAGGATCACGGCGTCTCCTCGACGTAGTACCAGTTCTCCGGGTTGATCAGGCCGTACGGATTGATCGGCGTGAAGCCGCGCAGGTTTGAGGCGACCTCGAACAACCGCCGCGGGAAGGTCGGCGTAAAGAGGACCGGTACCTGCTCGCTGATGTATTCCTGGTACTCATGCAGCGCGCCGAGGTCATCGGCGGTGACGGTCCTGGCGATCAGCTCGTCCGCACGCGCGTCCTGGTAGTTGCTGAAGTTGCAGGCGGCCCCGCTCTGGAACAGGTTCTCGTCGGTCGGGTACGTGTAGACCCATCCACCACCCCAGCAGGACAGTTCCCACAGGCGCGGGCGCTCAGGCGTCGATGCGCCTGGGCCGTCCTCCGCGGCCAGGATGGATCCCACGATGTCCGCCAGCCGCAGCTCGATCCCGGCCTTGGCCGCGTCGGCCTGGAACTGCTGCAAGAGCCGGGTCAGCGCTGGCCGGCCTGCCCAATAGCGCAGCGAGAGGCTGAGCCTGGTGCCGGCGGGAATGCCAGCGCCCGCCTCGCCAGGGCCGGTACCAGGGCGCACGCACACCGCGGGCGAGACGTTGACGTCCCAGCCGTTCTCGGCGAGCAGGGCGCGGGCCCGGTCCACGTCGAACGGCCAGAATCCCCGGCCGTCCGCGAGCCGCGGTGACACCAGGTCGCTGCTTGGCAGCAGCGGGATCGGACCAGCCTGGCTCCAGGCATAGCCCTGGTAGATCTCCCGTACACCGTAGTCCTGGTCCAAACAACTCTGGAGCGCCTGCCGCACATACGGCTGGCGGATAAGGTCGCCGGCGATGGTGGGGTTGCTGAAGTTCAAGGCCATGAAATTTACTGTGTAGATGATCTGCGGCTCCAGGGTGTACCGGTCACCGAGCGGATTGGGGCCGCCCACGGTCGGGTCACCACTGGGCTGCACGCCGTAACTCAGCGGCAGGTAGCCGACCTGGATCGCATCAGGCCCATCGGTCCCCGCCTCAAGCAGCTCGTACTCCTGCTCGTCGGACTCGATCGGGATCTGCCGGAATTCGTCGAGGTACGGTTTGTTCGGTCCGCTGTAGTGCTCGTTCGGGACGAAGGTGACCGCGCCGTCCTTGCTGAAGCTCTTCAGCCGCCACGGTCCGTTGACCACGCTCCAGATCGGGCTGTCGGGCCAGCTGAGCCGGTGCGTGTTGTCCTCTTCCACCATGTTGCCGTTCTCGGCCATCAGGAAGTCGTACACCGCGTCGACCTGCTCGGGATCCGTGGTTGCGTCGGCGGGGCCGGCCGCGGCCCGGTCCCAGGCCTTCGGCATCGGAGTGATCAGCGACAACTGGCTCAGCAGGACCCAGCTCTTTGAGTACACCCGGTCGAATGTGAAACTCACCTTGTCGTGCGCGACCTTGGCGTAGGAGACCAGGTTGTCCGGGAGGTAACCCTCGACATAGCCGCCGAACTTCGGACCTTTCCTAGTCAGCATGTTCATCCAGAACATCACGTTATCCGCGCACACGGGCTCGCCGTTGGACCACAGCCACGGCTTGATCCGGACGGTGCATGTGCGGCCGCTGGTGTCCCACTCCGGTTCGTCGCCGATGCTCAGCTCGTAGTCGACTCCCAATTCGCCGTTGCAGCCGGTCCAGTACAGCGGCCGGTACATGAGCATCTGGAACTCGTGCAGGTTGCGCATGCCATAGCGCTCGCCCGGGGTGAATGGGAAGATGACCGCTGGCGGGAATCCGGGGATGCACGCCCAGGTGGCCACCCCGCCCTTGACCACTTCTTCCCGGGGCGCCTTGGCGCCGTGCGGCATCTGGTGTTTCATCATGACCTTTCCTCGCGGTTTGACCGCAACCATTGATTCGCGCAGAACAACCAGACGGCGCACGGCCGGCCCGGATAACTCAGTGCCGCCCTGGCTTAGGCTTGCTCGGCGCCTGGCCGGACATGCAGGCAGGACCCGGCATACGCGCCGGTGCCGACGTTGATCACCTCGACGTTCGATTCGACCGTCGAGGCCCGGGCAAAGATCCCGCCGTAGCCGTTGGACGTCGTGAAGGCGCCCCAGCAGACGATCCACGGGATGGGGTCCCCGTCCTCACCCGGGAACAGTTCGGGTACCGGCCGGATCCTCCGCTGGATGACATACGGCCCGTCCAGCGCGGCGCGGACCTGCTCTTCCCATGCCTGCGCGCTGGTGTCCGCGCTCCAGCCGAGGAGCACGCCCTGCCCGCCGTGCAGCAGGGTGGGCTTGAGCGCCAGGTCGTGCTGGTGGGTGAGGGCGTACTGGAGCAGGTCGACCCGGCGGCCGTCTTCCATGGTCACCGGCCCGGGCCGCACCATCCGGGTCCACGGCAGGGGCGGGGCGAGCACCACTGATCGTTCGGGAATTAACGATCTGGGAGGGTAGGACGGGACGTGCCATAACTGCCTCCAGCTGCTGGGCCGGGCCTGCGCCGTGCCGCTTTCGGCCGCCGACCTCGGGACATGCTTCCCCACCTGCGCAAGTGCCGTTGCAGACGGCCCCATGATGCAGAATCGGGGGTGTGCTCACACTGCGACGGATGAGTGCAGCTGACTTGGGTCTCGTCGAGACCTGGCTGCGCGACCCTGAGGTGGCGCGGTGGTACCTGGCCGCGTCGACCGTCGAGGCTGAGCTTGACGATCTGCGCCAGTGCATCGGCGGCGATGAGCAGACGGAGGCGCTGATCGTGGCCGATCCCAGCGGACCGATCGGCTGGTGCCAGTGGTACCTCTGCGACGACTACCCCGACCACGCCGCCGGGGTCGGAGCAGATCCGGGCGACGCCGGGATCGACTACGCGATCGCTGATCCGGCCAGCCGCGGCCGCGGGGTGGGCACCGCCTTGATCGCGGCGCTGGTCACCTACATCAGGCAACGGCATCCGCAGGCCGGGGTCATAGCTGATCCAGAGGCGTCCAACGTCGCTTCGCGAAGAGTCCTGGAGAAGAACGGTTTCCAGCTGCGAGAGGTACGGCCGGTAGCTTCCGAGCCGACGTCGGCACCGATGGCGATCTACCGGCTGCCGTCTCGACCGGGAGTCCGATGGCCAAGGCATCTTGGCTGTGCCGTTGGCCTTTGGCTGTACCGCAGCGGCGGGCCGCGGTTAAGGTAATCGCTGTGGGGCGGTCTGAGGTGGCCGACGCGGCGGGAAGCATGCACGGCTTTCCGGCTGCGCTGACCAGTTTCGTGGGCCGCGCCGCGGTGGTGGACGAGATCAGTGGCCATCTGGGTCAGTACCGGCTGGTGACGCTGAGCGGGCCTGGGGGTGCCGGGAAGACGCGGCTGGCTGGCGAGGTCGCCAGGCAGGTGGCCGGCCGGTTCGCTGACGGGGTGTGGCTGGCGGAGCTGGCGGCGGTGCGGGACCCGGCGCGGGTGGCGGCCGCGGTGGCGGCGGCGCTGGGGATCCGTGACCTGCCCTCGGTGGCGGCGGCGGATGCGGTGGCGCACGCGCTGGCCCGGCGGCAGCTGGTGCTGGTGCTGGTGCTGGTGCTGGTGCTGGATAACTGCGAGCACGTGATCGGCGCGGCGGCGGAGCTGTGCGGCAGGCTGCTGCTCGGCGCCGATGATGTACGGGTGCTGGCTACCAGCCGGGAGCCGCTGCGGATAGCCGGGGAGGCGCGGTACCGGCTGGGGCCGCTGACCCTGCCGGACCCCGATAGTCCGGCGGATCCTGACGGCGCGGGTCGAGGCGCTGGGCGTGGCGCAGCTGCTGGACCGGATCGGTGACCGGTTCACCCTGCTGGAGGCAGGGGACCGGCTCGCGGCGGCCCGGCAGCGGTCGCTGGCGGCCACCGTGGAGTGGAGTTATCGGCTGCTGGATGAACGGCAGCGGCGGGTGTTCCGCGCGGTGCCGGTGTTCCCTGGGCCGTTCACGCTGGAGGGGGCCGAGGCGGTCGCCGGGGGCTGGCTCCGGGCCGGCCGTGCTGCACCTGGTGGACTGCTCGCTGCTGGTCCCGCCCCGGACCGGTCCGGATGGCCGGTCCCGGTATGTGATGCTGGAGACGCTGCGGGCCTACGGGGCGGGGCTGCTAGCCGGGGCCGGCGAGGGTGACGCCGTCGCGGCTGCGCTGGCCACCTGCGCGCTGCGGGTGGCCGAGGATGCCACGGCGGGGCTGACCGCGGGCACTGGGGAGGTGGCCGCGGCCAGGTGGCTGGACGCCGAGGACGCCATCATGCGCCAGGTGCTGGACTGGGCCCTGGAGCATGATGCGGCCGTGGCGTCGCTGGCGGCCGCGCTGGCGTGGTGGTGGCAGGTCCGGGGCCGGCTGGCGGGTCAGGTGCCGCT
>OCZT010007189.1_pt1 | contig 10947 bp, 13 predicted proteins | sample 1539031 | NCBI WGS metagenome assembly OCZT01 (sample SAMEA3539308, study PRJEB22396) | soil metagenome | biome: tundra; feature: field; material: soil | place: USA | collected 2010-05 | depth 0.15 m
CCCACCCGGCAACGGCTCCAGCCGGAAGCAACCGGAGCAGCTATGGAGGAGACGAAATGGCTGAAGCCTTCGGATACCCACGTTACGCCAGACAGCGCTCTCGCGCAATTCTGCGTTGAACAGTCGGAGGGGCACATGAATGACCATGACATACAAGGTCCGCCGGTGGAGGCCGCGCGTCCGCGGCTTCTTGATTTGGCGCGCGAAACGATCCGGCGGCGGCAACCCAGAACTAGACCCTGGGGCGCTGCATTTTCTCTACAAGGAGGTGCTGGCCGAGACGCTGCCGTGGCTGGAGGGGCTGGAACACGTCAAGTGGTTGCCGCGTGCCGCACAGCAATTATGATTACAATGCCGCAGGCGCGATCAATGTTCGATGGAGGGGTGATGAGCAAATTGCGATACTCGCTGCGGGCGATGCTTGCCGCAGGCTTGGTCCTGGCCACTGCCGCGGCAGCCCAGTCTTACCCATCCCAGCAAATTCGCATGATCGTTGGTTACGCGGCCGGTGGCGGAGCCGATGGGCTGATCCGCGCGCTCGCCCCGGAGCTCAGCGAATTGATGGGGCAACCGGTCGTCGTAGACAATCGCCCCGGTGGAGGCACCGTGATCGGCACCCAGCTCGTGGCAACGAGCAAGCCCGACGGCTACACGCTACTCGTCGCCGATCGTTGATGCCTGCCGTGCCAACGTTCGCGGAGGCTGGCTGGCCCGCCATTGACGGGACCGGATACCGCGGACTGCTTGCGCCCGCGGGCACTCCCCGCGAAATCATCATGCGGCTCAATGCCGGCGTCAATAATGCTCTGCAAATTCCCGCAGTGCGCGCTCGCCTTACGGAAGTGGGTTATGTCGCGCTGGGCGGCACGCCGGAAGATTATGGCCGTATTATCGGCGCCGAAATGGAAAAGTGGGGGAAGATCATTCGCGAAGCTGGGATCAAAGTGGAATAAGGGGACACACTCATGAAAGCTGTCTGGTATACCCGTCAAGGGCCGCCCGCCGAGGTGCTGCAGTTCGGCGAGCAGCCGGATCCGCACGCCGCCGCCGGCCAAGTGCGGGTGAAGGTGCATGCGTCCGGCGTGAATCCGGCGGACACTTATCGCCGCGGCGGCCGCAACTTCCCGCTGGAAGGATCGCTCGTCATTCCGAACAGCGACGGCGCGGGTATTGTCGATGAAGTTGGGCCTGACGCCGATCCGGCCTTGCTCGGCCGGCGCGTGTGGCTATACAACGGCCAGCGCAGCGGCCGCGTGCTGGGCACCGCAGCCGAGTACATTGCGCTCGATGCCGACCTGGTGCGCGAGCTGCCGGACAGCGCGAGCTTTCTCGAAGGCGCGTGCCTGGGCATTCCGGCGATGACCGCGCACCGGGCCGTGACTCTTGGCGGCGAACTCGCCGGCCGCGCGGTGTTCGTGAGCGGCGGCGCGGGGGCGGTCGGCCACTACGCGATCCAGTGGGCAAAGCGGTTCGGCGCGCGCGTTGTAACGACCGTGAGTTCGCCGGAGAAGGCGGCGCACGCGCAGGCGGCGGGCGCCGATCTGGCGGTAAACTATCACACCGAGGACGTCGCCGCACGCGTTCGCGCGTTCACGGGCGGCGCAGGGCTTGATCACGTGGTGGACCTCGACTTTGGCGCCAATGTCGCGATGCTGGTTCCGCTCATGGCGATCAACGGCGCCATCGCGTTCTATGCGACTCGCAGCAACCTGCAACCCGTGCTGCCCGCCGATAATGTCATGCGGCGGAATCTATCGATTCATGGCCTGGTGCTCAACGGTGCGCCGCTGGCTGCGCGTCAGCGCGCGCAGGCGGACATCGTGCGCTGGCTCAAGGAGGGCGGCATGCAGCATACGGTGTCGTCCGTGCATCCGCTGCCGCGCACGGCCGACGCCCACGCAGCGGTCGAGTCGGGCGCCAAGCGCGGCACCGTCGTCGTCGACTGCACGGCATAAAAATGCTTTACGTTCAATCGGCGCGGATGTTGGCCTCGCGTATGAACACCCCGTTGAGCTCGCGGTCGCGACGCTGTATCTCTGCGAACTCCTCGGGCGAGGCAGTGAACACCTCGGCCGCAAAGGTGGCGAGCACAGCGCGCGCCTCGGCAGTCTGCATGATGCGGCCGATCTCGCGGTTCAGGCGCGCGACGATCTCGCGCGGCGTACCGGTCGGCGCGTAAACGCCGAACAGAGCATCATTAACTTCCAGCCCCGATTCGGCCATGGTCGGCGTGTCAGGGAAGATCGGCGAACGCGTGGCGCTTGCCACCGCGAGTAAGCGCAGCTTGCCGGCTTTGATATGCTGGATCGTCAGGCCCGAGTCGAACGCGAAATCGACCTGGTCGCTGAGCAGGGCCGTGACCAATTGCGCCGCGCCCTTGTACGGCACGTGGGTGGCCTGAAGTTTCGCCGCGCGCAACATCTTTTCGGCGTGTATGTGCAGCGTGCTGCCGCTGCCCACGGATCCATAATTGAGCTTGCCGGGATTGGCTCGGGCGTAGGCAATCAGGTCGGCTACGCTGCGTACCGGCAGGCCCGGACGCACCACCAACACCGTCAGGATGCGCGCCAACGGGGTGATCGGCACCAGGTCCCTGGCCACATCGACGCCGAGCTTGTACAGGTGCGGACCGACGACGATGGGGCTGCCGGACGTAGCGAGCAAGGTGTAGCCGTCCGGGGCGGCCTTGGCTACCACCTCGAGACCGATGTTGCCGGCCGCGCCGCCGCGGTTTTCGATCACCACCGGCTGGCCCAGCGTTTCGGCCAGCTGCGGCGCGAAGGCGCGGGCCATCAGGTCGCTCGTGCCACCAGCGGGGTAATTGACGACCAGCCGAATCGGCTTGACGGGCCAGGCCTGGGCCCAGGCGAGCGGCGCGAACGCGAATGCGAATGCAGCGGCAATCAGATAATGGGCGAGCATGTGCATGTTCTCCTCCTTGAAAATCAGCTGGAGTTCTTTGATGGTTTGCTACGGTAATCAGGGCGGGTCGGATTCTCCGAAATTGAGCGCGGAATAGATAGGGTCACCCATTGAAAGGTCAGTGTCAACGGACAAACGCACCCGACCTGACGTGAGACATGACCGATCCCGCTCCGACGAACATCGCCTGCACTTCGCCGCCGACCAAAATTATGGTATATCCCAATATGCGGACGGCCAGAGTATCGCGGTGCCGCTCAAGGTGCCGCTCAAGGTTGCCCGATCAGGTCTCTTCATGTCATCATCTGACAATTCGCCATGCACAGGCCGAATTCGAGAAACTCATCGCCAACGAGCTGGTGTTCTACAAGCGGCTTACGACCCGGATGGGCGTGGTGCTGCAGTGATCTCTGGAGAATCCGGCGGATTTCTGAACGTGAAAAAAGGGGAGGCTAATGTCAAGCGCTGAGCGACCGAAGGTCGGCAAGCCGCATTTGCGGCGGGACAATCAGAAATGGGTATTCGACTGGGTCATCAAGGAGACCGGCAAGGTCTTCCACTTCCAGTCGGATGGACGTGGCCGCCTGCCGGGCAGCGTGCGCAGCCACGACATGATCAGCAAGCACATGGGATTGTCAGCGCGCAAGCTGGAGCGGCTGGCGCAGGTTGAGGCCGAGGCTGGCCACCGCGAGACGGCGATGGACATCTATTACCAGGCGGTGCTTCAGTACCAAGATGCCCAGCACGTCGTCTTCGAGACCAACGACGAGAAGCGCTTCCTGCACGGCGGCCTGATACGGTGCTACGACAAGGTCCGGGAGTATGCGTCGTACCGCATCGAGCACGTGGACATTCCGTGGAACGGCACGGTCGTGTCGGGCAATCTCCACTTGGCGCCTGGGGAGGGACGCAAGCCGCTCGTCTTCTACGTGCCCGGCTGTGATCAAACCAAGGAGGCCTGGCCCAATCCCTACTACAACCAGGCGCTGCAGCGGGGCATGCATGCCTTCTCGTTCGACGGTCCAGGCCAGGGCGAAAGCAACCTGCGGGGCATCCGCCTGACCTCGGACAACTACGAAGAGGCCGCAAGCGCCGCCATCGACTATCTGCTCACGCGGCCGGAGATCGATCCCGAGAAGATCGGCGTGTACGCGCTGAGCTTCGGGTCGTACTGGGGCATGCGCATCGCGGCCAGGGAGCGCCGCGTTCGTGCCGTGGCCGCGCCATGGGCCTCGTACATCGGCACGTACCACCTCATGACCGAGGAATCGCCGCGCTATAAGCAGCTCTTCGCCTACCTGACGCAGTCTTCCAGCGAGGAAGAGTTGGACCGGGTCGTCGGCGAGATGACGATGGAAGGGCGGATGGAGCGGATTACCTGTCCCACGCTGCTGGTGTCGGGCGAGTTCGACCCGCGCGCTCCGATCGAGGAGGTTTACCGCCTCTTCGATCAGATGAAGGCGCCCGCGGAGCTGTGGCTGCTGCCCGATCAGCACCACAACGCCTCGATTACGGTCAAGTCTCGATCCGCGGTCTGGGAAGCCGACATCCACGCGTTTGTGTGCGACTGGCTGCGTGATCGCTTCAACGGCGTGCCGGTGCGCCACCCTGGCCAGGTGCTGTACCTTGAACCATCGGGAACCAGCCCCAACAGCCCGTCGGTCAGCCTCAAGCGCAGGTGGTTTGAGTAGTCAAGGCCTTCTACACAGATTTGTGAGCTATTGCGGGATAATAAAGAAGCGCGCCGCCCCCACCCCGCCCCGGGCCTGGGGCATTTGATGAGCCAAAGATCGCTGATAAGGCGATATTTACTATGGGAATCTCAAGATGATAAGAAAATATACGCTGCGGTTCGACAATGCGACAGAAAAATGGATTCTGAAACACGACACCAGCGAGAAGATTGTGAAAGTCTTCGCTACCAAGGAAGACGCTACCCGTGCCGGGGTGTTGCGGAAAACGATTGGGCGACAAGGTGGTTTCGTCAGGGTTCTTACGCGCAGTGGCGTATTTGAGGAGGAAAGGACATTCCCGGGAAGTACGGACCGATGAAAAATGATATTTGTATTGACGCGACCGGCAATGCAGCGCATCGTGTCTGAAGACTGTTGTTGGAGAAAGAGCCGTGAGGACCTTCGAAGCTGATCGAGATTTTGTTGTTGTTTTGTCCGACCGGGACTTGAAGAGCGTTTTCCCTACTTAGGCTGCAACCAATGCGTGAATGGATGAGTAAAGACCCCTCAAAAGCCAGGCTGTGCTCGGAATGCAAGCACCTTGTCGACGCTTCGACCATGCGGCCATTAGCTCGCACTCAGCTTACCGGAGGTGTTCGATTTGCCTGTCCGGACTGCTTTGTGCGCGTCATGGCGCTGAGGAAGGCGGTCCGGGAAGCCCATGCTCAATGAGAGATTGCGACGACAATCACTACAACCCGCAACGGCGGACCGGACGTCGCTCAGTCCAACCCTAACCTAGCCGACCCGGTCACTACCGACCGTTTTGTCACCCACGTGTCGACCGTGCCTGCTACCGCGGGTCAGCCCGTCGGCCTGTTTCTTCGCGAAAGAGCGCTTCCCACTTCATGCAGTTCGAACGGGCGCGCCACCTGCTCCGCCGCGCCACCGTTTCCTGGCTTGCGAACGGCTCCGTCGACGGTATGGCACAGGGAGAGTTTTACGCCAACGCCGCCGGGACGCTTGGCCCGCTGCAAGTCTGACATATCAGTTTTTAGCAGAGGAGAAGGCCGGTGAAATTGCTTGGAACGCCCGCAAGCCCATATGTGCGCAAGGTGCGCCTGGTCCTGGAGGAAAAGCACATCCCATACGAATACCTGCTGGTCCCTGCGTTGCAACGGGAGGCCATGGTCGTGCCATTGAACCCGCTCGGAAAGATTCCAGTGCTCGTATGTGATAACGGCAGGGCGATTTATGATTCTCCGGTCATTGTCGAGTATCTTGACGGCCTCGTCGCTGAGCCTGAACTGATACCACGGACGTTTGACGAGCGCATTGAGGTCAAGCGATGGGAGGCGCTCGGGGACGGCATCGCCGATGCGACCGTTTTGATTTCGCATGACTATCGCAAGCCGGACGCTAAACGCGAGACCGCGGAGTGGTATGAAAAGCAGCGCAAGAAAATTCATCGCGGACTGGCGGCAATGAGCAAAGACCTGGGGGACCGCAAGTTCTGTTACGGCGGGAGTTTCACTCTCGCGGACATCGCGGCCGGCTTCGCCATGGGCTACCTCGACCAGGCGTTGCCGGAGTTGGACTGGCGTACACCGCACCCCGGGCTAAGTCAGCTCGCCGAGCGGTTGGCAGCGCGGGATTCCTTCCGGAAGACCCTTCCTGCGAAGGCGGTTTAGCGCAGCGCCCGGAGAAACACCGCTTCCAACCAGCGGCCGATGCCGATTTCGGCATCGGGCGTAATGTTCGTGGCAAAAATCGTTCCGAACGGCGTTTTCAACGGCAGCCCGCCAGCGTAGCGCTTGCCTTCGGGCGCGGTGTGGCATTCCTTCTAGTTGCCGATCGCCGCCAAGTATTACCGGAAGCAAGAAACGCCAGATTGCCAAAACTTCCGCCGATATCCGCCTTTTCCTTGACTCAAATGCTTGGGCAGTAGTAACCTAGTCACGTGGGGATATAGCAGATTCCCCGCTGTCTTTAAGACGCCTCGCGTCCAAATTCTGCTTCTGCTCGTTTTTGAACGGGGTCAGAAGCTATGGACGCGTCTATTGGTTCCAGCGAGTTACAATCCGATTTGGCAGGCGGCGGCTCGCCGCTCGTTATCGACGTACGTAAGTGCCCCGCATTCCACGCCGCCTCCGACATGATCGCCGGCGCGTTGCGCCGCGACCCCGCCCGCGTATCTGCCTGGGCAAAAGAGCTTCCACAAGCAAGCACGGTAGTGGCGTACTGCGTGCACGGGCACCCTCGCGCTCGACATGTACGAGCATTCCTATCACATCGACTACGGCGCGAAAGCGGCGGCATATGTCGACGCCTTCATGCAGAACATCAACTGGGAAAGCGCCGCACGGCGATTGCCCAACGAATCAGGAGGCGCCATTTGAAAAAGATGCTCACGCTTATTCTGACAACGTTCGCAGGTCTCGCCGCCATGAATATCTCCTTCGCTCAAACGATAACGTTCGACCAGGACACACCGGGCGCAATTCCGGCCGGCTGGCGTGCCGGCGTCACCGGGCGCGGCGCGCCGAAGTGGTCGATCGAAGCCGACGCCAGCGCGCCGAGCAAGCCAAACGTGCTCAAGCAATCGGGCAGTGGCGCGTTCCCGTGGTGCGTAATGCAGGGCACTTCGCTCGCCGGCGGCTACGTAGAAGTGAAGTTCAAGCCGATCTCAGGACGCGAGGACCAGGCCGGAGGGTTAGTATGGCGCTGGAAGGATAGCGACAACTACTACGTCGCGCGCGCCAACGCGTTGGAGAACAACGTATCGCTGTACTACACCCAGAACGGGCGCCGCAACGAGCTCAAGTACGTCGATGCCCCCGTTCCGCGTAACACGTGGCATACGCTGCGAGTGGAGTTCTCCGGCAAGAAAATCCGCGTGCTGCTCAACGGCAAGGCTTACATCGAGATGGAAGACGACCGTATCGCCGGCGCCGGCGCGGTCGGTGTCTGGACCAAGGCGGACAGCGTGACACTGTTCGACGACTTCAGCTATGGCGCACTCACCGGCCGTTGATAATCGACAACACGCCCGCAAGCGCATCGTGATGGCGGCGGTAGCGTGCTGTGCGTTGCACATCATGGGCCCGGTGTTTGCGGCCGACAAGTTCAGGCGCCTCCCGATGTGCTTGCTTTCGACGATGCGCTTCATTTGCTTTATGTGGCCAGCGAAAGCGGCATAGTCTCCATATTCAAAGAACAAGGCCGAACCCTGAACAAGGTTGCCGAGGGCCACCTGGCAGATAAGGCGCACAGCGTAGCAGTTGATCAGCAAACCCACCGCGTTTACTTTCCCATTCAAAATTTGAACGGGCGTGCGGTGCTTCGCATCATGGAACCCATTGCCAAGAATTCGGGATACAGCGTAACCGGAATACGCGTAAGTGACTCCGAATCACGCGAAGGAGTGACAAATGACACTTGACCAAGCCGCCACGAACGCGCATCCAGGCTCGCCTGAGCCGTTGTCGTTGCCGGGCTATTCGCTCTGGCAGCTCGTGATGTACGCGCTGAAACTCGGAACGCTCGGCTTCGGCGGGCCGGTCGCGCTGGTCGCGTATATGCACCGCGATCTCGTCGAGACGCGCAAGTGGATTACGGAGGCGGATTACAAAGAAGGATTGACCCTGGCACAACTCATGCCGGGTCCCCTTGCCGCGCAATTGGCGATGTACCTGGGATACGTGCATTACCGCAATCTCGGAGCCACCCTGGTTGGAATAGCGTTCGTCGTACCGTCTTTCGTGATGGTCGTACTGATCGGGATGGCCTATGTCGCTTATGGTGGTCTCACCTGGATGCAGGCGGTGTTCTATGGCGTCGGAGCCTGCGTGATTGGCATCATCGCGATCAGTGCCTACAAGCTGACGACCAAGAGCATTGGCAAGGACAAGCTGCTTTGGGCAATCTATCTGATCAGCGCAGCGGTGACGGTCATCACTGAATCCGAGCTGGTCTCGTTGTTTTTGATCGCGGGCGTGCTGGTCTGGCTGGTCAAAGCACCACCGAAGAAATGGTTCGGCGGCGGCGGGATGCCGGGCATCTTCGCGATTTCAGCGCAGCTTCCGGCCGCGACCCCCGTAGTCGCCAGCGTGGACTGGTCTGTGTTGTGGCAGATCGGCGCCTTTTTCGCCGAAGCTGGCGCTTTCGTCTTCGGCAGCGGCCTCGCGATCGTGCCGTTCCTGTATGGCGGAGTCGTCAACGAATACCACTGGCTGACCGAGCGCCAGTTTGTCGACGCGGTCGCGGTGGCGATGATCACGCCCGGCCCGGTGGTCATTACGGTCGGCTTTATCGGGTATTTGGTGGCTGGGTTCCCCGGTGCAGTGGTTGCCGCGCTTGCCACGTTTCTGCCGTGTTATTTCTTTACTATCATCCCGGCGCCGTATTTCAAGAAGCATGGCAAGAACCCCGGCATTGTCGCCTTCGTCGACGGCGTGACCGCTGCTGCGATCGGAACCATTACCGGTGCAGTGATCGTGCTGGGGAAACGCTCGATTACCGATCTTCCCACCATCCTGCTCGCAGTCATCACGGTCGCGTTGATCTGGAAGTTCAAAAAGCTTCCGGAACCGGTGATTGTGGCCGCCGCGGCAGTGATTGGCCTTTTAGTGTATTAGGAGTCAATGTCATGACCTCGCCTATTTCCTTTTCCGAACTGCAGGCGGCCATCCGTGGCCGTCAACCTCCTTTAGTCATCGACGTGCGTAAACAACCGACGTTCAAGGCCGCCACTGACATGATTGCCGGCGCCTTGCGGCGCGATCCAGAAACCGTTACCTCGTGGGCGAAGGAACTGCCGAGCGCAAGCACGGTGGTCGCCTATTGCGTACATGGGCACGACGTGAGCCAGGGTGTAGCGTCAGCTTTGAACGGATACGGCATCAAGGCGCACTACCTGGAAGGCGGCATTGAAGAAGGCTGGAAGGCCAAGCAAGGCGATCTCGACCGCAAACCTGCTGATGCGACCAGCCGCTGGGTGACGCGTGAGCGGCCCAAGATCGACCGCATCGCCTGTCCGTGACTGATCGCGCGGTTCGTCGATAAACAAGCGGAATTCCTGTCCGGCACTATGCCATAATCCTGCTGTCCACGATTGCATCAAATAATTGCATGGCGAGATACAAGCCATCGCGTGGCGCAACCAACCAGGGAGAAAAAGATGGCTACTCGCAGGGAGTTCAGCAAGGATGCAGCCGGCGCAGCCGCCGGTATAGTTTTTACGGGTTGCAGCGCAACCAATGCCGCGCAATCACAGGCGCAGCCGGGCGGGCGCCGCCGCCAGGTGGTGGTGGCCGGCCGCCGCGTGAAGACCGTCGACGTGCACGCGCACTGCGTGATACCGGAAACGCTGGAGATGATGGGGCTCAAGCTGGCAGACCAGCGCGGGCCCGGGCTCGGCGAAGTCGGGCTGCGGCGCATCGGCGAGATGGATGAGCAGGGCATCGACGTCGAAGCGATCAGCATCAACCCGTTCTGGTACAAGGCGGAGCGCGACCTCGCGACCCAGCTCATCAAGGTGCAGAACGAAAAGCTCGCCGAGCTGTGTGGGGCGCACCCCGATCGCTTCGTCGCGTTTACGTCAGTGGCGCTGCAGTATCCGGACCTCGCCGTTCAGCAGCTCGAATACGGCATCAAGAAACTCGGCATGCGCGGTGCCGCGGTCGGTGCAAGCGTCGCGGGTGAGGAATTTTCCAACCCGAAGTTCCACCCGTTCTGGGCCAAGGCGGAAGAGCTTGGCATCCTGATTTTCATTCATCCACAGAGCACGCCGGAGCTCGCCAAGCGGTTCAAAGGCAACGGCTGGCTGTCAAACGTCATCGGCAACCCGCTGGACACCACCATTGCACTGTCGCATCTGATTTTCGAGGGAACGCTGGATCGCTTCCCCGGGCTCAAGATCTGCGCGGCCCACGGCGGCGGGTTCCTGCCGTCCTATGCGCCGCGGTCGGACAATGGCTGCCGCGTCGCGCCCGAAGAATGCGACCCCAACATCGCGCTGAAGAAAAAACCGACCGAATATCTGCGGCAGATGTATTTCGACTCGCTCATCTTCACCTCCGAGGCGCTGCGGCACCTGGCGGCGGAAGTCGGCACGAGCCAGATCGTCATCGGCACCGACCATCCGATTCCGTGGCAAAGCGGGTCGGTGGACCACATACTCAACACGCCGGGATTTACCGATGCCGAGCGCCGCGCGATGCTCGGCGAGACCGCCGCAAAATTGCTCGGCATAAAATAGTGACTGGTGGCTGGTGACCGGTCAATCGAAATTAACTGAACGGGAGATCAAACATGCTGTGGGCCATTTCGTGCGTTGACAAGCCGAACACCG
>OCZT010007190.1_pt1 | contig 10946 bp, 8 predicted proteins | sample 1539031 | NCBI WGS metagenome assembly OCZT01 (sample SAMEA3539308, study PRJEB22396) | soil metagenome | biome: tundra; feature: field; material: soil | place: USA | collected 2010-05 | depth 0.15 m
TCGCCACGCAGCAGCAGGACGAGCGGAACGTCGGCGAGATGTACCTCGTGCCGACCGTCGTGAACCATCCCAAGCTCACCGTACAGAAGATGCCGCTCCCCGGCGACACGGCCATGGCGATGCTGTATCGCGTCATGATCGACGTGGACGCGGGGACGATCACCAAGCTGCAGATGCCCGCCGATTTCCATCGCGGCTCCATCGGCGACAACATCCGCATGGAAGATTATCAGTGGAGCCCGGACGGATCGAAGCTCGCCATCGCATCGTCGAGCCGCGATCACAAGCACGTGTGGCTGAGCGTCGCCGACGCCACCACAGGCGCGGTGAAGAAGATCAACCAGGAGGACGTCTCGACGCACTTCGAGTCGCACGCGCAGTGGCAGGTGCTCTGGGCGACGAACGAGTTCATCTGGGATTCCGAGCGCGACAACTTTTCGCAGCTCTACCTCTACGATCTCAACACGGGCCTCCTCAAGAACAAGATCACGTCGGGCGACGGGCCAGTGCTCTCCATCCTCAAGCTCGACGCGCCCTCGCGCACGGTGTGGTTCTCGGCGCAAGGCAAGAACCCGACCGAGGACCCGTACTTCCGGCACCTGTACAAGATCGGGCTCGATGGGAAGAACCTCGTCTCGCTGACGCCCGACATCGGCGACCACTCGGCGCAGGCGAACGCCGTCCCGCTCGCCGGCGACGCGGGCGACCGCGCCTCACCGTTCTCGCCCGACGGCAAGTACTTCGTCGATACCTATTCGCAACCCGACGTGCCGCCCGTCTCGGTGCTGCGCGATGCGACGGGAAAGGTCGTGATGCCGCTCGAGAAGGCGGACATCTCGAAGCTCGTGGTCACGGGGTGGAAGCCGCCGGTGCCCATCAAGATGACGGCGCACGACGGCAAGACCGCGATCTACGGGCTCATGTTCGTGCCGACGAAGCTCGACCCGAACGCGAAATATCCGATCATCAACAACGTGTATCCCGGCCCGCAGTCGGGGAGCACCGGGAGCCGGTCGTTCTCGGCGGCGCGCGGCGACCGCCAGGCGCTCGCCGAACTCGGCTTCGTCGTCGTCACCATCGACGGCCTGGGAACGCCGGGCCGCTCGAAGTCGTTCGAGGATGCGTACTACGGCGAGATGGGCCGCGACAACACGATTCCCGACCAGCTCGCCGGGATGCAGCAGCTCGCGCAGAAGTACCCGTACATCGATATCAACCGCGCGGGAATCTGGGGCCACTCGGGCGGCGGATTCGGCACGACGAGCGCGATGTTCCGCTATCCGGATTTCTTCAAGGTGGGAATCGCCGAGTCGGGCAATCACGACCAGCGCGAGTACGAAGACGACTGGGGCGAGCGCTATCAGGGATTGCTCGTGAAGAATCCCGACGGCACCGACAGCTACGACGCCGAAGCCAACCAGAACTTCGCGAAGAACCTGAAGGGCCACCTGATGCTGGCGCACGGCTCGATGGACAACAACGTGCCGCCGGTGGAGACGATGCTGGTGGTGGACGCGCTCATCAAGGCGAACAAGGAGTTCGACATGGTGCTTATCCCGAACGTGCCGCACGGATATGGCGCGGCGGCGGACTGGATGATGAGGAGGAGGTGGGACTACTTCGTGAGGTGGCTGGCGGGAGCGACGCCGCCGGTGTGGAACGAAGTGCAGAAGTGAGAGGGGGTCGGCGAAGGGCGACGGGTGTGGGTTCCCCTCACCCGTCGCCCTTCGCTGTAGTTTCCGTCGCTCCTTGCCGGACGGAGTTCAGCCGTTGCGCGGAACCACGTACGCCTGCGTGATCTGCTTGAGTGACGTCGTCCCCGACTGCTTCATCACGATCTCCAATTCCCTCCGCAGGATCGCGAGCACCGCCTCGACTCCCTCCTGCCCGAACGACGCCAGTCCCCAGATGTAGGGCCGGCCGATTCCCACTGCGGTCGCGCCCAGTGCCAACGCCTTGAAGATGTCCGTGCCGCGGCGGATACCGCCGTCGAGTTCGACGATCGCGCGGCCGCGGACTGCTCTCGTGATTTCGGGGAGGCACTCGACGGTCGCGCGCAGGCTGTTGTCCGCGCGGCCGCCGTGGTTGCTGACGAACATTCCGCTCGCGCCGTGCTGGATGGCGAGCTCGGCGTCCTCGTTGGTCACGATCCCCTTCACGAACACCTTCATGCTCGTCGTGTCTTTGATGCGTTTGACGAAATCCCATGTGGGCGTGCCGACTTCGCGGATCGGCGTGCCCGGAGCCGGCACGGCCAGTGCCGGCTTTCTACGGTTGTCGCGATCGTCCACGCGGCCGCTCACGCCGGGGGCCGGCCGGCCGCCCGGGTGACATTGAATACACTGACGCGTATCCGACAGTGCCTCGCGGAACATCGTCTCGCGATTGCTCCCGCCGAGGAGGTCGACGGTGAAGACGACAGCCGGCGCACCGGCGGCTTCCGCGCGCTTGATCATCGCCTTCGTCTGGTTCCAGTCCGGCGTGCTGTAGAGCTGGAACCAGACCGGCGCGCCGCGCGCGGCGATCACGTCTTCGATCGAGGTGGTGGCGACCGTGGAGAGCACCTGCAGGTGGTTCTTCGCCTTGGCCGCGCGGGCGACTGCCAGCTCGCCTTCCGGGTGGAACGCCTTCTGGCTGCCGAGTGGACAGAGGATGATCGGCGTGTCGTACTTGTGGCCGAGCAGGTCGATCGAGGTGTCGAGCCTGCTGACGTCGACGAGCCGGCGTGGACGGAGCGCCCATTTCGAGTAGCCATCGCGATTCGCCTTGATGGTGGCGTCGTCGTCGGTGCCGGTGATGAGGTAGCCCCAGTGCGCGGGGGGCACCTTCCCTTTCGCGACCGGCTCGAAATCGAAGATGTCGAGCGCCTCGCCGGCGGCGGCGATGAGGCGCGGCTGCTGAGCGGCTTGGCTGATTTCACGCGGCGCCTGCGTGACCCCGTCGATCAGACCGAACGCTTCGGACTGATCCCGTGCAGTGCCGGAGAGGAGCCGCTGGAGCGACTTGTGATCGATGCCGGCCGCCATGAACAGCGGCGAGCCGGCGAGGAACGTCAGGAACCTGCGTCGGGAGAACTCATCGATTGCCATGGCCGGTCTCTGCCTCCGTTTGGCGCGTCACGGCACCACGTGGATGACCTGTCGGGCGTACTCGGAGCCGTCGTCGCTGCTCCCCACCATCGCGAACTCGCCCGGCGTCTTGAACGTAATGCGGAAATCGCGCGTCTCGCCAATGGTCACCCGCGTTCGCGCGCGCGACTCGAGTTGTTGCCACGCGGGAAGATCGAATCCGTCGGTCGCGAGCGATGTCCAGAGCGGCATGCTGCCGTCCGCTGCGGTCAGGCGAAGATCGTTGAACCATTCGTCGAGGGAGACGTTCATCAGGCGAACACGGTACGCCTTTCCAACGTGCAGCGTCAGTGCCGGCGGCTTGGCGCTGCCGTTGAGGATGGACTCGTCATTGGGATTGCTGCCGGTCTGGAAGATCAGATCCGACTCGGGATCCCACGCCTGGCCTGCGGGGAGGACGATGATCGGGCCGTAGAGTCCGTGACTCTGCTGGCGCATGTCGTTGACGTGCGTGTGGTACATGAAGCTGCCCGAGCGCGGGGGCGTCACGGTCATCTCGAACGAGTCGCGCGGCATGATCATCGGCGACACCATGTCGGCGTTGCTGCTGAGCCCGGCCACGCCGTCGTAGTAGCTGTCGAGCTCGAGGCCGTGCCAGTGGACTTGTGACGGCTCCAATGCGCGATTGATCACGACGATGCTCGTCGGCTGCCCCTTGTGCAGGATGATCGGCGGTCCGGGCCACTGGATAGCCGTCGGCGACGGCAGTTCGTTGCCGTGAGCGAGGGCGTAGCCGAAGCGGCGCGCCGAGTCGCCGGGCTGCGAGTCGCTCTGGACATAGAGGTGGAGTCGTTCGCGCGGGCCCGCGTAGGGCCGCCAGTTCGCCGCCGGCTTGATGTCCATGCGGAGCAGCAGGCCGCCCATGCCGGTCTCGGAATGGTTGGCCATCGCCTGTGATTTCCGCGTGGCCGGCATCCCCTGCATCCCTTGCATGCCATCCATCGCCTGCATCTCGCTCATGTCGGGCACGGCGAACAGCTCGCGCAGCCGGAGGCTGTCCGACTTCCTGGCGTCGCCGAGCGCGGGATTCGGGACCACGTGCCAGTTGAGATGACAGTGAAAGACCCACGCGCCCGGCCGGTCGGCGTACCAGGCGAGGTTCATCGTCGTGCCTTCGTCGAGCAGTTCGGTGACGGCCATCCGCTCCTGAGCCGGCCAGTAGAGCGTGTCGCGATTCACGTCGCCGCGCGCGGTGACGCGGAAGTAGAAGCCGTGCAGGTGCAGCGGGTGAATGTCGCTCGTCGCGTTGATCACGCGCCAACGCACCGAGTCGCCCTGCGCATAGTGCAGGCGTTCGGTGCCCGGCCACGGCATGCCGTTGAAGGTGAAGAAACCGTTGATGAGATCGGCGCCGGTCTTGGGCGGCAGGTTCCTTGGCAGCAACCGCTGGACGACGAAGACGCGGTCCGGCTGCGACGTCCCCGTGCGGGGGTCGACGATCAGCGCGCCGTTGAGCTGGGCGTCCTCGAACTTTCGACCCGAGAAGTCCGCGCCGGTCGTCGTCGCCCAGTAGAAGAAGGTGCCTTCGTCGTCCGCGGTGAACGTGATGTCGCGCGTTTCGCCGGGTGGAACCGCGAGCGTGTCCGCCATCGGCGAACGGTGCGCGGTGAGCCCGTGAACGACCAGCAGGGCCGACGCGGTGTTGCGCACGCTCGCGTGGACGTGTGTGAGCGCGCGCACGCGGATCATCGGGCCGGGGGTCAGCAGTCCCTTCCCCGCTTCGCCGAACGCGAGCGTGCGCACGGCCGGTCCTGTCGGTCCATAAGGATGCCAGTCGCCCTCGCGGACTTCGAGTGCCAGCTGCAGCGTGTCGCCACGCATGGTGCCGGAAGCGACGCGGTTCTCGTTCGCGGTGACGGAGTTCGCGCGCCGCGCGGCGTGATGCTTCGGTGTGGTGGCAGCGGCGGAGAGCGCGGTGACGAGCGCGGTGACGAGCGCGACCGGAACGAGCAGCGGATTCAGGTTGGGCATGGCGGCGGGGTGATCGTTTGCCTGCTGCGGTCGTGCGGCCGCCGCGTCGCGTGCCCGAATTCCTTGCGCAATGCTACGGCATTCCCGTCAAACCGCAACCGCCGGGTCGGAGCGCCCTTGCCGAGCGACGCCGCCCGACCCACAATTGGGAGACACCGATTCCCACCGACGATGGTGGCCGACATGAAACGCAGCGCCGTTCCCCTGATTCAGACCGTTGGTTCGCTCCGCCGCCGCACACGTGTGGCGGCTTTTGTCGTTGTACGCAGTCGCGTCACGGCGACGAAGGTCGCGAGTGTCCGTTACGCCGCAGACATCACGAGGTTTCCCATTCCAGGAGGTACGCGATGAAGCGCATTCTCGCCGCTGCAGTGCTGGCCATGCTGGTCGCCCCCGTCGCGCGCGCGCAGGCGCCGAGCGCTGCGGAGCAGGAACTCATCAAGCTGGAGAACGCGTGGAGTACCGCGTGGCAGAAGAAGGACGTGGCGGCGCTCGACCGGCTGTTCGCCGCGGAATACCTCTCCACGGACTCCGATGGCAAGACGACGACGAAGGCGCAGGACCTCCAGGACGTGAAGGATCCGACGACGACGCTCACGTCGTTCAAGCTCGAGAACCTCACGGTGCACGTCTACAACGACGCGTTCGCCGTCGTAACGGGATCGAACACGGAGAAGGCGACGTTCAAGGGGAAGGACGACAGCGGCACGTACATGTTCACGGACGTTTTCGTGAAGCGTGACGGGCGCTGGCAGATTGTGGCGACGCAGAGTTCGAAGGTGAAGTAGCGCGCTGGGGCCGCAGGCGGTCATTCCGGTGGCGCGGATTGCCGCGGCACCGGAGTGCCGCCTCGCGCGCTCACCGCGTGCTTGACCGGCCTGCTCAATGTGACTAATATGGTCATATGATAAAGACCACTTCGATCTCCGAGCTGAAAGCCAAGCTGAGCGCCTTCCTCGACATCGTCCGCCAGGGGGACGAGGTCCTCGTCACCGACCGCGGGCGGCTCATCGCCCGGCTGGCGCCGATGAAAGGCGGCCGGCTCGAGGAAAGCCGGCGGGACCTCCTGCTCCGCTCCGGACGGCTGCGCGCGCCTGCTGCCGCGCTGCCGAAGGACTTCTGGAAGCGAGCCCGCCCAACGGACGCCAAGGGCCGGTCGCTCGCCGCCTTGCTGGACGAGCGGGAGGCGGGCTGGTGAGGTTCTGGGACTCCTCGGCGCTCGTGCCGCTCGTGCTGAAGCAACCCCGCTCGGAGCGGGCGCGGCAGCTCTTCGAGAAGGACGCCGAGCCGGTCGCCTGGTGGGGTTCCGCCCTCGAATGCGCGTCCGCGATCGCGCGCCTGCACCGTGAACGTCACCTCACGCGGAAGCAGGAGCAGGACGCGCGCGCGCTGCTCGACGCGCTCCGGTCGAGCTGGTTCGAGGTGCAGCCGGGCGATGGCGTGCGCGAGCAGGCGCTTCGCCTGCTGCGACTGCATCCGCTGCGCGCGGCGGACGCGCTGCAGCTTGCGGCGGCGCTCGAGTGGGCCGGTGCGCCACCTGCCGGCGCTTTCGTGACGTTCGACGATCGCCTGCGCGACGCCGCGCAACGCGAGGGGTTCGAGACGCCATGACGGATTGCCTGGGATCGGCCCGCGCCGGGGGATTGCGAGGACGCGATGACGATGCCACCATTGCCAAGCCGGCGGCACCGGCCAAGGTACGTCGCCTCCCTCAATGAGAGTCGCTTCATTACCAGACCCGCGCTGATCGCAGTCGTCGCATTCGCCGCCGCGTGCGGCGGGGCGAAGCCCGTCCCCGCCGCACGCATTGTGGCGAACCAGGTCGTGCACATGACCGCGCCGGCCGACTCCACACTGCGGAACGATCCGTTCTCACAGTCCGTGCGCCGCGGCCGCGCGCTCCTGCAGGCCACGCGCGACTCCCTGCCCCGCAACGTCGACAACGGCCTGCGTTGCGTGTCGTGCCACCTCGACGACGGCACGCGCGCCTTCGCGATGCCGTGGGCCGGTGTGTACGGGCGCTTTCCGCAATACCGGTCGCGCTCGGGAAAGGTGGGGCGGATCGAAAACCGCATCAACGACTGTTTTCGCCGCAGCCTGAACGGGACGCCGCTCGCGTTCGACGGTGACGACATGCGCGACATCGTGGCGTACATGTCGTGGCTCTCGAGAGCCTCCGCCGCGGGCCGGCGCGAGGCGGGAGCCGGCGTAGACTCCATCGGGCCGCTGCCGCCCGACACGGCCAAGGGGAGGACCGCGTATCTCCTGACCTGCGCGCGCTGCCACGGAGTGAACGGCGAAGGGCTCGTCACAACAGTCGCCGCCACCTCCGGCGCGCCGCTGTGGGGACCGCAGTCGTTCAGCATCGGCGCAGGCATGGCGCGGATCCGCGTCGCGGCGGCGTTCATTCGCCGGAACATGCCGTTCGACCTGCCGGGAACGGTGGACGCGCAGACCGCATTCGACATCGCGGGCTTTCTCGAGTCGCAAGCGCGGCCGGATTTCGCAGGGAAGGAACTCGACTGGCCCAACGGCGACGCGCCGCCGGACGCGGCGTACGCGACCACAGCGCGAAACAAGAAGTAGAACCGGAGCACGGAATGCCGATATCCATCCGCCGCCTCGCGTCCATCCCGGCGGCGTTCGCCGCGATCGTCCTCGGCATGCCCGCTCATGCGCAGGCGCCAGCGCCAGCGCAGGCCGAAGAGGGCGCGGTCGTCGCCGTGGTCAAGCGCTTCTTCGACGGAATGCGCACGCGCGACACCACGCTGATGCGCTCGACGGTCGCGCCTGGCGCGGTGCTCCGCTCCGCCGGCGGCCCCACGGGGATCGGCGACCCATCCACAGTGGACGCGTTCATCGAGCGTATCGGCAAGGGCTCGGGCCCGGGCAACGACGAGCAGATCGAGAACCCGAAGGTGCTCATCGACGGACAGCTCGCGTCGCTCTGGGCCTATTTCACGCTGGTGCGAGGGGGACAGACCGCGATCAACCACTGCGGCATCGACGAGTTCCTCCTGAGCAAGGGTCCCGACGGCTGGAAAGTGTTCTTCATCTCGGACACGCACCGCACCGAGGGGTGTTCGGCGATCGCGGGAACGCCGACTGCGGCAGCGGCCGCCGCAATGGCCGGTCCGAAGGACGTCGCGTCGCAGGACGCGATCCTCGCCGCGCTCTACGACGTGATTTCGGGGCCCGCGGGCAAGAAGCGCGATTGGGACCGCTTCCGCGCGCTGTTCGTCCCGGGCGCGCGGCTGATCCCGACCGGCGCAGGACAGGACGGCAAGGCGCGCATCCGCACGATGAGTCCCGACGAGTACGCGACGGCCACAGGTTCGCGCCTCGAGCAGTCCGGGTTCTTCGAGAAAGAGATCTCGCGGACCGCGGAGACCTACGGCAACGTCACGCAGGCGTTCAGCACGTACGAGTCGCGGCATATGGCTGGCGACGCGAAACCGTTCGCGCGCGGGATCAACAGCATCCAGCTGTTCAACGACGGCTCGCGCTGGTGGGTGGTGACGATCTACTGGGACAGCGAACGGCCGGGGAATGAGATCCCGGCGAAGTTCCTCAAGAAACCGTAGCCCGAGGACGGATGACGGAAGACCGAAGACGGAAGACCGAAGTTGGGCGCCACAGTCCTGGAGATTGAAAAACGAACGCCGGAGTCTTTCGGCCCCGGCGTTCTGCGTCATCCTCGCAAGTTCTTAGGCGGCTCTGCCGCTGGAGTGCATTGGCTCCTGATTGCCAAGGTGACGCCCGCTGGAGTTGGCGAAAGCCACTCGCGCTCCACGGTTCTTGCCCGCTCTGCGGCGGGTAGTTGCAGCGGGTCGGTGCGCGCGGCCCCTTGCACTCGGTCCCATCAAACCCGGGACCCGGACAGGACGTCCGGACTGCCTTGGCGACGCGGTGGCACTGCCCTCGGTCTGCACCTCCAGTATGCGAGCGGATCGCGCGCGCATCAATCAGGATTCGCCCTACGGGGCGTCGAAGTACTTCCCCTGGCAATCGGCGCAGATGCCGTGGCTGAAGTGTGCCCCCTTATAGGACGCGAGATACTCGGACAGCCGGGCCAACGCCCCCTTCTCGTCCAGGATCCTTTTGCACCAGGCGCACACGGGCAACACGTCCTGCAGGTCGCGGAGTTCTTTCTTCGCCGCGGTCAGATCGTCGTTCAGGCTCTGCAGGGCCGCCTGCGATCGGTCGACCAGGACGCGCGCCTCGCGGACTTCGTCGTGCGCCCTGGCATTGTCCACTACCGCCGCGCACACCGGCGCGATGGTCAGGGCGAGGTTAAGATACTCGGTGACGGCGGCCGGAATCGCCACGCGGTTCACCTCGACGATCCCGATCTCATCACCGCCCAACCCAAGGCGAAAGAGGAAGCCTGCTCCGTCGCCGCTCATGACGTGAGGTCCGGTGCAGGCAAGGAAGTGTTTGCGCACCGCGTCCGACGCCACCTGCGGCGACTGCTCGCCGTGGACGTGCAGGAGATCCGCCTTCCCCGTGCGTAGCGCGAGCACGCGCACGTGATCGGGCGTGAACAGCATCTGGACCGCGTCCATGATCCCCTGGAACGCGTCCTGTTCCGAGGGCAATCCGCGGAAGAGCCCGCTGAGCAGGTCCAGCGCGAGGGCGAAGTCCGTCTGCTCGCGCGTGGGCTCGACGCCCTTGATGGGCGTCCCTCGCCGCGAAGGGTCCGCCGCGCGAAGGATGTTCTTCACCGTCGCCTCGAAGTACCCGAGCCCCACGTCCACCACGCTCGACGGGAGCTTCACCGCTGCGGCGAACGCGTCGAGATTGCTCCGGCTGGCCGGATCACCCAACGTGTCGAGCAGCACCACTCGCCGGACGCCCTCGCGGAAACTGGCGACAGCCTTCGCGCGATCACCCCCCCAACGATCGAGCTGCGTTTCCCAGCGAGCAAGCCAGCCTGGTGTGAGGCAGTACGCTCCGTCCGCCTGCTCGCGTTCCACGACGCCCCGCGGCGCCACGAGGTGGAGGCACTGTTGTATCAGGACCGTTTCGACGGGATAGGGCGCCGGTACGGTCGGGCCCATCTGGCGCAGGCAGGCTGCCGCTCCGATCACCTTTCCCCGCGTGCAATCGGAGCAGCCGTTCAGGAGTGCTTCGATCCCGGCACGCTCCGGCCGGGGGGCGCGGCAATTGTTGTCGAAGAAACTGAACGTGACGTCGGCGAAGGGCGCCTTCGGCAGGGCGCGCACCTCCGGCTCGAAGACGTTGCAGAACAGAATGTGCAGCCGCTCCCCGGTCATCGCAGTAGACCTCCAGTCGGCGTCGATGGCCCCGCCGACTGGAATCTAATGCCTGGCGATCAGTCCGCCTTGCGTGGGAGCGGCGGTTCGGCCACGTACGCCACCGGGATCGTTCCGGTGAGCGTGCGCAGCCATGCATGGATGTCACCCACTTGCCTGGCGCTCAACTCGATCCCCAGCTGGTGCCGGCCCATCAGGACGATGGCCGAATCGAGCGAGGCAACCGAACCGTCGCTGAAGTACGGCGCCGTCATCTCGACGTTGCGCAGCGCGGGCACCTTGAACACGTACAGGTCGCTCGCATCGTGCGTCACCGCGATCCGTCCGCTGTCGGCGACGGACGGCCATGGCTGCCGAAGTCCCACTTTCTGGAACAGCCGCCCGCCCACGAGCGAACCGCCATGGCAGGAGGCGCACCCCGCGGCAATGAACGTCTTGGCGCCGCGCTTTTCCTCCACCGTAAGCGCTGCGGAGTTTCCCGTCTGGAACGCGTCCCACCGCGAGGGCGTGACGAGACCGCGCTCGAATGCGCCGATCGCCCGCCCGACGTTGTCGTAGGTGATGGGATCGG
>OCZT010007191.1_pt1 | contig 10945 bp, 10 predicted proteins | sample 1539031 | NCBI WGS metagenome assembly OCZT01 (sample SAMEA3539308, study PRJEB22396) | soil metagenome | biome: tundra; feature: field; material: soil | place: USA | collected 2010-05 | depth 0.15 m
TGCTGCGCCCGCCAGGGCTGCGGCCCCGGCTGCTCCGCCGTCGCCGCCCCCCGCCGCGGCTCAGAAGGCACCGCCGGCTGACGCGCCGCTGGCGCCTTCGGTGCGCAAGATCTCAGCCGAAAGCGGCATCGATGCCGCCACCGTCCCGGGATCGGGCAAGGATGGCCGGGTGACCAAGGGCGACATGCTCGCCGCGATCGAGAAGGCCGCGTCGGCGCCGACGCCGGTCAATCAGCCCGCAGCCTCAGTGCAGGTTCGCGCTCCCTCGCCGGCCGACGATGCCGCGCGCGAAGAACGCGTGAAGATGACGCGGCTGCGCCAGACCATCGCGCGCCGCCTGAAAGACGTGCAAAACACCGCCGCGATGCTCACGACCTTCAACGAGGTCGACATGAGCCACATCATGGCGATGCGGACCCAGTACAAGGACGTGTTCGAGAAGAAGCACGGCAGCAAATTGGGATTTATGGGCTTTTTCACCAAGGCCTGCGTGCAGGCGCTGAAGGACATTCCGGCGGCCAACGCCGAGATCGACGGCACCGACCTGATCTACAAGAATTATTATCACATCGGCGTCGCGGTCGGCACCGACAAGGGCCTGGTGGTGCCGGTGGTGCGCGACAGCGACCGCAAGTCGATCGCCGAAATCGAAAAGAGCATCGCCGATTTCGGCCGGCGGGCGCGCGACGGCCAGCTCAAGATCGACGAAATGCAGGGCGGTACCTTCACCATTACCAATGGCGGCATCTACGGTTCGCTGATGTCGACGCCGATCCTGAACGCGCCGCAGTCCGCCATTCTCGGCATGCACAAGATTCAGGATCGCCCGGTCGCGGTCGCCGGCAAGGTCGAGATCCGCCCGATGATGTATCTGGCGCTGTCCTACGATCACCGCGTCATCGACGGCAAGGAAGCGGTGACGTTCCTGGTGCGCGTCAAGGAGAGCCTGGAGGATCCGGCGCGGCTGGTGCTGGATCTGTGATGGGTTTCGGCTCTTGATGTCGGGTGCAATGGCGGCCGCGAGCAAGCGTTTGACCGAGGGGAAATGATGCAGCCGTTGCCGACCGAAATCGTGATGCTCGCACTGGGCGTGGTGCTGCTGCTGTTGCAGCTGTTTCTGCAATCGATTTCCTCGACCGTGGAGATGGGCGGCGACTACAAGGCCGGTCCGCGCGACGAAGCGAGGCTGCTGCGGGGCATATTCGCGGGGCGCGCCGATCGCGCCTTTCGCAATCTGCTGGAGACTTTTCCGATGTTTGCGGCACTTGCGCTGGCGCTGGTCGTCACGGGGCGGGATGGCGGCCTCGGTGCGCTCGGCGCGCAGGTGTGGGTGGTCACGCGCATGCTTTATGTGCCGCTTTATTTTATCCAGATTCCGTTCGCGCGCAGTCTCGTGTGGTTCGTTTCGATCTTTGCACTGGTCGCGATGCTGGTGCGGCTTTTCCAGTAGAGTGGATCCGGATTTGGGGAGAAGATTTTGACCGACAAAGTTGTGATCATCACCGGCGGAAGCCGCGGCATCGGCCGCGCCACCGCGATTGCCGCCGCTGCCCGGGGTTTTCGGGTTTGCGTCGGCTATGCCAGCAATGAAGCCGCGGCGCACAGCGTGGTCTCCGCCATCGAGGCGAAGAACGGCAAGGCGATCGCGGTGAAGTGCGATGTCGGCAACGAGAGCGATATCATCGCGCTGTTCAAGGCGGCCGACAAGTTCGGAACGCTCGGCGCGCTCATCAACAACGCGGGCATCGTTGGGCCGACGTCGCGCGTCGACGAGATGTCCGCCGAGCGCATTCAGCGCATGATGGCCGTCAACGTCACCGGCAGCATGCTGTGCGCGCGCGAAGCGGTGAAGCGGATGTCGACGCGCCACGGCGGCAAGGGCGGCGTCATCATCAATCTGTCGTCGGTGGCGGCGAAGCTCGGTTCGCCCAATACCTACGTCGATTATGCGGCATCCAAGGGCGCCATCGATTCCTTCACGATCGGCCTCGGATACGAAGTCGCCGGCGAGGGTATCCGCGTCGCGGCGATCCGGCCCGGGCTGATCGATACCGAAATCCACGCCAGCGGCGGCGAGCCCGACCGTGCCCATCGGCTCAGTCACATGGTGCCGATGAAGCGCGTCGGCACCGCCGACGAAATCGCCAACGCCATCGTCTGGCTGATGTCGGACGAGGCCTCCTACGTGACCAGCGCCATCCTCGATGTGTCGGGCGGGCGCTAATACCTGTCACAGTCTTCAGCTACAGGACTTCAATCATGGCCACTTACGATCTCGTCGTCATCGGCACGGGTCCGGGCGGATATGTCTGCGCGGTGCGCGCGGCGCAACTCGGCATGAAGGTCGCCGTGGTCGAGAAGAACGCGACGCTCGGCGGCACCTGCCTCAATGTCGGGTGCATGCCGTCGAAGGCGTTGCTGCACGCCTCTGAAATGTTCGAGGAGGCCGGCCACTCGTTTGCGAAAATGGGCGTCAGCGTCTCGGCGCCGAAACTCGATCTGCCCTCGATGATGAATTTCAAGCAGCAGGGCATCGACGGCAACGTCAAGGGCGTCGAATTCCTGATGAAGAAGAACAAGATCGACGTCATCAGCGGCAAGGGAAAGATACTCGGCACCGGCAAGGTCGAGGTGTCAGGCGGCGACGGCAAGACGCAGACCGTCGAGACCAAGAACATCGTCATCGCCACCGGTTCGGATGTCGCGCGGCTGAAAGGCGTCGAGATCGACGAGAAGCGCATCGTGTCGTCGACCGGCGCGCTTGCGCTCGACAAGGTGCCTTCGAAATTGCTGATCGTCGGCGCCGGCGTGATCGGGCTCGAGCTCGGCTCGGTGTGGCACCGGCTCGGCGCGCAGGTCACCGTCGTCGAATTTCTCGACCGCATCCTGCCCGGCATGGACGGCGAGGTGGCAAAACAATTCCAGCGCATCCTCGAAAAGCAGGGCTTCGCCTTCAGGCTCGGCGCCAGGGTCACCGGCGTCGACACCTCAGGCAAGACGCTGTCAGCGCAGATCGAGCCTGCCGCGGGCGGCAAGCCGGAAACGCTGGAAGCCGATGTGGTGCTGGTGGCGATCGGCCGCGTTCCCTACACCGAGGGTCTCGGCCTGAAGGAAGCCGGCGTCGCGCTCGACAATCGCGGACGCGTGCAGATCGATGCGCATTTCGCGACCAGCGTGAAGGGCGTCTATGCGATCGGCGATGTGGTCGCTGGACCGATGCTCGCCCACAAGGCCGAGGACGAAGGCGTCGCAGTTGCGGAAATTCTCGCCGGACAGGCCGGGCATGTGAACTACGACGTCATTCCAGGTGTTGTGTATACCACGCCGGAAGTGTCGGCGGTCGGCAAGACCGAGGAAGAGCTGAAGCAGGCCGGTGTGGTCTACACCGTCGGCAAGTTCCCCTTCACCGCCAATGGCCGCTCCAAGGTCAACCAGACCACCGAGGGATTCGTGAAGGTTCTCGCAGATGCGAAAACCGATCGGGTGCTCGGCGTGCACATTGTCGGCCGCGAGGCCGGCGAAATGATCCACGAAGCGGCGGTGTTGATGGAATTCGGCGGTTCCGCCGAGGATCTGGCGCGCACCTGCCATGCGCACCCGACCCGTTCGGAAGCCATCAAGGAAGCCGCGCTTGCAGTTGGCAAGCGCGCGATACATATGTGATCCACGCCCGGGGGAACATGGGGCGGGGACAATATCGATGATGCGCCGCCTTCTTCAACCGGTCTGGGTTCTGCTTGCGGTCATCTTCTTGATCGAGGCCTGGCTGTGGGATCACCTCGAGCCGATTGTGGCGTGGGTGGTGGCGCGCATTCCGTTGCGCGCCTTCAAGCATTGGCTCGCCGAGCGCATCGATACGCTGTCGCCGGCGATGACGCTGATCGTCTTCATCGTGCCGGTGATTCCGCTGTTTCCGCTGAAGCTGGTCGGGCTCTGGCTGCTCGCCCATGAATACTGGATCAGCGCCATCCTCACCATCATCTTCGCGAAATTCCTCGGCGTCGGCGTCGCCGCCTTCATCTTCGACGTGACGCGCGATAAGCTCCTGGAAATGGATTGGTTCGAAACGCTCTATGAGTTTGTCATCGAGCTGCGGGCCAAGGCGAGGGCGCTGGTCGAGCCGATCAAATTGCGAATCAGCGACGCGCTGCGTGGCGACGGCAGCGGGTGGTCATCGCGCACGCTGCGGCTGATCCAGCGCTTCCGCAAAGGCGTGCACGAAGCGCGTTAGTCCCTGCATTGATAGGCCGTAACCCCTCACCCGGATTGCTGCGCAATCCGACCTCTCCCGGCGGGAGAGGCAGAAAACAACCAGAGCTACAGCAGATGCACCGCATGCGGCGCGAACAGGCCGATCGCGGTAAATGCGATGCCGGTCAGCGCCAGCAGGCCCGATATCCACGCCAGCGCGATTATTCCGGTGATGATGGTCGCCGAAGCCAGCACGATGCCGATCTGGAACGCAGCAGAGGCGAGCTCGAAGTGATGATACTTTGCCGTCGCAAGGTCGCGCTCTTCCTCGGCATGCCTGGCGCGCTCGGACAGTTGCTCCGACCCTTCGCCGGTTTCCGGCTCCGAGCGGTAGCGCGCCGCGGTCTTCTGCCATTCGTCGATCTGCTTTTGCAGCGCCGCCTTGGCGGCATCGTCGCCCATGACGCCGAGGCTTAATCTGGCCTGATCCGACGTGGCCTGAACCACGGTGCGGCGGATGCTCTTGGCCTGAAAGAACGCCCACAGGTTCGAACTTTCGACATTCTTGCTGATGGATTCGGTCTGGGCGCCCTTGCCCAGCGTCTCCGACAGCGCAAGAAACAGCGCGATCACGGCAATCAGCAGCGCGATCTTCTTGTTCTCGCCGGAGGCGTGCTCGGCGTGCTCCGCCTGCTCCATACTTTCATGTGCGCTCATGGTTCTCTCCCGCTTGATAGACCCACGATTGACCGAACAACACCGCCTGCGCAAGAGGCTAGCCGATATGACCGGACTGTGGCAGCGTTGAAAGAGAACGATATCAGGCGCGGGGATGCGCGGTGCGGTAGACTTCAAACAGCCGATCGGTATCGATGCCGGTGTAAATCTGCGTGGTCGAGAGCGAAGCGTGGCCAAGCAACTCCTGGATCGCGCGCAGGTCGCCGCCGCGGTTAAGAAGGTGGGTTGCGAAAGAATGCCGCAGCGCATGCGGCGTCGCACTGTCGGGCAGGCCGAGCGCGCCGCGCAGCCGTTCCATGGTGAGTTGAATGATTCGGGCCTTAAGCGGTCCGCCGCGGGCGCCGACAAAGATCGGTCCTTCTGATGGCAGCGGATGCGGACACATCGCCACATAATCCTGCACCAGCGTCAGCACGTTTTGCAGCACCGGCACCATGCGGGTCTTGTTGCCCTTGCCGGTCACGATCAACACGTCACCTTTGCCGGGCAAAGGCACGTCGCGGCGGTTCAGCCCGAGCGCTTCGGAAATGCGCAGACCGGAGCCGTACAGCAGCGCCATGACGGCGGCGTCGCGTGCCCAGATCCAGGGATCGCGGGCTTCGCCGGCGCGCTCGCCGGCGTCAGTGAAACGCTTGGCCGCTGCCATCTGGATCGGCTTCGGCAGGCTCTTTCCGACCTTGGGCGCGCGGATCGCCGATAGAGCGCCGACCTTGCCCTTGCCTTCCTGTTCGAGGAAGCGCCCGAACGAACGCAAACCTGCCAGCGCCCGCATCAGGGAACGCCCGCCGATATCGCCGGCCCGCCGCATCGCCATGAAAGCCCTGACGTCGCTGGCCTCAAGCGCTGCGAAGCGGGGAAGCGTCACCAATGTGCCCCAGTGCTCGCAGAGAAAACCAAGAAACTGGCGGAGGTCGCGGGCATAGGCCTCTGATGTTTTCGGCGACAGCCTTCGTTCGCTGCGCAGATGCGACAGCCAGCGCGTCATCTGAAGCGCAATATCGTCGGCCGCGCAGGCGAGCTCGATCGGCTGAACTGCGGGAACTGGCTTGGACACAGGGCTGTCCTTGGGGCTCTCGGGAGGCTCGAATAGCCGATACTATCACATCCCGGTCGTTTACCTTTGGTGAACCGCGCCTGTTAGTTCGGATATTCGCCCCACCGCCAGGCCGTGTTGCTGGTTCCGAACGGCTGGTGGCCTTAAATTGAGTTCAAGCACCCTTCGAGTCTGATTCTGCAATGGACCATTCCACGCGCGCCGGCACCTCATCCGCATCGTCGACACGCGTGGTCGATGTGCTGGTGCCGGTCGCGCTCAATCAGAACTATTCCTACCGGGTGCCGCGCGGCATGGAGCTGAAGCCGGGCGATGTGGTGTGCGTGCCGCTGGGACCGCGCGAGGTGGTCGCGGTGGTATGGGCCGAAAACGCCAATCCCGATCCGCGTCTGCACAATCGCCTCAAGGACGTCGGCGAAAAGCTCGACGTGCCGCCGTTGAAAGAGGAACTGCGCAGCCTGGTGGACTGGGTCGCCAATTACACGCTGTCCGCGCGCGGCATGGTGCTGCGGATGACTTTGCGGATGGGCGAACATCTCGGGCCCGAGCGGGTGCGGATGGGCGTGCGGTTGATAGGCGAAGTGCCCAGGCGCATGACCCCGGCGCGGCGCCGGCTGATCGATATTCTGTCGGACGGTCTATTGCACGGCAAATCCGAAGCCGCGAAAGAAGCCGGCGTCAGCGCCGGCGTGGTCGATGGTCTTGTAGACGAGGGCACGCTCACCACCGAGCCGATGCCGCGCGCGCTGGCGCCGCCGCCGCCCGATCCGTCATTCGCCGAACCTGACTTTTCGCGCCAGCAGCGCACGGCGGTGGACGCCATGCGGGCGCTCGCTGCGAACGGCAGTTTTCACGTCGCGCTGCTCGATGGCGTCACCGGCTCGGGCAAGACCGAAGTCTATTTCGAGGCCGTTGCCGAGATCATCCGCCGCGGCAAGCAGTCGCTGATCCTGATGCCGGAGATCGCGCTGACCGGCCAGTTCCTCGACCGCTTCGCGCAGCGCTTCGGCGTGCGGCCGCTGGAATGGCACTCCGAGCTGACGCCGCGCACCCGGGCGCGCAACTGGGCCGCGATCGCGGCGGGCGAAGCGGCGGTCGTGGTGGGTGCGCGCTCCGCGCTGTTTCTGCCCTATGCCAATCTTGGATTGATCATTGTCGATGAGGAGCACGACCAGGCCTACAAGCAGGACGAAGGCGCGCATTACCACGCCCGCGACATGGCGGTGGTGCGCGCGCATATCGCCAAAATTCCGATCGTGCTGGCGTCGGCGACGCCGTCGGTCGAGACCGAAGTCAACGCCCGCAAGGGCCGCTATCAGCGTATCGTGCTGCCGTCGCGGTTCGGTGGCCAGCATATGCCGCATATCGAGGCGATCGATCTGCGGCGCGAAGCGCCGCCGCGCGGCCGCTTCATCTCGCCGCGGCTCGCGGAGCAGATCCAGATCGCGATCGAGCGGCGCGAGCAGGCGTTGCTGTTCCTCAACCGCCGCGGCTATGCGCCGCTGACATTATGCCGGGCCTGCGGGCATCGCTTTGCCTGCACGATCTGCGACGCCTGGCTGGTCGATCATCGGTTCCGCCAGCGTCTGGTCTGCCATCACTGTGGCTTCTCGATGCCGCGCCCGCATGTCTGTCCGCACTGCGCGGCGGAGCAATCGCTGGTCGCGGTCGGCCCAGGCGTCGAACGCTTGCAGGAAGAAGCCGCAAACCTGTTTCCCGATGCGCGCACCATGGTGCTGTCGAGCGATCTGATCACGTCGATCGAGACCATGCGCACCGAATTGAACGAGATCGCGGAAGGGCGGGTCGATATCATCATCGGCACCCAGCTGGTGGCGAAGGGCCATAATTTTCCGCGGCTCAATCTGGTTGGCGTTGTCGACGCCGATCTCGGGCTCGGCAATGGCGATCCGCGCGCCGCCGAGCGCACGTTTCAACTGCTCAACCAGGTGATCGGGCGCGCCGGGCGCGATCAGGGCCGCGGCGTCGGCTATCTGCAGACCCACCAGCCCGAACATCCCGTGATGAAGGCGCTGGTGGCGTGCGACCGCGAGGCGTTTTATGCCAGCGAGATCGAGGCCCGCGAGCGCGCCGGCTATCCGCCGTTCGGCCGGCTGGCGAGCCTGATCATTTCCGCGGGCGATCGGCCCACCGCCGAGAGCTTTGCGCGCAGGTTGGCCGCGATCGCCCCGATCGACGAGCGGATCCAGGTATTGGGGCCTGCCGAAGCACCGCTCGCGGTGATCAAGGGCCGCTATCGTTTCCGGCTCTTGGTGAAATCGCTGCGCAATGTCGATCTGTCGGAATATTTGCGCGAATGGCTCGCCGCCGGTCCAAAGACCAAGGGCAATCTCAAGCTTGAAATCGACGTCGATCCGCAAAGCTTCTTGTAGCTTCAGTTCGATTGAGCAGGCCTGCTCAAAAGCATTCGTCATTCCGGGGCGCGCGTTAGCGCGAACCCGGAATCCCGAGATTCCGGGTCTGGTCCTTCGGACCATCCCGGAATGACGATTGAGGTGTTGGCAAGAAAAAGCCTGCCGTCATGTGTGACGGCAGGCCCGTTTTTCGGCGTGCAGGAAGTGCTGCGGCGGATACGCGACGCAACGCTTACCGAGCTTGATGGATCAGAGGGCGTTCAAATGCCCGAAGAGGTCACATGACCTCGGCGACCACGCGGCCGACGCCGGCGCTGGTCAGGCCGACTGCGCGCGCAGCGGCGGTCGAAAGGTCGAGAACCCGGCCGTGAACGAACGGCCCGCGGTCGTTGATGGTGACGACGACGCTGCGGTCGCCATGGGTCACCTTGAGCTTGGTGCCGAACGGCAGGCTGCGGTGGGCTGCGGTCATGGCGTTCTCATTGAAACGCTGGCCGGACGCGGTCTTGCTGCCGGATTCGTTGCCGTAAAAAGAGGCCATCCCGGAGAAGCTGTGTCCGGAGCCCGACGAAGGGGCGATCGCGGCATTGGCGTCGCGCCAAGAACGGCTGGAGGAGCCGCTGGAAGAGCCGCTGTGAGAGTTGCTTGCGTGATGGGAATGGCGATGGCCGTGGTGATGTCGGTGAGATTTGGCCGAGGCTTCGGTGGCGCTTCCACCGATCAGAAGAGTTGCGGCGAAAAGAGCTATCGCCGTGCGCGACTGGGTTACATTTCCCAGTGCCGGATTTTTAGATGTCAGCATAGTATTAGTCCCTCAAGAAAGTATTGCCACATATGTGGCAAGTGGAACCCCCCGTCCCGTTTTGAGTGGTTGCCGTTTGCTGGCCTAATGAGGCGTAAGCTGGGCAGTAAACTGTTTTGTCCCTCGCTGAAACATCTTGTGACCGGGTGCAGCTAATCCATAAATATTCCGTAATAGTACGTGTTAACGATTTATTTACTTATTTATTACTTACGAATACTGATAAGTAAAGTCATCGCCTGTTGCGACGAGGTTTGAGTAAGTAATGCGACGATGGAATGACTCCGCGGGGCCCCGCCGTTCCTGCACACGGCCCATGCAGCCTATGCATCAGGGGGCGGAACAAATGCCCAAGTCAGTGACCTGCAAAGCGTCAGTTTCGTCGGGGGTGGGCAGGTGAATTTGCGCGGCAGATTCGCCTGAAAATGGCATTCAGGAATCGCCGCTGAATGGCATGCGACAAGGCATCGCCAGCCGCCGCCGTCATGTTGCACCTGCGCTCTTGCTATGTTAGCAAAGCCGCGATTTTGACGCTGCCGATACGGTCCGTACCGGTCGAAAATCGAAGTCCCTCTTGAATTCCAAGGGCTTGGATCGCTAGGCGCCGCATCGTGGCGACGGTTTTTCCCTTGCGAGTTTGACAGCTAAAAGAGCGCGCTTGTGGCTGCTGAAGATCCGTCCGTTTCGGGAGTGTCCGGCCGTTATGCAACGGCCTTGTTCGAGTTGGCGCGCGATGAAAAATCCATCGACGCGGTTAAAGCCGATCTCGACAGGTTCGACGCCATGCTGGCGGACAGCGCCGATTTGAAGCGCCTGGTCCGCAGCCCGGTGTTTTCGGCGGATTCGCAGTCGAAGGCTCTTTCCGCGGTACTCGACAGAGCCGGCATTTCGGGCATTTCCGCGAAATTCCTCAAAGTCCTGACCGCCAACCGCCGGCTGTTCGCCGTCAGCGACGTGATTCGCGCCTTCCGCGCGCTGGTGGCCCGGTTCAAGGGCGAGGCGACGGCCGACATCACCGTTGCCGAAAAGCTCAGCGACAAGAATCTCGACGCCCTGAAGACCGCGCTGAAATCGGTGACGGGCAAGGACGTCGCGCTCAACGTGAAAGTCGATCCCTCGATCATCGGCGGCCTTGTGGTCAAGCTCGGCAGCCGCATGGTGGATAGTTCGCTTCGCACCAAACTCAACTCGATCAAGCACGCGATGAAAGAGGCAGGCTGATGGACATCCGCGCCGCGGAAATTTCCGCGATTCTCAAGGACCAGATCAAGAATTTCGGCCAGGAGGCTGAGGTTTCCGAAGTCGGACAGGTGTTGTCCGTCGGCGACGGCATTGCCCGCGTCTACGGCCTCGACAACGTCCAGTCCGGCGAGATGGTCGAGTTCGAGAACGGCACCCGCGGCATGGCGCTGAACCTCGAGACCGACAATGTCGGTATCGTGATCTTCGGCGCCGACCGCGAGATCAAGGAAGGCCAGACCGTCAAGCGCACCGGCGCCATCGTCGATACCCCCGTCGGCAAGGGCCTGCTCGGCCGCGTCGTCGACGCACTCGGCAATCCGATCGACGGCAAGGGTCCGATCCAGGCCACCGAGCGCAAGCGCGTCGACGTCAAGGCGCCCGGCATCATTCCGCGCAAATCGGTCAACGAGCCGATGGCGACCGGCCTCAAGGCGATCGATGCGCTGATCCCGATCGGCCGCGGCCAGCGCGAGCTGATCATCGGCGACCGCCAGACCGGCAAGACCGCGATCGCGCTCGACACCATCCTTAATCAAAAGCCGC